>JGI2171J19970_10002155_pt1 | contig 10876 bp, 5 predicted proteins | sample DeeMarSWOR324_28_FD_19970 | JGI IMG/M metagenome (IMG submission 19970) | reverse complement strand
GGTGTTTGTCGCACGGGTGGATACCCACACGGTCCATGCGCTTGATGCGGTGACGGGAGGGCAACTCTGGCAATTCACGGCTGGCGCGCGTGTGGATTCCCCGCCGACCATCTATAATGGACTTGTGTTATTTGGATCGGCCGATGGCTATATCTACTGCCTTCGCGCTTCGGACGGCGAGCGGGTCTGGCGATTTCTTGCAGCGCCGCAAAAACTCAATGTCGTGGCGTTCGATCAATTGGAATCCGTTTGGCCGATACATGGCAGCGTTCTTGTCAAGAACGGTGTGGTCTATGCGGCTGCCGGAAGGTGTTCCTACTTGGATGGCGGCATCATGATCTACGGCCTCGATCCCTTAACCGGCAAGGTCATTGTGAAACGACTTGTCGAAAGCGAGCACGCCGGCGCAATGGATCCCCCTCTAAAGGGAACAAAATATGCCTCGACGATCAGGATCAGACAAAACACGCTGGATTACAAGACCTTCCTGGCGCCGGATCGCAGCGACGCGTTCTCCATGCATGGCGCCACGATCGATATCCTGGTGGCCGACAAGGCCTCGATATACTTACGCCATATGCGCTTTAACGACAGACTCGAAGTGGAGACCTCCGGACGGCCTCATCTGTATTCGACGTCCCGCCTGCTGGACGACTGGGAGCACAACCGGTCCTATTGGATACTTGGCACGGGCGATATTGCCCGAACGCCGGTTGCCTATCCCTGGATCATCCGCAGCGATCTGGCTGTTCCCTTCGGCCTCATGATGGTCTTCGATGACAAGACTGTATGGGCCGTGCGCCGCGGTGGGGCAAGGAAGGGCAACAGGGCCAGCCAGAGAGTCTTGGCTATACCAAAGCCGGACCTGTCGGACAAGGCGAACTTCGTGCCCGACTTCGAGAAGCGAACGATAGGCAAGAACAAGATCGTCGGCTTCACATGGAGGACGGACATGTCGAAACGCGCCCGGGCCATGTTATGTGCAGGCGATACGCTGGTTATTGGAGGCAGGGACGCAAAGGGTGGGTTCCTGCAGACGTTGTCGGCAGGCCAGGGTGCAGTGCTGGATGAGCAGCCTCTCGATGCCTCTCCGGTCTGGGATGGCCTTGCGGTTGCAGCCGACCGATTGTATGCCGCACTCGAGAACGGAACCATTGTCTGTCTGGGTGGCAGGTAGAGAAGTCATGGAAGGTGCTCGGTCCAAATACATCATCCAACGAGTCCATGCTTGTTGAAGATGAAAAAGAAGAAACGTGTGATCGTGGAGTCGCCTTGGAACAAGAAATCTTGCCAATACGTCCAATTGTTAACCGGGACTGTACATTGAAACCTCTATAGCAATCTCCTGTCGATAAATCGTTCTTCTGCTGAGGTCCTTATCGAAGAGATTGCCAACTCTGATTGAGGCATTATTCATGTTTGCCACAATCCCGCAAAAGGAAGTCAGTCACGTTGAGTTATCCAGTGCACAATCCGCGATTTTACTTGATGGGAAGCTGGCTAATGTGGTATAAAAGGAGATTGCTGGAATCTGTGAGTTTTCAGTCTTTCAGCAGGAGGAATTCTTGTGATTTGTTTCGCATTTTTACTCCGTAATTTGCCATCCACACCGGCAACTAGAAGAGAGAAGATCGCCTCAAATCGAAATGAACCATTCAGGTAAGCATGGACTGATTGCCGTGAACACAAAAAGTATTATTACCCGTTTTGTTTGAAGGAGGATAATTATGTGTAGAGGATTGATTCAACTCATTTCTGTTCTGCTGCTGACCCTTTGCCTGATGTCACCGGCCCACGCGGCTAACGTCCTCGTGGTAAACGAAGCCCACGACTACGATGGCGACGGTAAGCAGGATGACTATCAGTTGGTGGATTGGCTTGAAGCCGAGGGGCATTTGGTTACTATCCAACCTGATCACTGGATGACGCTTGATACCGACAAGATGAAGGCTCTTAATGCCGCCGACCTGATTATTGTAAGTCGCACGTGCAATAGCACTATGTATGACGAGGGCGATGAGCCGACCCAGTGGAATTCCGCCACGACACCGCTGATACTCATGCAGGCGCTCATCGTCAGAAGCAACCGTTGGAAGTGGATCAATTCCAGCTCTGCCAACAGCCTGGGCGGTGCTCCAGCGCTGGAGGTCGTGCAGCCGGACCATCCCATATTTGCCAACGTGACGCTCGGTCCCGGCAACAAGGTGCAGGTTGTGGATCCAACCGTGGGTTCCGGCAACACCTCATCCGTAAACGCCGACAATGTGGGCAACGGTACACTGCTCGCCAAAGAGGAAGGCACCGACTTGCCCTGGATCGCCGAATGGGAGGCCGGAGTCGAGTTCTACGACGGCGCCGGTCAGATTGCTGCAGATAAACGTTTGATGTTTTTCGGCGGCACACAAGAAACCGACGGGCCTCCTCGCACTCCCTGGGGGGCATGGAACTTCACCGCAGAAGGTGAAATCATGTTCCGCAACGCGATCAATTATATGCTCGGTCCCTCATGGAAGCGCGCAACGGCCCGTAATCCCGTCCCAGATGACTATGCCGTATATGAGAGTACATGGGTGAACCTTGGCTGGCAGCCGGGAGAGCTGGCGGTTTCGCATGACGTGTATCTGGGCGATAATTACGACGGCGTGAGCAGCGCCACGCCAGACTCTGATGTGTTCCGAGGCAATCAGGTGACAACATTCTATGTGGCTGGCTTTCCGGGTTTTGCGTATCCGGATGGCCTTGTTCCAGGTACGACTTATTATTGGCGTATTGATGAGGTCAATGATGCCGATCCCAACAGCCCGTGGAAGGGCCGGGTCTGGCGTTTCTCGATTCCACCCAAGACAGCCTACAAGCCTCATCCCGCAGATGGGGCCGAGTTTGTGGGCCCGGATGTAACGCTGACTTGGACGCCAGGCTTCGGCGCGAAGCTCCACCACGTGTATCTTGGCGACAATTGGGCTCATGTGGAAGCCGGCGTACCCGACACTTACAAAGGGCCCAGAGGATTCGCGGATTTCGTCGCTGGGACACTCGAATTAGAGAAGGTTTATTACTGGCGCGTTGATGAATTCGACGGCGTCGAGACGTATCAAGGCGATATATGGAGCTTTACCACACCAGGTGCGGTCGGGAGCCCGCAACCATCGTATGATGCAACGGATGTAGAGATGAATGTGACTCTAAGCTGGACGGCGGCCGACAGTGCCGCCTCGCACCAGTTCTACTTCGGGACGGACAAAGAGGCCGTACGCAACGCCGAGACCGGCTCACCCGAATACATAGGCTCCGAGGCGCGGGGGACTCAGAGTTACGATCCCGGATTGCTCGAGCCGGACACGGCCTACTACTGGCGCGTGGATGAAGTCGATGGTCAGGGGAATACATCGAAAGGTCCGCTTTGGATCTTCACGACAGGCGCGTTCCTTCTTGTGGAAGACTTTGAGGACTATATCGATGAGGGACCTGGATATCATATCTGGCAGGTGTGGATAGACGGTTTTGGCGACCCGAACAACGGCTCACAGGTTGGGCATTTACTTCCTCCTTATGCCGAGCAGTTGATTGTCCATAGCGGCGTGCAATCCATGCCGTTGTTCTATACCAACGAAGCGGGTGTAACAAACTCGGAAGCGGCTATGACACTAACAGCGCCGCGGGATTGGACGCAGGCGGGCGTTGCGGAGCTGTCCCTTTGGTTCCGGGGGATTTCGGATAACGCGCCCGAGCCGCTGTACGTGGCAATCTCCAACACCGCCGGCGCGCCCGCTGTCGTGGCCCATGAGGATCTGAACGCCGCACAGGCACGCACCTGGAAGCAGTGGGTGATCCCGCTGCAGGCTTTTGCCGATCAGGGGATTAACCTGACAAATGTAGACAAGATCGCGATTGGTCTAGGCACGAAAGCCGGCATGGTAGCGCCCGGCGGTACAGGGACTGTGTACATTGACGATATCCGTCTGTATCGGCAGAACGGCACCTCTGGTCCGTGAATGCTGCTCATGCCGAAGACAGTAATGGATCAAAAGGCGAATGAATAGAGTTTTGCGTTTCTCAGTTGGAATTCAAGGTGGATTGTTTTTGCCTTTCAGAGCAACCGATGTGAATCTGTCGGGCCAATGTAGTTTTGTGTCTGTGGCGTTTGTCTTAAGAGGTTTTGACTGGACGAGTTTGTTTCTGGCGGCATCGAAGCACGTGGCTGTTGGCGATTAAAGGCGTGCGGGGATCGATGCGATACCAGGTGACGGTGTCCGGGCGCCAGGCAATTCTGTCTGGGTGGGGTCGGCGTCGGAATTGTAATCTGGCCTTAAAGAAATATTCAGAAGCAGCGATAGAGCAGATCATGCATGATGAATATGACATCCGTAAATTAGGATTCGCCAATTGTTGTCAAATCCTTTCGTACAATACTCATCATCTGATCCTTCAATTCCTGTTTCTTTTCAGCGTACTTCTTTGTCGGCTGCCAAGTTGTTCCATTCATAGGGATCGGTCTGATGGTTGTAGAGCTCTTCGGCTCCATTACGGTACAGGATATACCTCCAGCTTTTGGTACGGTAGGCATAGTTCTGTTCGAGGACGTCTTCTTTATTGACGCCGGCACCCAGAACAGTTAAGGCTCCCTCCGGACCGTCCCAATCCTGGAATTCCGGATTTCTCAGAAATGGCCGCAAACTATATCCATCAATTGAGGCACCGGAATCACTTTTCATCGTATTACCTTTTAGGTGACAGAGATCTATTAGGGTTGGATAAATGTCAATCAAGGAGACGGGATGATCCACCTCTGATCCGGCTTTAGATTCTCCTGGCGCTCTGATAATCAGGGGAACACGGGTACTTTCTTCCCAGGGCGAGTTCTTGAACAAGTATTCCTTTTCTCCCATATTCCAGCCATGATCGCTGGTGAAAACGATGATCGTGTGATCCCTGAATTTGCTGTTATTCAATGCATCTATCACGGCCCCGATCTGTTCATCCACAAAGGCGATACAAGCCAGATACGCCTGTAGAAAGTGTTTTAATCCGGTTTCAATATCAGGATAAGACTCCTTGAGCAGCCTGTAGTACCTCGGTCCTTTCCTGGTGAGAGGATAAACAGTCGTATAATAACAATCTTCCGCATCCCCTTCTTTGATCGGGGAAAGGTCTATTTCGTCTATTGGGAACATATCGAAAAACCTCTTCGGCGCATACAAAGGAGTGTGTGGTCTGACAAACCCCACACCCATAAAGAAGGGTTTTGGCTCATCCTGGTTTTCCAGCTCCCTTATTTTTCTGACGGCCCATTCTGAATGCATTTCGTCCGGAGTGAGGTCTCTGTTGTTCTCATCAATATAGTTCAAGTGCTTCTTTTTGTCCGATGAATAGATCCAACCGGGCTTGCCAGGCCCCTCAGAGTTTTCTGGGAAAGTAGGAACATCGGATAAAGGGGCAAAAGAACCATCAACCGCACCGATGCTTCTAAATGGTTCCGGAACGGAGGGATGCCCAACCAGGTCTTTGCCGTTATAGGCAAAAGGCCCGTAATTGTTTATTTTGACACCCCATTCGTCCCAGAGACTGTTCAGGTTATGATGAAGCAATTTGCCGGTTCCTACGACATGGTATCCATTCTCCTTAAAGTACTCCATCAGGGTTTTACAATGCTTCAATACCGGCTGCTTGTAATGTGGTGTCCAGCCGAAATCTTTGGATTTATGAGTGTACACTCCGGTAAACAAGCTGTTACGAGATGGGGAGCAAATGGGAGAATTACTGTGAGCATTAGCAAAAGTCACGCCTGATCTTGCCAGTTTATCAATGTTGGGAGTTCTGACCTGCGGATGGCCGCGGAATGCTCCCGAGTAGTCGTTCAGGTCGTCACATATAATAAAAAGAACATTCGGTCTTTGATTCTCCTGTCCCGAGCGACTAGCATCAGTTTGATATCCGATTCTTCTGCTTGCCCAAGTAGTCCCCCTACGTGGAGTGCCACAAGCATCCAAAAGGCCAAATCCCCCAATCGTAGCCCCGGCCATGTATTTTACAAACGATCTTCGGCTCAAGCCCTGTCTACAAGCCATCTGAAACCTCTTCACTTTCTTAATACTCATTTGACAGGTGTCAGCTTGATGTTCCTGAACATGATGGGGACACCTTCACTCTGGAGACCGATGTGTCCCGTGTCAAGGCTTACACCGGTCGCTCTATTTTGGAGTTGGCCATTGACGGTCGCCTCTATAGTACCGCCTTTGCACGTGATCTCGTACCTATTCCAGCCGCCGAGTTCCTTTTCGTTGGAGTCATTCATGCGCGGCGTATAGCTGATGGGACTGCCCTTTTTCGCTTTGTTTTCATTGAAATTGCAGCCCATTCCAACGAAATCGCCGGCACGTTTGTGCATGAGTTGCGCTTCCAGGCATGACGGCCAGATTTTCTCTTCGCCGCTCATTCGCAGCAGAACACCACTATTGCCGGGCTTTTCGGGCCATCGCCATTCGAGGACGAGTTTGAAATCGCTGTATTGGTCCTTCGTACGCAGAAAGCCGGTGGGATTTCCCGTACACCAAATCGCGCCGTCCCTGACTTTCCACACATCCTTCGGATCGGCATCCGCTTCTTCCAGCCACACATGCCAGCCGTCGAGATCCCTCCCGTTAAATAAAGAAATAGTATCGCCGTCTTTCGACTGACCGCTAACCACTGTCTTATAATCGCCTTCGATTTTCACCATGCCGAAGGGGATGCATTTTTTCAAGGCGGCTTTTACACTATTCGGGAGTTCGTCGTCTTCCATCAACGTCGCCTGGGGGTTGCCAATGCCAAGCGCTTTCGCTGTGTCACTGCCTTCTTCATATCGGGTGAGCATCGCTTCGCCATAGAAAAACTTATCGACCAGGATGCGTCCGTTCAAGACGGTCAGCATCGGAGTGTTGCCGTATTCGTTGAGGATAAGCACAATGACGAGATTTCTTGAAAAGAAACCGGGGAAATCATATTGCTTTGTGTCGGTATAAAAGACATGCTTTATTTTGGAGATTCCATCTTCATTGCTCGTCTGTCCCTTCACCATCCCCTGTTCGTCAATGGACATTTCGAGCTGAAAATCGATTTCTTCAGTTCCACCTTCGCTGATGAACCACACGGTACCTTTTCCTTCCCATGTGAACGGCGGTTCCACGTCCTGAGCCATGCAAGGCATTCCCATCACCACGGCTGCAGCAAATGTCATAACAAATGCTTGGGTTGAAAGCTTCATCTTTAGTTCTCCTTCGAAATCTGAATGAATGTTGAACCGGCACTACTCATTTCAAAAGGTTGATTATGCCTCATATTCTTGTTTCTTGGGCTATTATCCCGACAAACTTTATCTTGTCAATCATTCTTCATCATTGAACGAAATAGATGCACAATTCCAACTCCGGTCTGATCGACGACATCTGAATCGACAACCGGGCAGTGAGCCCATAGTGAGTCGAAGGACTTGAAGAATACACCATCTAAGCATGAAACAGCATTCCCAGAAATCCACTTCCGAATTCTATCTTCAATCTACTAAGGCTAACGAAGAATGTGCGTGCGAAGCACTGGACCGGATCATGAAGAAAGTTTCAGAAACTGACACTGAAACTCCCCCAAAAGCAAAATGAGCGAAAAGCCATGTTTCCCTAATTCTCACTTCTATCGAGATTTATACTAATCGGGGAGACAAGATTTGAACTTGCGACCTCTGCGTCCCGAACGCAGCGCTCTGGCCAAACTGAGCTACTCCCCGGCCACACCGGCACGCAAACATAGCACATCTGCTGCCGGATTGCAAGCTACAATAAATTTACCGGATCGATATCTATGGCGACCTTGACCGCCGGCCGAACAGGTCCCTGGCCTCGCAGGCCGGAAAATAACCGCTGCATCACCGCCGCTTGCGGAGCCTGAACAATGATCTGCATCCTGTGGAAGCGCTGGATCCGGCTGATCACCGCCGGCATCGGCCCGCGAACGGTGGCCTCCAGCCCGTCCCGCCTGATGATCTGGTCGATTCGCTGACGCATCTGCCGGCATGCGGCATCGAGCTTATCGAATTTCATGTCCCGCAGAACGATCACGGCCAGCCGCCACAGGGGCGGCAAGTTGCACGCCCGGCGGTGCCTCAATTCCTCTCTCACAAAGCCATGGAAGTCCCCACTGACGGCAAAGCGTATGGCCGGCTGGTTCGGTAGAAATGTCTGGACGAAGACGGTGCCCTTTTTCGCCGAACGTCCCGCCCGACCGGCCACCTGCGAGATGAGTTGGAACGTTCGCTCGTTCGCCCTGAAATCCGGCAGGTAGAGACACGTGTCGGCACTGATAATCCCAACCAGCGTGACGTTTGGAAAATGCAGACCCTTGGCCAGCATTTGCGTGCCGGCCAATACGTCGATCCGGCCTTCACCGAAATCTTTGAGCAACCGGTAATAGTCTTTGCTTGCCATCGAATCGCTGTCGATCCTTGCGACACGGGCCTGGGGAAACTGCTTGGCCAACTCCTCTTCAAGCCGTTGTGAGCCCAGCCCGATCATCGCGAATCCCTTGCCGCACAAGGGGCATTTCTCCGGTACGAGCGTCTGCGCCAGGCAATAATGACATATCGCGTAGCCATAGTTGATATGCTCGCCCGTGACGGTTCGCATCCGCTTGTAGCGAGGTGTCTTCGATTTGTGAAAGGTCAGCGTGACATCGCAGTTGCGGCAGTGCAGGGTATGTTTGCAGGAGGGGCAAAACACGAAATTACTGTAACCTCTCCGGTTCAAAAGCAAGATGGCTTGCTCCCTCTTTGCAAGGGTCTCTTTCAAGTGCTCGGCCAGCGGCTCGCTGATCAAATTGATGCCCTTCTGCCCCACTGCCGCCCGCGCCAGATCGACGAGCCNCATCTGCGGCATGGGCAGGTCCATGACCCGTTTGGGCAGGCGCAGCAAGTGAAAGTGNTTTTTGCTGTGGCAGTTGGCCAACATTTCCAGTGACGGCGTTGCACTGCCTAAGATGCAGTGTGCGTTCGCAAGCTGTGCTCGCTTGATTGCCACGTCTCTGCCGTTGTACCGCGGCGCGGTGTCCTGCTTATAGCTGGGCTCGTGTTCCTCATCGACAACGATCAGGCCGAGGTCCGAGACCGGCGCGAAGACCGCCGAGCGAGCGCCGATGACCACGTTCGCTTCGCCCGACCTGATCTTTTGCCATTGCACATTGCGCTGCGCAGCGCTCAGGCCCGAGTGCATCACGGCGATTTCTGCGAACCGCGCGTTGAACCGCTGGGCAGTCTGGGCTGTCAGGGCGATCTCAGGAAGCAGGATGATTGCGGTCTTGCCTTTTCGCAGAACCGCCTGGATGGCCTGCATGTAAAGCTCGGTTTTGCCGCTATCGGTCACCCCATGAAGGAGCGTGACGCCGAATTCGTCGGATTCGATCTGGGCCTTGATCGCGTCGAGCGCCTTTCGCTGATCTTCGTTGAGGACGACGTATTGTTCGGTCTTCAGCGCCATGCCGGCCGGAATGGCGGGCAGAGATTTCAATATCGTCCTCTGGGCGATCTTGACGATGTGCTTCTCGGCTAATCTCTTCACCGGCTCGACGCCACAACCGACCGCTTTCAGTATCTCTTCCAGATCTGGGGCCGCATCCGGGTCAAAAGCTTTTTCTTCCCAGAGGCGCGCGACAATCTGTTTTTGCTTTTTCCCTTTCAGATTCTCAATCGTCTCGTTAGTATCAGCCTCTTTGATCGTCAAGTAGACGCATCGTTGGGTCTTGAGGCCGACCTTCCTCTTGACCGCTGACGGCACCATCGCCGACAAAACCTGGCCGAGTGGACAGACATAATAGCTGCTGATCCACCTCGCCAAGTCCATCAGATGCAGGTCCACCAGCGGCGATTCTTCGACCACGCGCACGATCTTCTTGAGTCGAATCCCTCGACCCCCGCTTCCAAACGCCCGTTCTGAAGGAACGTCCGTTTCCACGCAGAAGCCCTTCTCCAGCTTATCTTTTTTCCCGAAGGGGGTTTCCACTCGCTGTCCCACCTGGACCGGCCAAATCTCATCCGGCACAAGATAGTCAAACTCCGTATCCGCCGCCGACTCGAACGCTACACGAACAACGTGACTGCAGGCGGCTTCCTGCGCGTTCTCTTCTGTTACGAACAGAGTGTTGCTCTGGTGTTTGCTCATTTGTCAATTACCGATCCTGTACAAACCTTCCTGGCGACGTTCCTCAGATGTCTCGTTGATGTAGGTGTCTTCGCGGACATCCAATCCGAGCCTGGCGATCAGGGTCTTGAGATAACCCAGGTGGGGGCAGGGCGGTGCGTGGAAGTTGTCTTTGGTGATGCAGGAGGACAACTGCACGACGATTCGGTCTTTTCCGATTCCCTCCTGCTTCTCGATCCGGCGGGTCAGGTTGCTCAGTTTGCGCTGGAGCGCCCGGCCGCAGCAGCCGCCACACGTGAGATTGAGCATGCGGTAGGCTTTATCCTTCGGGCACGCCGAGAAACCGCCGGTGCGCTCGTGGAATGCTAGCTCGCAGTTATAGCCGGAGCATCGCTCCTTGACGATATGACATTGTACAATGACGACGTAATCCTTGTTCATCAGATCGATCATGTGGCAGCCCTCTCGTGCATGCTGCTGTAGATGAGTCCTTACGTTTCGGCTCTTGACGTGCGTGTCGATTTTCGTTTCTTTCTCTTGACACTTCTCTTCTTGCCCTCCTCCTTCCGGCTGCTTCGGGCCAACTTGAAATAGTCCGCGGCCATCCGGCTTATGTAATCGCCAATGGCCAATGCTGCGGTCGCCGCCGGCGAGGGGGCGTTTAGAACGTGGATGGAATTGCCTTTTCTTTCTATTCTGAAATCGTCGATCGGCTCGCC
>JGI2171J19970_10002151_pt1 | contig 10886 bp, 10 predicted proteins | sample DeeMarSWOR324_28_FD_19970 | JGI IMG/M metagenome (IMG submission 19970) | reverse complement strand
ATGTTGTAGTCTGTATTTTTGGTATGGATTTTTGGGTCGTAAAGCATATTGTGTGGTCTTTTGTAACTAGGGCATGGTGGAAAACTTGGATAATGTTCTTCTCACTACATGCAAAGAGTTGATTGACGATGCTAAGCTGGGGTGTATTGACATGGTTTTCAAGGATTTATGTATTGAGATTCTCGCGAAGGCAAAATTGGTCTTGCCTGACGAACAGTTTATGGAGCTGTCTTCTTATGTATCGGAGCGACTGAAAGAGAAGCTAATAAGGAACCCGAGACATCATGAAAGGGTTCATGTGTAACTAGTTTTCCGTTTTGTCCATTGTTCTTAATCATCATTTTTTGCTTAGCTGTGCAATAAAGTTCGAAGAATCAGTAGTTTCTTGTTTCATTGAGGTTTTTGTGTTAAAGCAGTTCTGACAGAAGGTCGATAGTCGCAACAGAGATTCTTTTCTTTTTATGTGAAAAGTTTCGAAAAGCGTAGCTTTTGTTACGTTGCAAGAAAAACAAAAAAGGTTTTCTATCGGCATCACTAGTTGTTGCTTGTGATTTGCCCTATAAGGTTGACGTACTCTCTGATTGCCTTTTTCCGCTCTTCGTCGTCGTCGCTGGAATCAATGAACCTTCGCAACCGAAACGCACGACGTTTCAGACTCTGTATGTTCAAAAAACATCTCCTTCTTGAAGACTCTTCTTACCCGCTTTGCAGACCTCACTTATAAGCATTGTGCTGTTCGAATTCAATTCATTAATCAGTTTTGTCTCGAAATCTCAGAAGTCGGCAATATTGTGTTGCTTGTTGAATGTTGGCTTAAAAACCGCGATTGAAGATTTCTATATTGAATCTGAGAAGAAAAGAAGTAAGGTTGTGCGAGTTTTTCGAAATCACGAAGGTAGCAAAAAAGTTCGATGATGCTCGGGAAGTTCTACATTAACATAAGCTGTGGGACATCCTGTATCACGCGAGTCTGAATCGCTTAGCAGGTTAGATGTAGTGCGGCTATTACTTTTTTTCTCGATTCTATGAGACGATTGTATGTTGTACACGCGTTTTGTGTTTTCTGGGCTATTAACTCAACTCCTTTGGATTTGAGGTACTCAATGGTTTCAGCCGTGATTTTTACAAGTCCGTAGTAGCCTGTGCCTACGACCAGCACTTCTGGTTTCTCTTTAACCACAGTCTCGATGTCTTTCACTTGCAGTTGATGGCCCTGTTTTCTCCACCAGTTGTCTTCTACGCGGTTTGGAAACACGATTACGTCGTTCGTGTAGCGTTTTCCGTTTATGGTGATGCGACCGAAACTGTAGGAATCAATCAAGCTGTGACCTCTCTTGCCAAAAGTATGTGATTGTGTTTTGTGCCTTCCCAATATGAATTTATTGCCCTGCAACGTTTCTCTATCTGGTGGGTGAAGAGGTTGGCTACAAAGGCTAGGCGACCTAGACCCTTTAACCGTGCGGAATGTAAAGGCTGTATTATGAAGGGAAGCACTTACTGTTGGAGGCAGTGCCCATACAACGTCTGGAGTCGAAGACAAATCGAATGATCAACTCATTTTCCAACTAGAACAAGGAATAATAGTCGTTGAACGTACCTAGTTGATAATTGAAATGATCACTTATCGGAGAATGCACGCAACAGTCTCCTTTCTTCCAACTTCTACGAGCTTTGACACAGCACGGATGCGTTTTGTGAAAACTTTATAGTTGGTAGCACAATTACCTTGTTTAATGATGACTATGAAACGACTTGACCTGAAATTGATTCCCGTGCTAGAGGACAAGTATGGCTCACTTTGGTGGCCAGAGGACATGTACCCAGAAGACTTATCGTCCGATCCCTTCAGGCGTATAGTAATTACGGTTCTTTCTCAGAACACGAGCGAAATCAACTGCATCAGAGCGTACAAGGGATTGGCCGCAAAATTCGAGATTACACCCGAAGATCTAGCAAGCGCAGATCAGGAAGAGATAAAAGATGCCATCAAGAGCGGCGGTCTCTACAACGTTAAATCAAAACGAATTAAGCAACTTTCGAAAGCAGTCTTAGAAAAATTTCGAGGCGACCTCAAATCTGTTCTTTCCCTTTCAAAAGAGGAGGCAAAAGAGAAACTCATGGAGTTGCCTGGGATCGGAAACAAGACAGCAGATGTGTTGTTGACAGATACATACTCTTACCGAGAGGTGATTCCTATCGATACTCATTATGATAGATTAGCCAAGCGACTAGGTTTAGTTAAACAAAACGCAAAATACGACGAAATCCAGAAAGCATTGATTAACTTCATACCAAAACAAAAACGGGATAGAACAGCTGGTTTACTTTGGCTCCTCGCCAAACACACTTGTAGAGCTCAAAACCCAAGGTGTTACGAATGCACTATCACCCAATTGTGCGCCTACGAAAAGAAGACTGCGCACACATGAGTAAGAATAATGGATTTCTCTTTCGTCTAGCCATGATTCTTGTCTTTGTTCTGATGTAACCAAACTCCTCTTGAGGGAATAAGAATTCCAGTCTTTTTCATGAGTTTATCAGAATCGAAGTTCCTTGGTGGGTGGATTTTGTCGATTAGTTGCTTGTCCATTGAAATGACCTTTATCAACCTTACGGCATAGAGGAATCGTCTTATGTCATCTCTTAGTGTCTTGTTTTCAGTGTCTAGGTCAAATTGTTTTGTTATGGTTTTATTCCAAGGAGTCGCATTAGGTTTCTCCACAAGATAGAAGAACACAAATTCCAGAAGACTTCTTAAATCTCTATCTTGTATTTGAGATAGAAATTCTGAATAATCACTCAATTTCCTTTCCAGAGACGTTATGAAAGCTTCGGAAACTACGATTTCTTCTGAATCTTCCATGCGTGCATACATGAGGTGTTCGTCCCGAGAGGTTATATCCGATATCGTAATATATCTTATACCCAAGTATCAATTGCACAAACCACCCTATAAAAATATCGGTACACGTAGAACTTCAGTATAATGGACTTGCATGTATGATACATCTCTGGTAGAAGCGCACCCATGCCTTAATGAAGCATAAAGTAGAGCATATTCGTTCTAATTGCAGGTAGCAGAGTTGATGCCAGAAGTTACTTTGGTTGAGTTAATGGGCGTCCCCGAGCAGCTTTTGGCGAAGCACTCAAGCTCAACGGAATAGATGGCCTGAATACTATGGAGAGATTTGTTGTCGTTAGGGTGGGAGTATTCACTAATGCATGTATGTCTTTCGCCTAAGGTCGTTTATGCATGTTTAGCCAAATGAGTAGTAGTGCTGCGGCTACGGATATTACTGCAGATACCATGAAGCTGTATTCTAGCCCGTATTGGATAGCCACACCTGCTGTGATCAACGGTGCTATTCCTTGTCCAACATCTATTCCCATCATGTAAAGCGAGTTTGCAAGTATGTTTCTAGAAGGTTGAATGTATTCAGCGATAAGCATGGAGCCTACGGGGAAGATTACTCCTTGTATTGCGCCGACTAAAGCGAAAATTCCTGCGAAAACGAAATTATCTGTGAAAATCGCTAAGGCAAAAGAGAATAACGCTGCAAACACCGTGCTGAGAATCATGAGCGTTGATTTGCTTCTTTTTCCGACAATCCTCCCTACGGAAAGACGTGCAACAGTGGTTGCAATGTAATACGCAAGGAAAAGCATAGAAATAGATTCATCGCTAAAATGGAGCGTTTCTTTCGCGTAAAGCGGAGCATAGGCTAATATCACTCCGAAAAGAATGAAGAAGGAAAAAGTTCCAATAAAAGCAGTGCCAAACCCTTCGTTACGCGCAATTCCCGAAACCTTACTTCTGAGGGCTTCCCTATTCACAGCCACATCAATAATTTGCCAGTTCTTTTCAATTGAGGAAAATTTCCTGCCAAGAAAGAAAGCTGCAAAGATTCCAATAAAACCCATTAACCCAGCAAAATAGAAAGTGTTGGAAACACCAAACAATGGAATAGAAAACGTAGTGATTGCTGGCCCAGCTAGTAAGCCGAGACTCAACGATGCAGTGTAAGTGCCCACGCCTTTATCTCTCTCAACACTTGAAATTGTTAAAGCAGCCAAAATTAGGGATGCTGTTCCGATAAAAGCGTAGGCAAAACCTTGCAGAGCACGCAAAAAAAATAGCAAAAGTATGCTGTCTGTCAAAGGGTAAAGTGCTGGGCAGATGGAAAAAATCACAAAGGCAAACAGCAGAAAAGATATTGTCTTTTTTCCACCCACGAATACACCTAAAAAAATTTTCGCCAAGGCGGAAGCAATGAAAAACACGGCGGTTACCAAACCAACTACTTCAACAGGTGCGTTTGTTACGTCTTTTACGTAGATAGCCAGTATAGGTGCAATGACTGAGGAAGAGGCTATATAGCTGAAACCTATCATGCATATTATTGAATGTGGAGTTAACTGCAACTTTTTCAATAGACACACGCCGCTGTATTAGGTCTTAGCCAGTTAGGCGTGAATATCTGAACAGAAAATCCCACCATTTTTCGTCTTTAACCTTATCGTCTTCGCAAACAAGCTCATACATACGCTTTATTATTGCATGATGCTTCTTCTCGTCGCTGATTATTTCTTGAAGAATAAATCTTATACGTCCATCCTCTGTCTTATCAACAATTTCCTCGAAACCCTCAAGCATTTCTCGTTCAACTTCAACATGTTTTTCAATAGTTTTGCGGAATTCTTCGCCTTCGCATCTGAACTGCTCTTTTGTAGGAGGTTCCAATAATTGTGAAACGGCTTTTAGCATTTTTTCATGTTTAGCTGAGTCCAAGGCAAGTTGGCAAAACAGAAGCTGGATAACCGGATTGCTTGTTTTTTCCATCGAATCTTGTAGAAATCCCATAGCCTTTTTCTCACTTTCAATCCNTTTCTCAATAATCCTCTTAAACTCCTGCTTGTCCATTGACAAAATGATCACTTGAACCATTTTGAACATCAATTCTATTTAAACATTTCAAAGACTCATGCTCAACTGCAGTAGNATCAACGCAATGTNTGAAAATTGGACCTATTTTGTTATACGTTAGACTNAACCAAGATTTGCAGTGGTTTCTCCCTTCTCTTCTTGGGAACATCCGGCACCAAGATTTGTTGAATCGCTTCCAAGGGTTCTGTTGTGATTTCTGTCGAGGCTTGTCCAAACTCTGTCAGTAATACGCAGATTTTTCCAAGAAGTCTGGCAATCCGTGCTCCTTCCTTTGTTAGGGCATATGTTTTGGGACGTCTCCGTTTAAATGTAAGTTTCTTGCCTCTGAGTTTTCTCAGATACTTGTACGTTCTCCGCAGGGAAATGTTTGTATTATTAGCAAGTTTTTTGACTGTTATGCCTTCTTCTGGAATGCTTTGGTAAACGCGTTTCTCAGTTGATGAAAGCTTCTCTTGTTGCGGATCTCTTCTTGTTTTAAAGTAGAAAATGTAATTGTTTTCATCATCTTTTGTTATCAGTTTTGCCGCGTGAAGACGTCTAAGAACTCTTGATAGGCTTTCATTCGGGATTACGAACTCCAGCTCTTCATAGGTTTTTGAGCCGTCAAACAGTGTTTCAACCGTTTTTTCTTCATAACATTCGGAGTGAGGCGGCAGAAGTTCTTCAATGTTGTTGAAATCTCTTATTAATTCGTTGAGCTTGTCGCCGAACACAGTCGTGTGGTACTTGCTGTGGTTTTCTTCAACTAGTCCAACCTCTACTAAGGGGTTGACATATTCTTTGGCTATTGTTCGTTGGCTATGATAGTAGCCTAGTTTTTTCAGTTTTTGTTGAAGCCTAACTAGGGAATATCGTCCTTTCGAGATTATTTCCAGAAGTTGTAGGCGTCTCCTGTTCTTTAGTGTGTTTAGTAGATTTGCTGCGAAATTGGGGTTTTTCATCTTTCGCTCTAGTTTTCTGAGTTCATTCTTTAGTTTCCAAATGTTGCATCCTGTTATACACATCATTGGAGTTAATGGATGGCAGTNTTTGCANATTTCTTTTCCCTCTTNCAGCACTTCTACTATGCCTGNATTTCTTTGTATCATCTGTAGTGGTTTTGAACGGATTCTGGTTATTGTGGCGCCAGACTTCCGCTGATGTATGTCATAAGAATTGTTGAAGATGTTTTCAGAAGTAGGTTGAGGGAAAAGAAGAGGGGGGGTTTCTGTGGATTTCATGTTTCTCACGTCCTCTTATGACATACGTCATAATTAATATGACATACGTCATCCTTATATACTTTCCCCATACAACTAAATAACGGTGAAAAACCGTTTGATACTCCCCTGCGAAATCGCCGTAAAGTCAGTTATACCAGCAATAAGAGCAACGTTAGCCAAAGAGCTTGTGGAAACATACTATCTAAAACAGGACCAAGTAGCTGAGATCCTAGGAGTGTCTCAATCTGCAGTGAGTAAATACACTCGGCAAGTTAGGGGTCACGTGATAAAAATTGACAAAACAGAAGGTTTACAACCCCATATGGATAATATGACAAAACTGCTCGTAAATGGAAGCTCAAAAAGAACCGAATTTCTGAACCTATTCTGTCAAATGTGCATACTGATACGCAAAAATGGCCTGATGTGCCCGTTTTGCCAGAAAACAGATCCAAAAATCAAATTGGAAGATTGTAACTTCTGCCTAACCTCCAAACCAACTTCAAAATGAAGAGATAAGAGGAAGATTTAAAGCATCAACTCTGCTCTTCATGATTCTTCATGCATGCGAACTCATTCAGGATGTTGTCAATGAACTAAGATAAATTGTCTGATGACGCACTTAGCTGCATGTTACACTTCTTATGGAGGTTAACATTCAGAAAGCTTTATTGACAAAGATACGTTTTCCTAGCTTATGAAAGCGCTTATCCTAGGTTGCGGGAATATAGGTTCAGTTGCTACACAAGATCTCGCTGAAAGCATGAGTTCCGTTGAAGTTTTTGTGGCAGATAAGAACCTGGCGAGAGCCAAGGAGGTTGCCAAGGCGATCGGCAGAGACAATGTTGCGAGGATTCAATTGAACGCGTCAAACTACAGTGAATTGGTGGACACTTTAGANACTTTCGATTTGGTGATGGGTTTTTTGCCAGGAGACCTTGGCTATCGCCTAGTAAAAGCATGTGTTGACATGGGAAAGGATTTAGTGGACGTTTCATATATGCCCGAGAACCCCTTAACATTGAACGACGAGGCTACAAGAGCAAATGCGACTATAATCCCAAGTTGTGGTTTAGCGCCTGGCATTAGCAACATTCTTGTTGGACACGCCATGGGAAGACTTGACGAAACTCAAACAGTGCACATAATGGTTGGTGGGCTGCCAGCAACACCCGTGCCTCCTTTAGGCTATATTATCACATTTTCTGTTGAGAGCGTTATTGACGAGTATACAAGAAAAGCGAGAATAATCAAAGATTCTAAGGCAATTGATGTTGAAGCTTTAAGCGGGCTAGAAGAAATTGAGTTTCCAGGTGTTGGGAGACTTGAAGCTTTCTATACAGACGGGCTTAAAACCTTACTATACACGACGAAAAATGTGGAAAATATGTGGGAGAAAACGCTTCGATATCCGGGACACGCAAAGAAAATAGCGCTGCTTAAGGCTTTAGGGTTTTTCGACGAAGAACCAATTAACGTTGATGGGGTGAGCCTTTCACCGAGAAGGCTGAGCGCGAGGCTTCTTGGGCAGAAACTCCTGATGCCAGGAATAAAAGATATCGTAGCAATGAAAGTCAAGGTCTCAGGAGTTAGAAGCGGCAGGCACGTTAGCTACACTTATCATCTTTTAGATCAATATGATGAGAGAAAAGGAATAACCGCCATGGCAAGAACCACTGCTTATACGGCATCAATTACTGCACAGTTAATTCTGAGAAAAGTCATAAGAGAAAAAGGCGTTGTTCCTCCTGAAAGACTTGGTATGAGCGAAGAGTTCTTCTCTATATTCTTAAAGGAGTTGAGAAAACGAGGAATAAAAATCACAGAGAGCAAAGTGTACGCCTAGTTATCGCATCCCAAAATCAGCACGCAAAATCTATGAAAGGTGATACCAAGAGGTTATAGGTGACAAAGAGAGGATCTTTTGCTGCGTTCACTGTGCCCAAGCTTGTAAGAATAAATTGTCCTCAGCGGCCTAGTCAGCTAGAGATCAAGAAGGGGAATATCTGAATGCCCAAGCAAAAAAGTCTGATTAAGATTCGTGGGATGCACTGCATTGCTTGTGCGCAAACAATAGAGAAGGCTTTGTTAAAGGCCGAGGGGGTAGATAAAGCCCTGGTTAATTTTGCAACAGAGACTGCGCATGTTGAATACGATGACAAGATAACTAATGAAAAGAAACTAACAGAGGTCATCAAGGGCACCGGCTATGATGTAGCTGAAGAGACTCAGAGGATTATGATGAGGATTGGAGGAATGACATGTGCTTCTTGCGCCCAAACCATCGAAAACGCCCTAAGGAAGAAGAAAGGTGTAAGAGAAGCGAGCGTCAATCTGGCGACCGAGAAGGCAGCTGTCACCTACAGCCCAAACGAAATAAGCTATGAAGAGGTTAAAGACGTCGTAGAGGATGTCGGGTACCAAGTTCTGGGCAGAGAGGATCAACGGGCAAGGTTTGAGGAAGAAGAAGCTAGAGAACTCCAAGCATTTTCAGCAGCAAGGAGAAGAGCCCTCATCTCATGGGTGCTTACGATACCAATCATGCTCTGGATGATTCCTGAAATGGTTTTTGGAGTCAGCTGGCCTAACTCAGCAGTATTCAACCTCGGCATGATCGCTATCGCAGCTCCAGTTCTCTTCTATCCAGGATGGCCCACTTACAAATCAGCCGCAAATGCCATAACGCATCGCGCCGCAAACATGGATGTACTCATCATGCTAGGAACACTGGCTTCCTTCCTGACAGGGCCGTCATCCTTCTTCACCCCCATAGCCAACTATGCGGGAGTAAGCGCTATGATCATGTCCTTCCACCTCACTGGAAGATACATCGAAGCAAAAGCCAAGGGAAAAGCATCTCAAGCTATCAGAAGACTCCTAGAACTTGAGGCGAAGACAGCGAGAATACTTCGAAAAGGAAAGGAAGTTGAGGTCCCCATCGACAAGGTTGAAGTAGGCGATGTCATGATTGTGCGACCTGGAGAGAAGATACCTACAGACGGCGTAGTCTTGGAAGGTGAGAGTGGCGTCGACGAGTCGATGGCTACTGGAGAGTCTATGCCTGTACAGAAAAGGCTTGGCGACGAGGTCATTGGCGCCACAATCAATCAGAGGGGACTCCTAAAAGTCAGAGCAATTAAGATCGGAAAAGACACCTTCCTTTCTCAGGTCATAAAAATGGTGGAAGAGGCCCAAGGTTCTAAGGTGCCTATCCAAGAATTCACAGACCGTGTGACCAGCTATTTCGTTCCCGCAGTCTTAGTCCTAGCCTCCTTGACACTTGCCCTATGGTTAGCCTTTCCAGGAGCTATAGGCAGTGTGGGTGTTTGGGCGAGTCGGTTCCTTCCTTGGATTGATCCAGCGCTGAGTGTGTTTTCATTGGCGGTATTTGCGACTGTGGCGACGCTGGTTATTGCATGTCCATGCGCTCTCGGGTTAGCAACACCAACGGTTCTTATGGTTGGAAGTGGGATGGGTGCTGAGAACGGTATCTTAATCAGACATGGAGAAGCAATCCAAGCACTCAAAGACGTGAAAGTGATCGTTTTCGACAAAACTGGCACAATAACCAAGGGACAACCTGAGGTGACGGACATAATTCCTGTGAAAGGAATTCTGGAGAAGGAGGTTTTGAGGTTAGCCGCCAGCGTCGAGAAAGGATCTGAACACCCCTTAGCCGAAGCCATTATCAGAAAAGCCGAGGGCAAAGGACTTGCATTATTGAAGATAGAGAAATTCAAGGCGATAACCGGTAGAGGAATCAAGGGAGAGGTCGAAGGGCAGAACACTGTTCTAATCGGCAACAGGAAGCTTATGGATGAAGAAGGAATTGACTACAGCAGCCTGGAACCAGAGCTTAGAAAGTTGGAGGAAGAAGCGAAAACTGCGATGCTTGTCGCCAAGGACAAGAAGTGTCTTGGAGTCGTGGCAGAGGCTGACACCCCTAAGGAGGACGCCGCAGAAGCTATTGCTGAACTAGAAAAGTTGGGCCTTCAGACAACGATGCTTACAGGGGACAACAGAAGAACTGGAGACGCCATCGCAAGGAAGGTTGGCATATCCAAGGTCTTAGCTGAGATTCTACCGGATAAAAAGGTAGCTGAGATTCAGAGACTTCAGAAAGAAGTTGGGCTGGTNGCTATGGTTGGCGACGGGATAAACGATGCACCAGCACTTACCCAAGCCAACGTCGGGATTGCAATAGGCACTGGAACGGACATAGCTATTGAAGCGGGAGACATTGTACTTGTGAGAGGTAATTTATCAGATGTGGTCAAAGCTGTGAAACTGTCTCGAGCGACTTTTCGAAAGATAAAGCAGAACTTGTTCTGGGCGTTCTTCTACAATGTGGTCATGATTCCTTTTGCGATGCTGGGCCTTGCACACCCTGTAATAGCTGAGATTGCTATGGCTACCAGTTCAATAACCGTGGTCACCAACGCAAACCTTCTAAGAAGAACTAACATACAACCAGATTATCTGTGAGGAGGTGAAATGATGGCAAAGGATCTTGTCTGTGGTATGGATGTAGATGAGAAGACAGCGAAGTACAAGACGACACACAAGGGAAAGACATACTACTTCTGCGCACCAGGATGCCAGAAAGCCTTTGAGGCAAATCCGCAAAAGTATATTAAATAGTGTCAAAGGCAAGAAGGATCAACTGTGATATACACTACGTAATTATGTGGACAAGTGATTTGATATTGTGCGTGAAATGCGTAGAAATGGTGAGAAAC
>JGI2171J19970_10002148_pt1 | contig 10892 bp, 10 predicted proteins | sample DeeMarSWOR324_28_FD_19970 | JGI IMG/M metagenome (IMG submission 19970) | reverse complement strand
TCAACATTATTCCGATCTCGTTCGCCGGGCTGCAGCATAAAGCGCTTGGCCCAAAGGTATCCAGCGGCCATCCCCGACTTGATGCGCTTCTGGACGGGGGGTACCGACGCGGCTCCTCCACCCTGATGTCCGGCACAACCGGGACCGGCAAGACCTCGGTGGCCAGCACATTTGTATGGTCTGCCTGCGAGCGTGGTGAAAAAGTGCTCTATATTAATTTTGAGGAGTCACAAGAGGCAATGGTGTCGGGCATGCTCAGCCCGGGAATTGACCTCCGTCCGGCATTGCAGGCTGGCAGGCTACGGCTTCTGACAGCCATGCCCGAAGCAATGGGCGTGGAGGAACATCTAAGCCGCGCATTCAAAGCCATGGAGGCATTTCAACCAGAGCACGTGATAGTTGATGCCATCTCGTCTTGTGAGCGCATGGGCACCAGGATGGCCGCTTTTGGTTATCTGACGCGTGTCGTAAATACATGCAAAGAGCGAGGAATCACCCTTATTTTAATCAACCAGACCTCAGGCTTCCGGGAAGAAAATGAGATCAGCGGCATCGGTATCTCCTCCATGGTGGATACGATCATCTTCTTGCGCTACATCGAGATCGGCGGCGAGATCAACCGCATGGTGCTTGTCATGAAATCGCGGGGTTCGAAGCACTCCAACCAGTACCGCGAATTCCTCATCACAGACCATGGCATTGACATCGCTGATGTGTATGTCGGCGAGGGCGGTGTGCTGACCGGCGCGGCACGCCAGGAGCAGGAGGCCAGAGAAGAGGCCCAGCATCGCCGAAGATTCCAGGAAATCGAGAAGAGGGAGCGCGAGGTCAGGCAAAGGCGAGCGGCACTGCAAGCGCAGACGGCAACCCTGAAGGCCGAACTTGAAGCCGCTGAAGCCCAGCTGCAAGCGTTGCGGCTGGATGAAAAAATATGGCAGAATGGCCGCAAGAAGCGGGGGGAAATGCGGGGCGAGGATGCTGACAGCACCCAGCTCTCAACGCATCCGCCGCGGCCTAAGCGGAGGGGTGCCCGTCGCCCGGGAGGTGCAAGATGAAGCGGTATGGACAGAGAGGGAGGGCAGAAGGCGCGGAAACCCGAGGGAAACCGTGTATCTTTCGGCTGTTTGTAGCGGGGGATGAACAAAACTCGAGACAGGCGAGGGAGAACCTGACACGGCTCTGCGAGAAGTACCTGAATAGGCGTTACGAGATCGAAATCGTGGACGTACTGGAGGATTTCAAGAGCGCACTGGAAAATAATGTCCTGTTGACCCCGGCCCTGATGGTTTTATCTCACCTGACGCATGTCACGATCTTTGGCACCCTCAGTGATACCCAAAAGGTTCTCTCCGCGCTGCAACTCACCTGAGGAGTATCATGAGATTCAGAAAACCGACATACCGGGAACTGAAAGAGCGCCTGGCCGAGGCCGAGGAAGCCATTGCAGCCCTGCGGGGCGAAGAGGTAGACGCCGTGGTCGGCGAGCAGCACGTCCTTCTCCTCCGCCTAAAAGAAGCCGAACGAGCGCTGCGGGAGAGTGAGAAATTCAGTTCAAGCTTGCTGGCCAATTCCCCCAATCCTATCCTGGTTATCAATCCCGATACCTCGATACGATATGTGAATCCGGCGACGGAAAAGATAACCGGTTTTTCCAAAGCAGAGCTTCTCGGCACTAGAGCTCCCTATCCCTGGTGGACGGAAGAAACACTGAACAAAATCGAAAAGGATTTTGAGGAGGCCGTTCTCAAGGGAAAAGGGGCATACAAGCTTTGGGAGCTCTTCCAAACGAAAACTGGGAAGCGATTCTGGGTTGAGGTAAGCTGGACATGTATAATAGGCAATGGGGAGCCCAACTATTGCTTGGCGAACTGGGTTGATATCACCGAGCGCAAGCGGATAGAGGAGAGCCTCTTTTTGGAGGCATCGGTCAACGAGGCAATCGCCGACCTATCGAGTGCGCTGATTTTGCCGAAACCTATCGAAGATATTTCATTTGCAGTACTGGAGCATGCCAAGCGTCTCACGAGCAGCGAGTTTGGATATGTCTCTCATATCGACCCGCAAACTGGCTACCATATAGCTTCTACCATGACGAGAGATATCTGGGATATCTGCCAAGTCGAAAACAAGGATATTGTCTTCAAGAAGTTAAGGGGGCTGTGGGGGTGGGTGCTCAATAAGAGGAAATCCCTTATGACCAATGACCCGTCCAACGATCGGCGGTCATCAGGAACCCCCGAGGGCCATGTGCCCATCCGTCGTTTCCTTTCTGTCCCAGCGCTCGTTGGCGGAATATTGGTCGGTCAGATTGCGCTCGCCAACTCGGATCATGATTACACTAAGCGAGAGCTTGGGGTGATCGAGCGCCTGGCAGCCCTTTATGCCATTGCCCTCCAACGCAAACGGAGAGAGGATGAGCTTCAAAAGGCTCACGGCGAACTGGAACAACGTGTGGAGGAGCGTACCGCCGAGCTGAGAGAGGAGATAAGAGAGCACAAGCAGACCGAGGAGGTGTTGTTAGAAACGAAAGAGCTTCTGGAACGCGTCTTCTCAAGCATCGATCTCATGGTCGCTTACATGGATAAAGATTTCAATTTCATCCGTGTCAACCGCTCGTATGCCGAAGTTGACGGTCGTGCCCCTGAGTTCTTCGTTGGGAAGAACCATTTTGCCCTCTATCCCAACGAGGAGAACGAGGCGATATTCCGAAAAGTGGTGGAGACAGGGGAACCTTACTTCACTTTCGAGAAACCCTTTGAATATGCCCAACATCCTGAACGAGGAATCACCTATTGGGATTGGAGCCTGCAAACCGTGAAAGACCCCGGTGGAAAAGTCAGCGGAGTTGTCCTCAGCATGGTGAATGTAACTGAGCGCAAGTTGGCACAGGAAGCACGGCGGGAGAGTGAGCTTCGGTACCGATCCCTTTTTCAAGAATCGAGGGACACGGTTGTCATAACCACCCGGGATGGCAAATTCATCGATATGAACCAATCTACCATAGACCAATTAGGCTACACCAGAGAAGAACTCATGGAGATGGAAATCCGGATGATATATGCTCATCCCGAGGATCGGGACAGGTTTCAGGAGGTGATTGAGCGAGAAGGATTCGTTAGGGACTATGAGGTCAAGTTCCGGAAGAAGGACGGGGCGGAGTTGGACTGCCTGTTCACTGCCACGATCCGGAGAGGCCATGACGGGACTGTTTTGGGATATCAGGGTATCATCCGGGACATTACGGATCGCAAGAAGGCCGACGAAGCACTGCGGGAATCGGAGAAACAGCTCAGATATCTCTCTTCCCAGCTCCTTTCGGCTCAGGAAAGCGAAAGAAAGCGGATCGCCCGGGAACTCCACGATGGCATAGGGCAATCCCTGAGCGCCATCAAATTTAGCGTGGAGAATACCCTTAAACAGACGGAGAAAGAAACGGTACGGCCAGGTGTCAAGTCATTAGAGGCTGTCATCCCTATGATTCAAGCATCCATCGAGGAAGTTCGAAGAATCGCGATGGACTTGCATCCGTCTATTCTGGATGATCTGGGGATCTTGGCGACTATTACCTGGTTTTGTCGGGAATTTCAAAGTATTTATTCGGGAGTCCGCATCGAAAAGCAAATAAACATACAAGAAAATCAAGTGCCCGACCCTCTGAAGACCGTTACCTATAGAGTCCTGCAGGAGGCCCTGAACAATGTGGCCAAACACAGCGAAGCAGACCTTGTGAGCCTCTCCCTGAGGAAAACAGACGGCGCGATAGAATTGGTTATCGAGGATAATGGCCTGGGCTTCGATCTGGAGGATGTTCTCTCTGTGGAGAGCGCCAGGAGAGGATTGGGGCTTGCCAGCATGAAGGAGCGAACTGAACTTTCAGGTGGGTCTTTTGCCATCGAGTCCGTCAAGGGAAAAGGAACCATTGTCCGGGCATTATGGCCGGTTCTATAGTCTCAAGATTCGACTTGATGATAGAATCCCACCTTGCTGAGAAATTCCGGGCATCTTCCATTTCATTCAAGGGTTCTCGGTCCGAGTAAAAACCTGAGCACGCGCTGGCAGAGCATGTTCCCCATCCCCTGGGAACTAAGCCCTAACCAAAGCAAATAATTCTTCTTCTATGAAGCCGCTTGTTGTCAAGCTCCGTTTTTCGCTTTCCATGTCGGTTACTCCTTCAGTCGTCAATCGAGCTAGCGGCTTCCTGAAACGTGAGGGCCCTGGCTGCCTCGAACGAACTTCTATCCGTGCTGGTTTCCTTCTTTCAGAAGTCTAATGCTATGTTTGCTCAGCGGGGATTCGGGAGGCGAGGGAAAGCCCAAGTGCCAAGAGCAGATGGGGCACGCTCCGTGTGAGATCTGCGGGGGAACTAATCCTAACTGTATTAGATCGTTTCCACCCTGGCCAGAACTATCGAATTGCGATTGAAATAACACCTTCCCCCCTTTTCCAATCATCGATTTGACACCCCGAGCACCAACCTTTGAATTCTCTTAGAATCTCAAATTTTATTCGAAGTTTCAATATCTTAGATACCTCATATAGAATTTTGGAGAAAAACGGCAAAATCTGTAGATTACTCGCCATAATCTCGTAAAACTTCCGACATTCTCTGAATACTCCCGAAAACTGACCTTTGATTTTGAGAAAGGGACGACTGGATTTTTTGTTGAAAAATTGTTGAACTTTTGTTGGAGTCCAAAAATGCCCAATTTTTAGGCACTTGCCCGAGTCATAAAAGGTATTGACTTTGCAATGGAATTTAGTTATTGTTGAACACGGAAGTGGATTGGTCCTGGCGGGCCTCCTGGACTTCAAATCCAGTGGCGGGCGCTAAAACCGTCCGCGGTGGGTTCGATTCCCATGCACTTCCGCCAAAATGACTCCAAGGCCTCCGATCCGGGGGACCTATTGATGTTGGTGTAAAAAAAGAGGGGGAATTTATGTTTGGTATTGGAATGCCTGAGTTGCTTATTATTCTGGTCATCGTCCTTGTCATATTCGGGGCCGGCAAAATACCACAGATTGGAGAGGGAATTGGAAAGGGAATACGGAACTTCAAAAAGGCGACCAAGGGCCCCGACGAGATAGATGTGACACCGGAAAAGGACGAGGAGAAGACCAAGAATAATGATTAAACGATTCATGATGGATCGATAGACACCGTCTCCGGATGTTCTCATTCCTTTTACTCCTCACCCTCTGTGAAATCAACCTTACGTCTGTACTCGCCTTAATCATGGAAAGTATCGCTTTTATCGGAATCGGTTCCAACGTTGGGGACAAGATAGAGAACTGTACGCGAGCAATCACCGAAATAAACCGATGTAAGCAGAACCGCCTCGTCGCTGAATCCTCCCTCTATAAGACGGAACCCATCGGCTACACTCAACAGGATTGGTTTATCAATTGCGTGATCGAGATCAAGACGAGCTTTACGGCCTATCAGCTTCTCAATGTCCTTGAGGATATCGAAATATCCATGGGCCGGGAGAGGATCCTCAAATGGGGCCCTCGCATCATCGATCTGGATATCCTCTTCTTCGACGATGAGATAATCCGATGCAAAGGGTTGACGATACCCCATCCCGAGGTACAAAATCGTGCATTCGTCCTAATCCCATTATGTGAGATCGCGGGGAACTATGTTCACCCCCTGTTGAAAAAATCCATTGCTCAATTGGCAGCCGATTTGGGGAATGGAGGTGGAATCGAAAAACTGTAAACACCCTTCAGTTTTCTCCCTCAAGGGTTAAACGGTATGAGATTTCTCATTTTTTTGGGTTTATTGATTCTCCTCTACTACCTGGTCAAGGGATGGATATCTCCCTCGAAGTTGAGACAGACGGACCGCGATGAAGGGGAATGGGAATTGGAGAGCGAAATGGTAAAGGATCCTCGTTGTCAAACCTACATCCCCAAAAAATCCGCTATTGGGGCCCTTATTGATGGAAGGGAATACCACTTTTGTAGCAGGCAATGCTTGAAAAAGTTCAAACGGCAGATGGGGGAAAATCCAGACGAAAGCGAGGTGGAATGAAGTCTTTCATCGATACGGCCGTCATTCCCTTCACGGTTCTCGAACAACTGGCAAAACATTCAAAAAAATAGGGAGGAAATCTCCTCCCCATCACTCCTCAATGGCGATCCGTTTTGGTCCCTCCTTTTTCGGCAACTTCAACGTTAGTATCCCATTTTTATAGCCTCCCTCTATTCCCCCGGGATCAACGGAATCGGGAAGGGTGAAGGAACGGCTGAAGGCCCCATAAGGCCTTTCGACGACATGATACTGTTCCGGTCTGGCTTCTCTGCTCAAGGGCCTCTCCCCCTTGATGGTCAGGATACCCTCATCCACGTCCACGGATAGGTCATCCACGTCAATCTCAGGGAGCTCGGCGTGGATGACAATCTCATCTCCGGTCTCATAGATATCCACTGACGGGGTCCACGTGCTCCTCGGGAGCACGTCTTCCCTTCGTGTCCGACCGAAGGTCACGTCACAGAGCCTGTTCATCCTCTCCTGAATTTCCATCAAGTCCTTCAGAGGATCCCATCTCATGAATGCCATATCCATTACCTCCCCATCCCCTTTTTCCCAGACCCCATGGGGTCACTCCAAGGAGTACTCCTTTATGCCCTGCAATCCGGGCAGACATCGAGGAAATCCTTCGGAAGCTTAGCCCTTTCCTTTATATACTCAAGCTGGAACCATGGGGCGAAACTCTGACCACACGTCTTGCATTTCTTCATCGGCAGGCTTCTCTCCCACCTCACGATGGTCCGCTCCTCATCCGTCTCCTCCATTTTGATACAATCGACGGGGCAGACATAGACACAGGCCCCACAGGCGATGCAAGCCTTGGGGTCCCTGAAAGGAGGGCCCATTTCCTTCTTATACCCCCGGCTGAAAAAGCTGATGGCATTAGCCCCAACAACCTCCCGGCATACCCTTTCGCACAGCCCGCAGAGGATGCACTCCTCCTCGCGCAACTCGAACCTCGGTTTCTCGATTCCCATCTGAGATGCCAACTCCTGGAGGACGACCCTATCCGGACACCTGGCCAGCAAGAGCTCTACAATCATCCTCCTTGCCTTTCGGACCTTTTCCGTATCAGTGAAAACCTGGATCCCCTCCTGGACCGGATACGTACAGGAAGCCGTCATTCTCCTTCTGCCTCCCCGCTCCACCTCTACCAGGCAAAGCCGGCAGGCCCCATACGGGGACACCTCATCGTGATAGCACAGGTGTGGAATCTCGAAACCATTTTCCAATGCAACGGGCAGTACGTTACTTCCCTCCTCCGCTTCAACCCCGACTCCGTCAATGGTAAATTCAATCATCGTCTTCATTCCTCTCCGTTTTCCATCGGAATATTATTGGACCTTTACCGCGTCAAATTTACAAGACTCAACACACATGCCGCATTTTATGCACTTCTCCTGGTCTATCTTGTGGGGAACCTTCTTCGCCCCCGAAATGGCATCGCTTGGGCAGGCCTTCCGGCACCGGCCGCAGGCCGTACACAGTTCGGAATCGATGGTATACTGAATCAGCGCCTTACACACACCGGCCGGACACCGTTTCTCCTCGATATGTGCCTCATATTCATCCCTGAAATACTGGATCGTGCTCAAGACCGGGTTCGGCGCCGTTCCGCCGAGGGCACAGAGGGAAGCCTCAGCCACTACCCATCCCAATTCCTCCAGGAGCTCGACATCGCCCCTCTTCCCCCTCCCTTCCGTGATGTCGTTCAATACCTCGTACATCCTTTGCGTTCCCTCCCGACAGGAGGTGCACTTCCCACAGGATTCATCCCTGAGGAAATTGATGAAATACTTAGCCACATCCACCATGCAGTTGCCCTCGTCCATGACGATCATCCCCCCTGAACCCATCATGGACCCCACCTCGGTCAACCTATCGAAATCTACGGGAAGGTCTAACAGCGATTCTGGAATGCACCCGCCCGAGGGACCTCCCGTCTGAACGGCTTTAAACCTCTTGTCCCCGGGGATCCCACCGCCAATATCATATACGATCTCCCTCAGGGTGATACCCATGGGCACCTCCACCAACCCCGTATTGTTCACCTTCCCCACCAGGGAGAAGATCTTGGTCCCCTTGCTCCCTTCCGTTCCGAGCTGGGCGTACCACTGGTCTCCCTTATCGATGATGACGGGAACGTTGGCCCAGGTTTCCACGTTATTCAAGTTGGTTGGCTTATCATGGAGACCGCTTATTACCGTATGGATATGTTTTGGCCTTGGTTCGCCCGGTTGTCCTTCCAGGGAGGCCATCAAAGCACTGGATTCCCCGCAGACAAAGGCGCCCCCTCCCCTATTGATCTTCACCGAAAAATCGAAATCAGTACCGAGGATATCCTCCCCCAGCAACCCGTATTCCTCGGCCTGTTGTAAGGCGATCCGGAGGTTCTGGACGGCCAGGGGATACTCTTTCCTCACGAATACGTATCCCTGGTTAGATCCTATGGCGTAAGCCCCGATAACCATCCCCTCCAATACGCTGTGGGGATTTCCCTCAAGGAGACTCCTGTCCATATAGGCCCCCGGGTCCCCCTCGTCCGCGTTGCAGATCACGTACCTGGGTTCCCCGGGCGCTTTCCGGCAACTCTCCCATTTGAGCCCGGTGGGAAATCCACCACCCCCACGCCCCCGGAGCCCCGATCTTTTCACCGACTCGATGATCTCCTCGGGGGACATATCGAAAATGGCCTTTACCAGTGCCTTGTATCCCCCTATCGCGATATAGTCCTCAATGGATGTTGGGTCGATGCTGCCATTGCTCCCGAAGATAATCCTCTCCTGGAGCTTATAAAAGGGAACCTCATCCTCATGGACGATCTTCTCTCCCGTTGTAGGGTTGACATAGAGGAGCCGATCGATGACATTTCCCTTCTCGATGGTTTCCGAGAGAACCTCCGGTACATCCTCCACCTGGACTTTTTGATAGAAGAGCTTCTGGGGGTTGATCACCAAGAGGGGACCCCTCTCGCAGAACCCGTGGCAACCCGTCACCTTGATCTCCACATCCTGCTGGAGCTTCCTCTTCCTCAGCTCCTCTTTAAGGGCGGAAATGATTTCTCCACAACCGTAGGCACCACAACCCGTCCCAGCACAGACGGTGATTCGCCGTTTATTGGGGTCCCTTTCTTTTTGAAGCTTTTGCCTCAGTCTTTCGAGATTTTCCGGATTTCTCAGTCTTTCCCTCATCTTTTTCACCTTTCGGCGGTTTCTTATACTCCTTCAAAACGGAATCCACTTTCATTGAAGTCATGTGGCCATAGTAATGGCCATCAACAACAACCAAGGGACCAGTGGCACAGGCACCGAGGCAATTGACTGCTTCCAGGCTGAACATCAAGTCCTTGGTCGTCCCCCCGGGCTCGATACTCAAATCCATCTCAAGCTTATCCAAAATCCTTGGAGCTCCACGAACGTGACAGGCCGTCCCCATACAGCAACTGACCAGGTGACGACCCCGAGGGGTAAGGCTAAATGCCCGATAAAAGGTGGCCAGCCGATAGACCCGGGCGACAGGGATGCTCAATTTCTCTGCGATGTGCTCGCAAACTTCCTTTGCCAGATAGCGATCCCTGTCCTGGATATCCTGGAGAATGGACAAAATGGCCGATTCCTCATATCCATACTCTTTAAGGACTTGGTTTACCTCCCTCAGTTCCATTATTCTCCTCCGGTCATCCTCTCCTTCATTTTGAGTCTCTCGTATTCCCGCGTAACCCTCTCCTGAATTTTCTGGATCATATCCTTTGTCAGGTGTCGGAACCTTCCCTGGAGGCGGAAATAGTCCTCCACTGGTCGAAGCTTGGGTACGTCTATGGTGATTTTGTATTTCCCGTCGATCACCTCATAGAGGGGGAAAATCCCCGTTTCCACCGCCAACCTCCCCAATCGAATGCTGAGATCCGGCGCTGACCTCCACCCCGTCGGGCAAACCGCCAAGACATGAATATAGGCCGGTCCTTGGGCTCGGGCCCCCTTCTTCACCTTCTCCATCAAATCGAATGGATAACTGGGGCATGCTGTGGCCACATAGGGGATGTCGTGGGCCGCCGCGATGGCGGCCATATTCTTCTTCCAGGTAGCCTGCCCAGGAATCACCTTCCCCGCTGGGGAGGTCGTTGTTGAGGCCCCAAATGGTGTGGCCGAGGAGCGCTGGATTCCCGTATTCATGTAGGCCTCGTTGTCCGTACAGATATAGAGGAAATCGTGTCCCCTCTCCAGGGCCCCTGAAATGGCCTGAACCCCAATATCGCTGGTCCCCCCATCCCCTGCCAATGCCAGGACGAATATCTTCCTCTGAGGCATCCTTCCCTTTCTCATCAAGGCCTTTAATCCGCTCTCAGCGCCAGAGGCAACCGCGGCCGCATTTTCGAAGGCCACGTGTATCCAGGGCACATTCCAGGAGGTATAGGGAAAGGGTGTTGATACCACCTCCATACAGCCCGTGGCACTAACGGCGATCACGTTCTTACCCAAAGCCTTCCCGGCCAGCCTTACCGCCAGGGCCTCGGCACATCCCTGACACGCACGATGACCCTGACCGAAATTCTCGTTTTTCGGAACCAACTTCGCCGCATAGACATTCAACTTTTCCATTATTCCCTCACCCCATAAATCTCATATTCGGGTTCCATTCCCTTTTTGAAAGCCCCCTCGGCCCTATCCACCATTTCAATGAAATCGAACGGGGCAACATCCCGACTTGCAAGCCCGGCGATGAAATTCGCCACAAGGGGTCGTTTCGGCTCATTGTAAAGGGCCGACCTCAGTTCACTGGCCACGGGGCCACCGGGTCCTCCATAGGAGACGGCCCGATCCACGACCACCAACATCCTCGCTTTCGAGGCGGCCTTGCG
>JGI2171J19970_10002146_pt1 | contig 10893 bp, 14 predicted proteins | sample DeeMarSWOR324_28_FD_19970 | JGI IMG/M metagenome (IMG submission 19970) | reverse complement strand
GCTCCCGGTCTCCAGCGAGGGAAACATTATACTATTCCTCGTCTCGGTGCTGGGCCTCGACTCCTCGGAGACCCTATACCTGGTAGTCTTCCTACATCTTGGCACGGGGCTAGCGGCCCTCGTCTACTACAGGAAAGAGTCTTGGGACATCCTCATCGGAGACACAGAGAGGGACAAAGATATGAGGTTAAGGCTCCTCGTGATGACAGGACTCACAGGAGCCGTGGGGTTACCCATCTACATCTACCTCAACGTCTCAGCCTTCGTCGGCGAGGCCATCCTCGCACTGACGGGTCTTGCCCTCATCGCCACAGGCCTCATGCAGAAACGTAAGGATGTGGTCGGGGAAAGGGACGCGTCCAGCCTCAGCTGGCCTGAAACAGTGGCTCTAGGCGTTCTGCAGGGACTCGCGATAATACCGGGTCTGTCTCGTTCAGGGGTGACTACGTCGACGATGCTCTTGAGGGGGCTCAGAAGCGACGAGGCGTTCAACGTCTCCTTCATCATGAGCATCCCCGCGAGCTTCGCTGCCGGATTCGGGCTGATACTAATAGATGGGTTCCATGTGACAGCCGGAGCAGTAATGGCAGTCACTGTCTCCGCCGTCGTCGGATACATTACGATCGGCGCCTTGATAAGGTTCGCGCAGAAAACGAGTTTCTGGAAAATATGTATAGGTCTAGGCTCCCTCGCCTTGCTGGCCTGGGCTCCTAGCCTTCTGTTCTAGGTTACTCCTTGCTCTGTATGGAGGCCATCGCAGCAATCCCGTCGATGCTGGCGGCTCTCAGCGTCTCTAAGGGCAGCGCGAGTATGATGGTGTTGCTCTGGTCCTTGCTCACGTCGTTAATAGTCGACAGCACACGGAGCTGCATGGCGTTNGGGTCCNTCATGTTCGCCGCNGCCTCACTCAGTTTCTTGGATGCCTGGAGTTCAGCGTTTGCCTTAATGATGACTGCCCTGCTCTCACGCTCGGCTTCAGCTTGCACGGCGAAGGCACGCTTCATGTCAGGGGGCAGGCTGATATCCTGGAGGCCGGCGCGGGTGATGTCGATGCCCCAGTCTTTTACCAGGAGATCGATCTCTTCCTTGAGCTTCATAGCTACTTCCTCCCTGTTCTCCAGTAGAACATCCAGATCATAGGTTCCTATGATGTTCCTGATGGCTGTCTGGGCGTACTTGTTCACAGACATCCTGTAGTCCTGTATCTGGAGTATGAGCTTCTCCGGGTCCTCGATCTTCATGAAGACCACGGCGTCGATGACTACGCTGATGTTGTCCTTGGTGATGGCCGACTGGCCCATGAGGTCTATGGTCTGTGTCCTGATGTCCACGCGCTGTAGGTTGTCTACCAAGGGTATGCGCATGTGCAAGCCTGTCTCAGTGATCTGCTCGATCTTACCGAACCTGATCACGGCCACTCTTTCCCACTGGGGGACGATGTAGAAGGTTGGGATTATTACTACTGCAACTATNACTAGGATTATTCCTAACCAAAACCACATTCTATTCTATACCTCTTCTTTATGGTCATTAGTTGACCTAATGAAATCTATAGTATACGGTTATATCAACATTATCTACATAGATAATATAGGGAAAATAGGCGTACAGAGAGGTTTTCGTTGTAAAGTTTCTCCAAAATGAAAAGTGCCCGGACGTTCTTGCCTGCCGGGATGCAGTTTTCAGAGCCAAAGCCCTGCTCTTTTGAAGCCCATCCCTGCTGCTCAGCGGTTTTCTGGCCCTTCGCCTCTTCGGCCTTTCTTCCGCTCCCATCCGGGCAAAACTATATCATACATATATACTATTTACTCGTTGCCTTGTATGAAACCATCAACATCACGCCACATTATCCCCGAGACGCCCCGGTTATTGTAACATCGTAGTTAAGTTTGTCTCATGGTCACGAGACGTTCAAACATTGAACGGTACGATGAAACCGCATATTAACATGGAAAGGTCATTTTACAAGATACATGCAAGATCATGGTTCCATCACACGGCTTAAAGACATAAGTTTCTAAACCTAACGACACGTGCAAGCTAGATATTGTGGCTTAATTACAGAAAAAACATGGTTGAAAAAAATTTGAGTTCTACTCTTCGACGTCTCTACGCTCTATGTGAATAGTAGCCCTAGTAACTATCGCGGCGATGGCTCCCAGCGCCGCCAAGTATGGCGCGATCAATGTCCCTATAGCTACGGCCGTCACGGGTATCTCCAGAAGTAGTTCACCTTTCTCGTTTCTGACGACTATCCTCCTGACGTTTCCCTCGACAATGAGTTGCCTTACGCGTCCGACAAGGTCGTCGGCGGCGACTGTGACTTCTTCCCAGTGGGTTCCCCTCGTCTCGATCCCACAGTTGGAGCAGTAACGCGCGTCTTCATCGATCTCTTTTCCGCATCTTCTACAGTATGGCATGTCTGTAAGTTTTACAAACGATTATTAAAACGTATCGCTAGCGACATGATTTGGGGGTAAAAAGGGACGTACATATAACACACTTAAATACTGGCTCTAAATTGGCTTAATCCTTAACCGTATCCCCGCCTGCTGCCACGGTCATCCTGCATTCATCGAAGGGAAACTACAGTAAAAAGTTGGTGCGGCTGCCGGGATTCGAACCCGGGTCATCAGCTTGGGGGGCTGAGATCTTACCAGGCTGGACCACAGCCGCATAACCCTGCACCAGAATCCTTTTACCTCCGTCTAATAAGCGTTATCTACGTTTCTTTAACCAAATAACGTATATATTGAATAAATAGAGCAAATCGAAAAAAAGTTATATATAGATTTGATGTAAACTGGTTAACGCCTTAGATGTGTGGGCCTGTAGCTCAGCAAGGTAGAGCATCGGCCTTTTAAGACTGAAGGGTCGAGGAAAGCCGTTGGCCAGGGGTTCGAATCCCCTCAGGCCCGCCACGAGGAACTTGGGAAGGGTAAGCATGGCCGAAACGAGAGNCCGGGAACTGAAGTACCGAATGATGATCACCGACCTGTTGAAGGTGGCTAGCGAGACGCACACTTATCAAGAACTCTCGGAGGTCCTAGGCTTGAGCCCACCGATACTTAGCAGATATATGCGCGGCCACGTCCTTCCCAGTTACTCCCGAGCCCAGGGGTTGTACGAGAAGCTCACAGAGATCACTGATATAAAGGAGGCGCTGAAGAAGCGCATAATGTTCGACGAGGACGGCTACTTCGACAACACGCCTCTAGTCAACGAGATCACGTGGCTCAAGATACTGAGCAACTACGCCATGGAGAAGTTCGCTGGGCGGAGAGTCACCAAGGTCCTCACGGCGGCAGTGGACGGGATTCCGTGCGCCACATTGGTGGCCAACCTACTCGACATCGACCTCCTCGTGGCCAAGGACTCCAAGGAGGTGGGGATCCAGGAGTTCATCGAGGAGACATATATCCCCCGTGGAAGCGCGATGAGGAAGAGCCTTTACGTCCCCAAAGCGGCTATAAAGAAGAAGGACAGCGTCCTCATCATCGACGACGTCGTTAGGACGGGTGAGACTGTCTTGGCTCTCGTAGACCTTGTGCGCAACCAGCGAGCCGACATCGCAGGCATCTACGTCCTGGTCACGGTTGGCGATGAGTGGAAGGAGTACCTTGATAACATCATCAGCAAGTACTCCTTCGAGGTGCTCATTGAGATTTGACAGGTTTCAATAACGTTTTTATCGTTCCCCACGGTAGTAGCTGAGGCTTAGCCATGTTCAACCTCATCACCCTCAAGGACACGATAAGGATAGACCCCAGTATGTTTGGGGAGCCGCTACAGGCCGCGGCTTACCACGAACTCAGGAACAAGTACGAGGGGCTGGTGGACGAGGAACTTGGCTATATCATCAGCGTCATCAAGCTCAAGGTGAACCCCAACGGTCGGATAATACCTGGGGACGGAGGCACACATCATCCGGTCGTCTTCGAGATACTCACCTTCTTTCCACAGCTCCAGGAGGTCATCGAGGGGGAGGTCGTGGAAGTGGCCGATTTCGGCACTTTCCTTAGGATAGGCCCCGTGGACGCGCTTCTTCACGTCAGCCAGCTGATGGACGACTTCATTAGCTACGACGAGAGGCAGGGGGTGCTGCTGGGCAAGGAGAGCGGCAGAACCATCAGTAGGGGGGACGTGTTCAGGGTTCGCATAGTGGCGGTGAGCTTCCCTCGGGGCCGCAGTAGCGGAAAGATAGGTGTCACGGCTCGTCAGCCGATGCTGGGGAAGCTGGACTGGATACTCGCCGAGGCGACGGGTGGAGAGGAGGAGGAAGAGTAGTGCCAAGAGCCTGCCGTACATGCAAGATCGTCACAGACGAGAACGTCTGCCCAGTCTGCAGGGGCACCGAGCTGAGCGACGACTACTCCGGCCTACTCATCGTGCTTGACCCGGAGAACAGCCTCCTCGCGGAGAAGCTCGAAGCCAAAGAGGCTGGAAACTACGCCCTCAAGATAAGGTAAGGCGGCGCAGGAACTGACAGGTTTTAAGGATCTAAGGCTTCCCTTCGAGATGCGCGAAGACCTGAAGACGCCGCTGGGCGAACTCATCAGGGGAGACGTATCAGACAACGTCGTCGTTCTCAGGGAAATGTTGGAGGAGAAGAAGCCGCCCTGCTTCGCCACGGTTGGAGACTTTGTCACGTTCTATATCATGGAGTCTGGCCTCGACCCCGACTTGGCTGTTGTCGATCACAGGGTAATGAGGCAGGATGTGGAGCCCTTCAAGTTCAGACGGGAGAAGGTAACCGTCAGCAACCCCGCGGGCACCATAAAGGCCGAGGCGCATAGGGTGCTATGGGACGCGATAACCCTTAAAAAGAGGCTCGGGGTTGTTGTTGAAGGTGAAGAGGATCTGTTGGTCCTTCCTCTCATGGCGATGATGCCAATCGGCTCCGTAATTGTCTACGGACAACCCCGTGAAGGCATGGTCGTGGTGACCTTGACAGAGGAGCGGAGAAGATGGGCCAAGGACTTCATGGCAGAGATGGAGGAAAACTGAGTTGAAGCTAGTACTGACCTCAACGAAGACCAACCCCCTGTTCAAGAGACAGGAGGTCGAGTTCAAGGTGGAGGAGCCCTCGACGCCGAGCAGGTCCAGCGTGAGGATCGAGCTCGCGGTGGCGCTGCGCGTCGAGCTGAACCAGGTCTACGTCAGGGAGATGGAGACCAAGTCTGGGACCAGGACGACGTTTGGGGTAGCCCACGTGTACGAAGACTCTAAGATGGCTCTCAAGGTNGAGCCGAAGCACATTATAGAGCGTAACATGTCCGCCGCGCCGGCCGAGCCAGAGCCTGAGCCCATGCCGGAGCCCGAGGAGGAATAACCTTGTCTGACAGCGTGAGTAAACACTACGAGATCAAAGATGGAAAGCTTGAGAGGAAGAGGCCGTTCTGCAACAGGTGTGGCCGAGGCTACTTCATGGCCGACCACGGCGACAGGTACACCTGCGGCAACTGCGGCTTCACCGTCTTCAANAAGAAGGAAGAGTAGCTTAAACGGCTCCTCGACATATTTTCATTATCTTATCAGCAACTCGTTTTGATGAAAAACCCCATACCGTAGCTAAGGTATATTGTTGTTGACGAGATGTTTAGAAATGAAGCTGCAGATAGACGGTGACAGGCTCTGGGGCACTCTTATGGAAATGGGGCAGGTGGGGAGAGAGGGAGATGGCGTGAACCGCCTCGCTCTCAACGACGCGAACAAGGAGGGAAGAGACCTGTTCACCGGATGGCTTAGGGACGAGGGGCTGGAGATCCAGGTCGACCGCATAGGAAACATATTTGGTGTTAGGGAAGGAACCGACCGAGACGAGCCCCCCGTCATGGTTGGGAGCCATCTCGACACCGTGAGGGAGGCCGGGGTCTTCGACGGCGCGCTGGGTGTGCTTTCCGGCCTCGAGATCGTGAGGCTGCTCAACCAGGAAGACGTTGAGACAAGGAGAGCCGTCGCCGTCGCCGCCTTCACCAACGAGGAAGGGGCGCGGTTCCAACCAGACATGATGGGAAGCATGGTCTTCACGGGACTGCTCGACGCTGAGAAGGCGTGGGCTGCCTCGGACGATGACGGCGTCACAGTGAAGGACGAGCTACGGCGCATAGGTTACCTAGGGCACGACGAGCTTGATGCCGGCCACTATCTTGAGCTCCACGTAGAGCAGGGGCCTGTACTCCACAGCGAGGGGGTGGAAGTGGGTGTTGTCGAGGGTGTGCAGGGAATGGCGTGGTGGGACGGCGAGTATACCGGCGAGGCTAACCACGCGGGCACCACGCCGCTACATCTCCGCCGGGACGCATTGCTTGCCGCCTCTGAGCTGTGCCTCAGGCTGAGGGAGACGGCTGAGAGGCTGGGAGACGGGTCTGTGGCGACCATGGGGAGGCTCCACCCCAGGCCCGACATAAGGAACGTTGTACCGGGCGGAGCCTTCTTCACCGTGGACTTTAGGCAGTACAAGCGTGAGTTGTACGAGGAAGGACAGGAAACCGTGGCTGAATTGATACGCGACGTGGCTGAGAGGCACGGCCTCGAGCATAGCCTCACTCAGACGGTGGACGCTAAGCCAGTGAGGTTCGACCCAGGGATGGTTGAACTCGTGGAGAGGAAAACAAAGGAGCTGAGGTTATCCTACAGGGTGATGCACAGCGGCGCCGGGCACGACGCCCAGTTCATGAGCCACGTCTGCCCGACGGCCATGGTCTTTGTGCCGTCCATCGGGGGCAGGAGCCACTGCCCCGAGGAGAGGACGCTGANGGCCGACTGCCTCAACGGGGCCAACGTCCTGCTCAGGTGCGTGCTGGAGCTCTCGACGGGGTTTAACCGCTCCTCTCAATGAGTATCGTAAAATAGTAGCCGGGGGATGAAATAGATGTGGAGGAGTCAGTTCGGAACTGTAATTTCTGTGGCGCGCAGACAGTCACTCCCTACCGGTGCCCCGAATGTGGCTATCTTTTCTGCCACAGACATCGTCTCCCAGAGCAGCATGACTGCGTGGCTAGACGGAAGCCTTCTATGGAGAAAGGAAGCGCCGCACGTGTAAGCTGGGTTAGTCGGATGATTCAACTGGCGATATTACTGGGTGTGGTGGGTGGAGCAATCATAGTTCTTCATGTGTTTGAAATCGTAGACCTCTACGAGATGATCGAGCGCCTCCGCGGACTAGTTGCTGGGTTGACGTGACTTAGGTATGAATCACTACTTTAATATGGAAAAGATGACGCTTTATTGTCCCTGTGTCGGGAGAGCCCGTGGCCAAGTTAGGATAAGGCACCGGACTTCTAATCCGGAGATCGAGGGTTCGAATCCCCCCGGGCTCGCCAAATTTTAATTCTAAATCCACCCCTTTATCAAAACACTGAATTTCACAAGGTTTCTCTGTCATCTATTCACGAATATTAATTGTAAAAGCGATTCAAATTTTTTAATCCTTTATCATGTTTTCGGGTGAAACATCAAGATAGATTTGGAGGAAGGTAGGTGTAATCTCATTTTTATGAAAGCTCTCCAAAAATTTCTTAGAGTTAAACGATAATCAGTGAACAGATTCATAATCTTAGTTACAACATATGGTGCTCTAACCAATATTAGTGATTAATAATCAATATATCTTCACGGACCAATTCCACGGCAAACAGGGATACTTATGCAATATTTCATACCATACGTTGCTGGAAGTGAGGCGCAGACCCCTATACAGGTAGAGAAAGAGTTAGCACTTGCATTCTTGGTGGGGCTAAGTAGAGAGGAACGCGGTGAACCGACGGCTTTAATGAAAGTTCATTACCCTTTCAGGGTTTACACAGTTGATGACGAGAAAATCATATTTGACCTATTGGGGTATTCTGAATCCGATAAACACCTTCTGCTACCAAAGGACCTCTCAGAGATCCTCGATGAGTGCGACAAGATTGAGAACAGTGAAGACAAGAAAGTATGGCTCAATACGGTCATAACTTTGCTGAGCGAACAACAGGAGTACGCCACAGTAAGTGTTAAAGGACTAGTTGAACAGGGACCTAAGGTGACCTACCTTTTAGAAGCCTCAGGCACCGAAGATGGAGACCCCAGCCTGTTCGAGCCCCTCTACACTAAAAGTAAGTTCACCGCGATGCAGAAAAAACTCAAAAAGGTCCACGCGGAAACCCTAGAGAGGATCGAGTCAACGGAACAGACAATAGAACGCCTAGAAAAGTTATATAGCGCTATCAAGAAGGAAAACAATAAACAACAAAAAGCATTTAAAAAAGAGTCTAAGAAAAGATTCGACGCCTTGCTTAAAGAGAAAGACAAGGCCTTCAATGAAATAGACAAAAGACTCAAGAAAGAAAACGAAGCCATCGAAAAGGAAGCCAAAGACCTCATCAAGGCAAAGCAAAAGGAAATCGATGAGATAAACAAGGACCTGAAGAAACTGGATAAGAGCGCAGCCGAGGGTGACCGAGACGCAAAGAGAGAGATAGGCGATCGAAATAGAAAATTAAAACAGCTTTCCAAGGAAATAGAGGAACAAGAGAAAAGGAGCTCAAAAAGGGTTTTAGAGAACGAGAACCGGGCGAGATCAGAGAAATCGGTCTGGGAGTCGAAGGTAGAAGCCGAGAATAAGCAGAATGAGACTGAGCTAGCCGAACTGGTTGGCAGGCAGAGCGAATTAATTGACATATGCTCAAAAATACTTGAAAAAGCTGGGGAAATAGAGACAAGGCTCAATGAAGACCTCCAGAATATATCCCGACTCCACGAGATTAAATACGATAAAGGAGAAACTTTCTACCTCCCCTTCTATCTATTCAGATATGGGGATAGTTATGGATACTATCCACCCGTCATGTTATCTTTTGAGAGCGGTGTGACGAAGACCCTGAAGCTTCTATTCGCTGGTAACCTTGCTCAGAGACTGAGCCAAAAGATTAAGCCACAAACAACGGCCTTCAATGACTTATTAGAAGGAGTCGTTGGAGACCTCGTGGCTGAGACACCTTTATCGAAACAGATCGAAAAAGCGGAAACAGAGCCGAATATGCTCAAAGACAGGGAGATAATAGATAGGATCGAGGTAGGGCTATACCGTACCATGGAGCGTCAGTGGATAAACGAAAAAGACTACATAGCTGCCCAAGGATTCTTGGTTCACCAACTGGATATGCTTAATGGTGGTAGCGTATACAAACAAGAAGAAGACGTGATAGAGCCTGTGGAGGCGAGTGAAATCACGGCCCAGGCTGAGGCTACCTAGATTTTGGGTATTTAGCGCAAACATTATCTCCTTTTTTATATTTTATCGATAAAAATAGCAACGTAAAGTATTAGAATTTACTCACACAGTTATCATAGTTTAGTTACATCCTTGTTTCTCTATGTACATCCAGTATTGTCTAAACTCCAATGGTATAGTAGCTGAACCCAGCGATTACTCCGAATATCGCTAAAAAGTCTCGGATTACACTAAGTTCTATTATGAATACAGTTAGGGATATGTTTAGATAAAATCATCGATTGAGTTAGACTATTTACCGTGTCCTCTTTGTTGTCGTATTTTATCCATTTCAGTGTATAGATAGTCAAAACCCTCATAGATGCCTGGAGTAGAGAGTCCTGTTTTTTCATATTCTTCAATTATAGGCTTCCATTTTCTCCATTGAAGCATAGAGGCTGGTCCAATGAAATTATAGACGGTGCTAGCGTCGATAAGATCGTCTTTTATCATATATCCAATGGTATTGTAACGCCACCATGTTGTCAATCGTTTTGCTGCGAGTTCTGGGTTAACGGATGAGTCATACTTTTGTAGGAAGTCATCGAAGTCTGTGAATTGTGTTTCTAGTAGTTCTATGTGTCTTTGCATTGCTTCCTCTGTCATAGAGCCCTGTAATAATGCCGTGCATACTTGGGTTCTTCTGGCTGCAAGTTGTTGTTCTTGTGTCTTGTTAGCGTTCTGAAGTGTATTAGCGTAGTAAATGATTGAAGCGATTAACCCGACACCAGTAAGAACAAGTGCAATTATCTCAACTGAAATCATGCTACATCTGAAATAGAGTGATTGATATGGGAGGATAAAATCATCGATTATGTTGCTAGTTCTGGGTGTTCTCTGATATAGGTTTGTATCTTGTTGTAAAGTATTGTTATGTGTGGCCATATTCTTGGGTTATTGTTTCTTTTCCGCATCTCCTCTAATATGTATCTATATGTGTCCCAAAACCACAAGACACGAGTATGGAGTAATTCATCCACCATCCCTATATCAATTAACTCTCTATTTGCGAGTACACCTAGCCCATCAAAGTAGGAAGCCATGGAAGCAAATGCTGAAAAAGCATTTTCGTTCTTTCTTCCATATTTAGAATTCCAATCGTCATAATCGTTCCATGAATGAGAGCGTAACTCAATATAGTATTTCCAGAACTCACTGTCGTTAAAGCGGTCATATATCTGCATGAAGAACTGTGCTTGCCGTGTTTCTAATGCTTGTTCCTGTGACTTGAGCATNAGCGCCTGTCTTGTGCTAGCAATTCGCTGGTCTTCTCGTTGATTCTGGAGGTCCATTATGTAATATAGGATACCTATGAGTAATCCCGCTGTCTGGAGGGTGCTTAACGCCATCTGATAGGTTAATTCAATCATCATTCATTCACATCTAAGAATTAAGGTGAAGTGAGGATAAAATCATCGATTAAAGTGATACGACTATCATCTTTTACCAGCACATATTATAAGTAATATTTCTACTCTGTGGGTATATCCTTGTATCCAATTTATAATATCGATTTTCGGTAAATACATCATTAAAATTATACCTGCAATTGCTAAGGATGTGTTTTATGAGGTCAGTGTCTGCCTCAGATAGTTCGTAAAACTGATTTCACTATAACCACGGAGCTGGTGTTTTAT
>JGI2171J19970_10002144_pt1 | contig 10900 bp, 12 predicted proteins | sample DeeMarSWOR324_28_FD_19970 | JGI IMG/M metagenome (IMG submission 19970) | reverse complement strand
TGGGATTAAAATTAGCTAATTCTACTGCTTCTCAAACTTGGAGCATTAATAAGGTAAAATTTGAAACAAGAAAGGCAGGGAAACTATAATGCCTCTAATGACTAAAGGTGCAACCGCACAAGGTACATATCAAAATATGCTTGATTGGTCAAAGACACATGGGCCTGGAAAAATTGTCCCTGTTGGTGGTTCGACCGGTGTTAGTTATGAATTTATACCCGCTCCTTCTTCTGGCGGAGGAGGTCAACTATCGGCAAGTGCACAAAGACAAATGGCATTACAAAGTTTAGTTGACCAATATCAAAAAATGGAAACAGAAGCTAAAGCCAAAAATGTTGCAAGGGAAAAGGAAATACGCGGCATTTACACCAATATATTAAATCAAATATCTGGAAGTAATAAGTCTTTAAGGGCCGCTGGTCTTGCCGATATTGAAAGACAAGCAGGTCAATTAGTTGGACAAGAGACGCAGCAAATGATTAGTTCTGGATTGTACGGCACTACAACTGCTGCTGCTATACCAAGAAATGTTGCTACAAGTTTTACTCGGCCATCAAGACTTAAACTTGAAGATTTACTGGCCACAAGAAAACGAGAGGCACAACTTGGACTCGCCGGCTTTGTGGAACGAATTGAAACACCTTATCCAGACTACAATGCTTTAATGCAAGCACAAATAGCGGCCATGCAAGTATAATGGGTTTAGTTCAAAACATAAAAGACAACGACTACGTATCCATACGTCAGGCGATTGCCAAGTTAGGCTCGACAAAACTCGGTCCAACAAGTAGTCCTGCGTATGCCGGACTTACTCTAACTGGACTTACCGCATCCAGATTAATTGCTTCCAATGCAAGCAAAGAATTAATATCAACTTCATTAAATAGTTGGCTTTCTGGAACTGCTAATCAAATAACTGTAACTGACGATGGTGACGGTACTGCTACATTATCTACACCACAAAACATACATACAGAAGCTACACCAGAATTTTCTGGCATAACCTTATCTGGCCTTACTGTTGGTTCTGTTTTATTCGCAGGAAGTGGTGGGACTATTACAGAAGATAATACTAATTTTTTCTGGAATAACAGTAATAAACGATTGGGGCTAAAAGACAATACACCTGAGACTACTTTAGATGTAGCAGGGGAAATAAGGGGACAAAGACTTTTAATCGGAGGCGTAAAACCGTGATTTCAGTTATAATACCATCACGAAATGAACAGTATTTACAGCGCACTATAGATGATTTGCTTGAAAAAGCGGAAGGCGAAATAGAGGTTATTGCTATTCTTGATGGCTACTGGCCTGATCCTCCGATTAAGGAAGATAGTAGAGTTAAATTAATACATCGTAGCGAATCTTTAGGTATGCGAAACGCTATTAACTCTGGAGCGGCTATAGCAAATGGCGAATATATAATGAAATGTGATGCTCACTGTTGTTTTGACAAAGGTTTTGATACTAAATTGACGGCTGACTGTGAACCAAATTGGGTAGTTGTACCAAGACGTTATTCCATGAACAAGAAAAAGTGGGATAGAAATAAAGATAAGGTGTTTGATTTTCAATATATATCTCATCCAAAAGATTCTAAATATCCATTTAAGGGATGTGACTGGCCTGAATATGGCACAAGGTGTAAGGGTAAAAAGATAGTTGATTTAATGACAACGCAGGGGTCGTGCTGGTTTATGCACAAATCTTGGTTTGAATATATAGAAGGAGAAGATGAAGAAAATTATGGTACAATGGGCGCTGAAGCACAGGAGATTTGCCTTAAAACCTGGTTGGGTGGAGGCAGATTTGTACTTAATAGAAAAACTTGGTATGCTCATGCTAAAAAAAGGAATGATACGTATGGATATAAGAAGCCTTCCGAAGAGTGGGCTAAATCACGTGCTTATGCCATTAAGTGTTGGACTAATAATAAATGGCATAAACAAAAAAGAAAACTCAATTGGTTGATTAAAAAATTCAAACCTATACCTGGTTGGCATACAGATAATGATACTGTCAAAAACAATCATTTTATACGTGAGAAGTATAAATTGAACAAGGGGGTGAATAAATTCCCAAGAGTTATTAAAGGATTAAATAGAGATGGATTAATTCAGCTTTGGAAGGAATTAGGATACAAAATTGGTGCAGAAATAGGAGTAATGAAAGCTGATTTTAGTAAACTATGGGGCAGGAATATCCCTGGATTAAAAATGTATTTGATTGACCCGTATTATTCTTATTCTGGTGCAAGAAAGAAATTCAGAGAACATAAACAGAATAAAAAAATAGCACAAGAAGCGGTAAAAGATTACAATGCAGTTTTTATAGAAAAACCATCAGAAGAAGCCTATAGAGAAATACCAGATAATTCTCTTGATTTTGTTTATATAGACGGTAATCACAAATTTGATTATGCAATGTTAGATATTTTGTTATGGTCAAGAAAAGTACGGCCTGGTGGAATGATTTCAGGACATGATTTTTATTATTCCAACAGGTCTGAATGTACTGTAAGACCGGCTGTAGAGGCTTATGTTAAATTTCATAAAATAGAACCCTGGTATTTAACAGACAAGCGTGCAGTTCATTATCGTGCAGATAGGCACGCGAGTTGGTTTTGGATAAAGTGAGAGATTTATCAATAATAATTCCGGCAAGAAATGAACAGTTCTTACGTAGAACTATAGAAGATATTCTTGCTAATATAGAGGGTGATACAGAAATAATTGCTGTATGTGATGGTTATTGGCCTAATCCACCTATCGAGGACAGCCCAAGAGTTACATTGATACATCATACGAATCCAATAGGACAAAGACAATCAACTAATGAAGGTGTCAAACTGTCAACAGCCAAATTCATTATGAAATGCGACGCTCACTGTGCTTTTGATAAAGGATTTGATGTTAAGTTAATGTCAAACTGTAAAGAAGACTGGACAGTAGTCCCACGTATGTATAATTTGCATATTTACGATTGGCTTTGTAAAGATTGTGGCCATAGAACATATCAAGACCATAGCACCAGTTGTGAAAAATGTAAGAGTACAAATGTAGAGATGGATATGATATGGAAATGTAGAAAAAGTGGAACAGATTACATGTGGTTCGATCCAGACCTAAAGTTTAGGTACTTCGATAAAAACGCCTTCAAATTATTTATACGTGGAAAGATTGATAGTAAACTTAAAAACGAAATGAAAAGAAAATATCATCATAAATATAGAGATTGGGCAAAAGATGATATTACAGATCAAATGACTTGTATTGGTGCTTGTTGGTTAATGCACAGAAATAGGTATTGGGAAATTGATGGCATGGATGAAGGGCATGGAAGTTGGGGACAAATGGGTACTGAGTTAGCCTGTAAAAGCTGGCTAAGCGGTGGAAGACAGGTAGTAAATAAAACTACCTGGTTCGCTCATTTATTTCGTACAACTAATGCTTTGAAATTTCCGTATCCATTGCCAGGAAAAGAAACATCACATGCAAGAGAATATTCTCAAAATCTATGGTTGAATAATAATTGGAAAAAAGCAATTCATCCCCTGTCGTGGATGATTGAAAAATTTAGCCCTTTACCTGGGTGGGACACTTTTAATTGGGAGACAAAAAATGGATAAGTTCCAAAATGAAATCTGGAATGTAATTCGCAAAAACGCTGATTTATCTTTGGCAGAATTAATAGGTGTTTTAGAACATATTAAGTTTGACTTAATGCAGCAACTATTTAATAGGCCAGAGCAAACACAAGAAGAAACACCTAAACAAAATGAAAAGAAAACAAGTCCTGTTAAATGAAAAAAGAAATAGTATATTTTACTGATAATAGATGCGAAGAAAGGATAGTGGATGTCTGTCGCAGGCAAATACTTCGCTGCACAGACATCCCTATTGTTTCAGTTAGTCATTATTCTATTGATTTTGGCAAAAACATAGTAGTTGATTTGCCAAGAGCGACGAAAAGTTTATTTCAACAAATTTTAATAGGTGTTGAAGAAAGTAAAGCTGATGTAATATATCTATGTGAACACGATGTTTTATATTCACCAAGTCATTTTGATGCCGTGCCTTATAACAGTAAATTTTTTTATAACTTAAATAGATGGGCAATAGATTGGAAAACAGGCCAAGCTTTATATAGATATTCTTGTTGCACTTCATTATGTATGGCAAGACGAGAAAGTTTGTTAAGACATTTTAGTGCCTTGTTAAAAGTTATAGAATCTGGTAAATATAGGCGCAGCAGACACGGGTTTGCACCTGGAACTCATGGAATATCTGGTGTGCCGTATATAGGAAAAAGAACATTTAAGAGCAAACAGCCTTGTATAGATATAAGACATGCGACTAATTTTACTCCTAACAGGTGGAAAAAAGAAGAATTTAATTCTAAACATTCTATTAAATGGTGGGAAGAATCAGATAGTATTCCTAAATGGGGAAAAACCAAAGGACGATTTGATGACTTTATTAAAGAAGTTGACCGAGGGAAATTGCCTGGAATATAAAGGTAGGTGGATACATAGTATTATACATTTGATACGTTTTTGGAGATATAGAGTAAATATATGGCAAGACAGAAAAAACAAATAGAGTGCGTTAAATGTGGAAGTTGCTGTAAATGTTTTAGAATTGTCTTGTCATTGGCAGATGTAAATAAAGAGCCAAGATTACAAAAAGTAATGATTCCTATATATAAAATTTTAGGTAAGACAAGGCGGTATATGGCTGAGAAGAAATTACCATTTGCTTTGCCAAAGCCGTGTCCATTTTTATTGCCGAATAATGAATGTTCTATTTATGAAACTCGGCCACAGATTGCAGGGATTATCCACAGGGAGATAGTAAATGCCTCCAGTACGAGAAATAAGCGTAGATAATTGTATTTATATTAAGTTGAGCGACGGAAGTGTGTTTTATCAAAGTGGTGAAGAAATACAAACTTTATTAAGTTCTTTTCCAGGAAACCTAAAAAAGAAAGAAAAAGATTATAATGATTGGTTAATGTCTCAATCAACCTTTATAAGTATATATGATATTAATGACTATGGCGAAGACCATGATGTATTAGGTGATCCTGATAATTTACCGGCTTGGAGATGGGTACAAGGGCAAAATGTATATGAAGTAATTATGTGGGTAGCCGTTCATTTCTATGATGATAACCCACTACGTCTAACTATTAGATGTCAAAATAAAGAAGTCGGCCCAATAGAGAGTGAATGGTGGGCCGAGGGAAACTAAAGAAGGCTAAGAAACCTAAGAAGGAAAAATAATGGCATTAGTATTCCATGATGGTTTTGAAACTGGTGGAGCGGAAGCTTGGACTTCCACATTGGGTACTCCATCTTTTCATGCTGATTATGCTCACTCCGGTAATTATGGGATGCAATGTAACGCGTCTGGTTCGATTGTTTACGTCAGATACGAAGCAGCGTCAGGGTCTACAACACAAGGATATTCATTTTATTTTTATTTAACAGCAGCACCATCCGCGGAATGTACTATTTTCAGTTTAATATCTGATGACGCTTTTGTCTTCAAGCTCACAATAGGCACAGATAGAAAACTTAACATATATGATGATCAGAACAATAAAGAAGGTACTACAGCAAGCGCTCTAAATACAGGTCAATGGTATCATTTAGAGTTAAAATATTCTGCTGGCGATTTTTACTGTCAAGTTGATGGTAGTGACGAGATTATTGCTACGGGTACATCTCGCTCAATAATAGAGTATAGACTTGGCGTACAAAGCACTGTTACAGCTAATTTTTATTATGATGATTTCGTTATTACTGACAGCGCGGATTATCCAGGCGACATCCGCGTCCTTGCCGCAAGACCTGTAGCAGAAGGAACAGACCAAGACACGGGAACGGGAGCCGACTGGCAGGATTCAGATAATACTCCAGCTGTTTATACGGAGTTAGACCAAGACCCACCTAATACGACNGATTACAACTGGGCCGAGGCTGATGGCGGAGCAATGTATTATTCGGTCGGTCTGGATGATTGCGGCTCAGGCAATCTTGCCGACATAGGCGCTGGCGATACTATAGAAGCTGTCAGCTTTATGTATTACTATGCGACTGATGGCGGCGGCAGCGTAGATGACTACAACATCTATGGTAGAGATGCGGGCGGACGCAGCAGCCTCACAGCCTTAGACGACCCGAAAGACCCAACATGGGTCTCTGAATATGAAACACAATCATGGGTGACTACACCCGCCGCATGGACGCAGACCAACTTCAACAATCAGCAGATGGGCATGATGTGCCAGGATGCCAATAAAGACCTCTGGTGGTACGAAGCCTATGCGATGGTGGCGTATAAAGCAGCAGTGTCTACGCCATCGGCTTCGCTTTCAGCGTCTATTTCTGCAAGCCCAAGTGCTTCTGTATCTGCCAGTTTATCAGCTTCTCTATCGGCAAGTATATCAGCATCCAAATCAGCTTCTATAAGTGCGTCATCGTCAGCCAGTGTTAGTCCATCGGCATCAATCTCAGCCTCAATATCTGCATCGCCAAGTGCTTCAGAGTCAGCCTCAATATCCGCATCACCGTCTGCTTCGTTATCGGCCAGCATAAGTGCGAGTTTATCCGCAAGTATATCTGCTTCTATTAGTGCAAGTCTATCTGCAAGTTTATCGCCATCAGCAAGTGAATCAGCTTCGATAAGTCCGTCAGAATCAGCCTCTATAAGCGCTTCAATTAGTGCGTCAATNAGCGCGAGTGTATCTCCATCGGCCAGCGAAAGTGCTTCACTAAGTGCGAGTATTTCAGCATCAGAGTCTGCCAGTGAAAGCGCAAGCATTAGTCCGAGCGCGTCCGAATCAGCTTCTATTAGCCCTTCTCTATCGGCGAGTGAATCAGCTTCGTTATCTGCAAGTTTAAGCGCATCAATTAGCGCTTCATCCTCTGCATCTGTTTCACCCTCTGCGTCATTATCCGCGAGTTTAAGTGCCTCAGAGTCGGCATCAATCAGTGCTTCTGAATCAGCCTCAAAATCAGCAAGTATATCTGCGTCTGAATCAGCAAGTATTTCTCCTTCTGCGTCAGAATCGGCTTCAATTTCAGCGTCACCAAGTGCGTCCGTATCGCCTTCAGCGAGCGAGTCTGCTTCTATATCAGCTTCAGAGAGTGCGTCTGTTTCACCATCGGCCAGCAAGTCTGCATCAGTAAGTGCTTCGGAATCTGCGTCTGTCAGTCCAAGTGCCTCTATATCCGCTTCGTCTTCGGCAAGTAAATCGGCATCTATAAGTGCATCACCTTCTGCCAGTGAGTCCGCAAGTATATCTCCATCATTATCTGCTTCTGAATCTGCTTCTTTATCCGCAAGCGAAAGCGCTTCTTTGAGTGCTTCTATATCTGCAAGCGTAAGCCCATCTGCNTCTGAGTCAGCNTCGCTGTCTCCATCAAAGTCNGCCAGTCTGTCAGCTTCTCTTTCAGCGTCATTAAGCGCAAGTATATCCGCTTCCATCTCTGCTTCTATTAGTCCCTCTGCATCCGAGTCCGCAAGTATATCCGCAAGTAAATCAGCGAGTTTAAGTGCGTCTGAAAGCGCAAGTATTTCTCCAAGTGCTTCAGAAAGTGCTTCTATTTCAGCATCAGAAAGCGCTTCGATTTCTGCCAGCTTGAGTGCAAGTATAAGTCCATCAGCTTCCGAGTCTGCGTCTAAAAGCGCCAGTGAGTCTGCAAGCTTGAGCGCATCTATTTCAGCATCTCCATCAGCATCAGAGTCCGCCTCTGTAAGTGCTTCATTATCTGCTTCAAAGTCAGCTTCTATAAGCGCTTCGTTGTCGGCATCGCTTAGTGCAAGTATAAGTGCTTCTCTCTCTGCGTCTTTATCTCCAAGCGCATCTTTAAGTGCAAGTATTTCAGCAAGTGAAAGTGCGTCTATATCCGCTTCTCCTTCTGCAAGTGAGGCCGAGTCAGCATCATTATCTGCGTCTTTGTCGGCCAGTCTGTCGGCCAGTAAGAGCGCAAGTGAATCAGCATCGGTTTCACCATCAGCAAGTATATCGGCATCATTAAGCGCTTCTAAATCAGCCAGTAAATCAGCGTCAACATCAGCGTCAATTAGTCCGTCGGCATCGTTATCTGCTTCTGTTTCCGCATCAGAATCACCATCACTTAGTGCCTCTAAATCAGCATCAGTATCAGCCAGTCTTTCTGCATCTGAGTCCGCCAGTGTTAGCCCGTCCGCTTCTATCTCAGCATCAATTAGTGCAAGCGAATCGGCAAGCATTAGTGCGTCGGAAAGTGCTTCAATATCTCCATCTGCTTCTATAAGCGCTTCTGTTTCTGTATCTGAGAGTGCATCGCTTTCAGCAAGTTTATCTGCAAGTTTGTCTGCCTCAATAAGTGCGAGTATCAGTGCATCGCCATCAGCAAGTGAGGCAGAATCAGCAAGCTTAAGCGCATCAATTTCTGCATCCTTATCGGCAAGCATTAGTGCCAGTGAGTCAGCCAGTATAAGTCCGTCTGCCTCACAATCACCATCTGCTTCTATAAGCGCGTCTGAGAGTGCTTCATTGTCTGCAAGTATAAGTGCGAGTATTTCACCATCGCCAGTACCATTAGACTATCTTAATATCATTGGAAGTAGTGATTATGCAACACCAATTTACATTAATGATTCAAGTGATAGTTTATTGATAGAAGGAGCTTTAGAAGTACAGGGACAATTTTACATTCGTAGAGTTTCCCAATCTGCTGAGCCTACGTCTGGAGAAGATTCTGATAAAATTGATGTTGGTGAGATAATGATATGGAGAGATTCTGATGATGGTAAAATATATTTAATATATAATGATACAGATAGTGATATTAAAAAAATTGAATTAACATAATGAATATATGAAATTGGAAGAAATAAACCGTATTGCTTTGCTTAAAGGTATTGACCCAGCAGGAAAACCCAAATGGGAGATAATACGTTTGATACAAATATCTGAAGGCAACGAACCTTGTTATGCTACACAGCATTTTGAGTGTTCTCATATAGATTGTCTTTGGCGTAAGGATTGTCTTGGAATGGTAAGATTAATAGAGGTGATATAAAATGGCCATAGAAATTCGTCCAAGTGGAGAGGCACAAGCCGTCGCACAAGCCGGTAGAGTCGTTGGTGCTGGCGAGAGAGCTAAAGAAGAACGCGCCAGAGCCGAGCGTGAACAACAAAGAGCTTTGGAAATGCAGGCACGAGACGCGGCAAGAGCGTGGGAATTACAGAAATTGATTCTCAATTCTCAACAGGACTTTGCTCACGAGCAGCGAATGAGACAGGCTCAACTGGATGCTGAAGCAAGAGCAAGAGAATGGGAAGTTGAGAAAATGGAGCTTGCTTCTCGATTTGATTTCGAGCAAGATGAGAAGAAACGGCTTAGAAGGAAAGCAACATTAGATTCAGGCATGGAAAGTATTAATAACAGCGATGCTCCAGAGAAAGAGAAAGAGATAGCAAGATTTACATTAAAATCCAAATATATGGACGTTGAAGGATATGAAGATGTTTTAGGTGTCAAGCCGTTTTATAAAGAAACATCAAAATCAGAATTAGGAGCGGCTATTAGAGAATTAATTGGCGAAAGAACACCATCTCCAACTATACCTTCGCCTGCCGCTAAAACTGGAACAGTATTGGTTAGAAATAATAAAGGCATATATGGAACAATACCAGCTAATCAATTAGAAGAAGCAATCGCTAATGGTTATACTGTAGTTGATGAATCTCAATTGTTCAAAACAGCACCAAAGCCGATAAGAAAGACAGGTGAATTTGGTGCTGAAACACTTGGTTTATATGGTGGATTCTAATGGCTATTGATTTTACTCCAATTGATCCGAATGAATTAGGCTTTACGCCTTTAACTGCCCAACCTAATGAATATGGTTTTCAGCCCATCCAAGAGCCTGAACGTGGGTTCTTCGACAAGATTGCAGAATCTTTCAGACGCGGCAATAAAAACGTTCTTGCCCGCGTAGGTGTCTATCAGGCGTTGAAAAATCCAGAAGAAGATTTACAAGGTGCTTTATATACTCACCGAAAAATAAGGCGGAAAAAAATACTTGACCCGATAGAAGGTAATTTCCTGTCTAACTTGGTTTACAAAAGTGCTGAAACAACGGGACAACTTATTGAATCTGTCAAACGTGCTGGAGTAGTAGGCGGTATAAGCGCTGTCGCTGGTGCTGGTATAGGCGCTGCCATAGGTGCGGCTTTTCCATCCGTAGGTGAAGAACCCGCTTTAGCTGCCGCTGGTGCAAAAATAGGATTTAAGTTAGGCGCTGCCGAAGCTGCTGCCTTGTTTTCCTATGAGGAAGGCGTAGGTGGAATGTATGCTGATATGATTGAGCAAGGCATTGATGCTAATACAGCCAATACAATCTCGCATATCGCCGGAATACCCTATGCACTTATTGAAGTCTTACAATTGAAAACACTTACCCCTGACATTAAAAAAGGAGCACAAGAAGTTGTACAAAAAGGTGTGATGAAAGTTGTAGGTAAGTTTGCCAAAAAATACGCTGGCAATCTAACTAAAGAAGTTGTTGAAGAAATGGCACAAGAGGTTACTCAGATTGTTGCCGAAGATACCGCCAGTTATCTTGATGGTAAAGGCGTTAAAGTTAATCAGCAATATATTGAAGACAGAATAAAGAGAGTATTAAATGTAGCCAAAGAAGCCACTCAGGGATTTGCGTTACTTCCTATCCCTGGTGCAGCAATGGAGACATCTTTAGCTGTGGCTAATAGCCAAGTCAACGCCGAGATAGAACAGGCAGAAGCAGAAGGAAATAATAAAACACAAATCACACCGGAAGACCTTAACAGCCCTCTTGGTAAGTTTACAGCAGCAATTCAAAATTCTATTGATACTTATGAA
>JGI2171J19970_10002140_pt1 | contig 10910 bp, 10 predicted proteins | sample DeeMarSWOR324_28_FD_19970 | JGI IMG/M metagenome (IMG submission 19970) | reverse complement strand
TTCGAGTCATTGTCACTTCATCTAACAGAACTTCACCTGGACCAGGACGATACGCTATGAAGCGATCTACAAGGTCAAGCTGGAGGATACCAGCAAGCATTGAAAGCATCGGTAAAGTGAAAGGATCCCACTCTTGTAACCCAGCAGTTGCAATAATTGCACCTGGACGGCGTTTTACTGAACCCAATTGAAAACTATATTCGAATAGGCGATCGATGAAAAGTTTGATAATTCCCGATGGGCCCAGAAAATAGGTGGGCGCTGACAGAATAATGCTATCTGCCCATTGTAGATGCTCCCATAACTCGTGCATGTCATCATCGAGGCGGCACGGTTCACCTTTCAGAACACAAGCTAGACACCCCTTACAGGGAAGTAGGTGAAAATCTGGCAACCGGATTACGCGGATTTCGGCTCCAAGGGTTTGTGTCTGAAACAAGGCTTCCTTGACAAGTACTTCGCAATTTCCTAATTTTCGTGCTGAACCAATTACACCTAAAACCTTCAATTGGGATCACCAGGGTGTACAGACTAGTGATACCTTAAGAGTATGTAGTTTGGTGAAAATGTGGAGAAAGAATCTTCCACGCGAGTCGATGTTAGTATGTAATTCGAAAATTTCGCATATTAGGGTCGTATTGTTCATCCTTAACTACGACATCATCAACTCGTGATGATGGAGAACCATGATGAAGGAACTCAATGAATTCTACTATTGCTTCTTCGGGACCCTGAGCCTGACATTCTAAAGTTCCATCGCGATTGTTTCGCACCCATCCAATTATGTTAAGCTGGTTTGCTTTGTCACGGGTATAAGCCCGAAAGAAGACGCCTTGAACACGACCGTGGACAATGGCCCGGATTGCACGCATGACTGTTTCCCTGACAGTATTAGGGTGAACTTAACACCTAAGAAGATTACTTGAATTGATTAAAGCACTCATACAGATACGAGTTCTACTGCTGTTTAGGAACGTTTACTAATCACAGCCTATCGCCAGATTCGGAAACCTTAAATCACGCCACCCTCCAACCGCACTACGAGAACCCAAAATGCCTCGCACCAGTCGTAAAAAATCATTGGATGACTCGATTGAAATCGACAATTTTCCTGGCAAAATCGGACGCATCGATCTCAAAAATTGGGTAAAGGTTTGTCCCAACTGTTTTAGTCCCAACATCAAACCACTTACCAATATTTCAGGACCTATCGTCCAAGAACAATGGATCTGCTCTGAATGTAATTACGTTGGTCTCGCCGTCGAGGTCAAAGTTGAAGATCTCATTAGATTTCAAATTCAGAAACTTGCACGACAGTACAATGTGAACCGAAAAGTTCATACCAGGAAACAAGGTTAACAGGTTTTTAACACGCAACCGGAAAAACAACTTCTGCTGCAGCACCCATCAAAGTTTTGTGGAGTAAGTCCTTGTTCCGTGGATCAATCGCTACTAACCCGATTGTTCGAACGCCTAGCAATCGAGCCACCGTATCCGGAAGCAACGCATCCTTGAGATCTTGCTTGTTGGCAATCGCCCAGATTAACGCTCCATCCGTCCATTTCTGAATGATTGAAAGTAATTTTCGTGTTGACATGACATTCTTCAACGTCGAATCCGTCACCATTAGTACAACATCAGTTCCACGCAAGTAATCCCTCCACTTCGGAACCAATAATTCCTGACCGGGAAAGTCCCATACTGCTATTTCATAAGGACCGAGTTTGGCAGTTTGCATCTCTTCGACGTAAACAGCCATAGTGGCGACATGATTGAGGTTTGCTCGTTGGCTCATGAGCATTTTGAGAATGGTGGTTTTTCCGACTCCGCCTTCTCCGAGTAGTACTACTTTTAGAGTCGAGACGATGGCCTCGTCAAGAATGGGTCCAAGGTTTTGGAAGATTTCGGAGTTTCGGGTGCTCTTGAAATCCCAGAGTTGTTTGGCGTACCTCTTTTTCATGGTGATAACTGCATTTTCGATTTTTTCTTGGAGAATTTCGTCTTTGTCTTGTTGGTCAGCAACGAGTACGAGAATGAGGTCGTTGTCGATGTATTTATGGATGAATTTCATGCCGTCTAAGAAGATAGGGACAAGAACGTCAGAACCCGTGTCGCGTTCGATTTGGCGGAGAGACTGAATGTATTCAGCAACGATTGGTTGATCCACTTCAATTGCCCAGTAGGAACGGTGGTAAAGCTTGATGCCGTTCCTTGTGAGTAACAGGACGTTATGGATCAACTAGATGCGCCTCCCAGGAAGTAAGCCCCACTTTTCTCTGGGTCTTTTTATGCCGTTTGAGGCTTTAAAATCATTTCACCTATATCACTTGCCTTCGCTTATCATTAAACATTCCTTACAAGTGAATCTAACCGTGTTTTTCCTGCTCTCTGTAAGGGTTTAGGAGCTACCGCGGTCCCTCTGGAAGTGATGAGGCTTTATGTCGCTTCATGAAAGTTTTGACAACAGCATCTAAGTCTTGACGCTGGCTTTTTGTGAGCGGAGACACCTCATGGGAGCTTAGAATTTCATTAACTTGTTCTCGTGCACGTTCTTGGCTAGTTAAGGCACCTTGGTCAAGCCAACTTTCGTAAGGTTGGCGATCTACGAGTTTTCCAGGCATGAAGTGCTCTTTTCGGAACCATGTGAGCGTGTGACGCAACCGTAAGAAATCGCCTCCCTTGGTTCCGACATCTCTGAGTTCGCTCAATGCCAAGGTATCTTTATTCACTGTGATACCCTTGATGAAGCGTTTCACCATGCCTGCAAGCACATCATCGATAACGATTTTTTCAAAACTTTGTGTGCTCTCAAAGATGAGCATTCCTGCTCCCGCAATGTTGTTTAAGCCTGCCATGGCACCCAATAATATACCAGTGGCAGCCTCATAGCCTGACTGTGCATCAGCGCCTATTTTTGCATCTGACAATCCTAGATACCCGTGACTAGGGAGGTTGTAATGGTTAGCCAGTTGGGCGTAAGCGCAGGTTAGCATAATACTTTCAATGGCTCCCAATCGGGCAGTACCGTATTGCATATCCACTGCTGTGGGAGATCCTCCATAAATCACTGGAGCTCCTTTTGCAGCTAATTGGGTGAGGACAACTCCACTAAGCGACTCTGCGTTATGCAAAACTAGGGATCCTGCAAGTGTGATGGGTCCGGTTGCACCAAGTTGAGGCATAGAAATGAGTTCTATAGGAATTCCTGCTTGAGCCCCCAACAATAAATCATGAACAGTTAATTCACTCCATTGTAGGGGGGCTGAAGGACAGGTGTCAAAAATTGCTAGGGGTTTTTCCCGGAGCTGTTTTTCGCCACCTCTTATCGCTTCAAGCATACGTTGCATATCTTCAAACGCATCAAGAACAAAAGTTCCTGTAACAATAGGTTTTGTTGAATTCAAAAGAATCTGATACAGGCGATATCGATCTGCAAGGTTGATTGGGACATCAGTAGGGATTACAGCTGTACTTTGGGCATCAATATAGGGCAGGGCATCAACGACTCGAGCGAATTCGATGACATCCTTCACCCGGGGATGGCGACGTTCTCCGGTTTGACGATCAAGGAGGTGGGTTGCAGCGGAACCGGGATTAAAATGTACATTATTCTGTTCTAGTTTAAGTGCGGGTTCTCCTTCACGTGTAAAGAGTATAATGGCAGAGGGTGCATGCTTTAGTTGTTCTTCAACCAACGATGATGGAAAGTGGGCGTGTTGTGTTTCAAAATCAACTGGAGCCCCAGCTTGTTCCAGGAGTTGGAGTGCTTTTTCACTTTCTATCTTCATACCGATTTCTTCTAAAAGAGCAAGGCTCTCGGTATGGATTTGATGAACTTCCTGTTCTGAGAGCAAGGTTAACAGAGGACGATGAGCCATAATGAGAACTCTCCTTTGATTTCTGCTAAGATGTATTCTCCGCATGACCAGTAAGGCGTTTCGCGATTTTCACCGCTTGGTTGAAGTCAACTCCGTAACCATCTGCACCTATACTCTCAGCAAACTGCTGGCTCACAGGAGCGCCACCAACCATCACTTTAACACGCTTATCGAGTCGTTCTTTATTCAGAAGGTCAATTGTTTCTTGCATGCGTTCCATCGTGGTTGTTAACAAAGCGGACATGGCAATAATTTCAGCATCTACTTCCTTAGCCTTGGCAATGAAATCGGCGGGAGATACATCAATCCCTAAATCATATACTGTAAATCCTGCGACAGTCAACATCGTTGCGACGATTGACTTGCCAATGTCGTGAATGTCGCCTTGTACTGTTCCGATCACAATTGATCCGAGGGCTTCTTCGTCGACTATCTTTGCTAGATGGGGTTCCAGGATCTCGAGAGCTTGTTTCATTGTTTCAGCTGCGACTGCCAATTCAGGGAGGAAGGCTTCACCCTTCTCAAATCTGTCTCCAAGTACTCGGATGCCCGCTGTTAATCCTTGACTAACAACAGCTGTTGCATCGATTCCTTCTTTGATCGATTGCTGAACTAATTCAAGCACACGATTTGTCTGGCAATTAATCATCTCTTCTCGAATATTCGTTACGAGTTTCTGACTCATTTTCTGACACTTTCCCAATCTTGTATCAAATTTTATTCGATGATTTCCCAGTTGTGTTGATATTTATCAAGTTCTGTGACTGTCCGTTTATCCATTGGATGCTCACGATCGGGAACATCAAGGTGTTTAGGTTCACCACATAAGGGTGTTGTAAAGTAGCGTTGTCCACTATCATTAATCATGGTCACAATGGTGTTTAACTCGGGATGTTTCTTGGCTAATTTGAGAGCTGCTGCGACATTACATCCTGATGAAATGCCACAAAAGAGCCCTTCTTCACGGCTGATCCACTGGGCCATTTCCAATGCTTCATCAGAAGTAGTAGTGATAATTCCATCAAGGATGCTCAAATCTAGATTCTCAGGTACAAATCCATCACCAATCCCTTCAATTGAGTGTGAACCCCATGTCCGATGGGCGAGTAATGGTGCCTCGGTTGGCTCGATCGCATAAAGTTTGATTATAGGATTCCGTTCACGGAGATATCTACCTACCCCCGTAATCGTGCCTCCTGTGCCTTGGCTTGCAATGAAGGCGTCGACTTTTCCACGCGTCTGCTCCCAGATTTCTGCTCCCGTGGTTTCATAATGAGCGAGTGTATTATCGGGGTTGCTAAACTGTCCTGGTTCCCAGTACTTACCCGGGTGTTTGTCTTTGAGTTCTTTTACCTTCTTCAAGCATAAATCGACGTCAGACTCACCACCTGGAGTAAGGATGATTTGAGCCCCATAAGCTGCCATTAGTTTCCGACGCTCTTTGCTCATCCCTTTTGGCATAACAATTGTAACCGGATAATCCAACATTCGTCCAACGAAGGCACAGGCAATTCCTGCATTTCCTGTAGACGATTCGATAATTTCCATCCCCGGTTTCAAATCACCTCGGGCAATGGCTTCATGAATCATTTTATGATAAATCCGATCCTTCAAACTGCCTGTTGGAGAATACCATTCGATTTTACCCAAAATGTTGGCCCCTGCCTTTTCACTCACCTTTGGCATTCGAAAAAGCGGGGTCAACCCAATAAGATCAAAAATGTTCTCCTGCACTTGGATGTATTTGTCCCATTTTAATGGCACATCAATCAACTCCTCAAGAACCAGTGACAAACCAGACTCGCCCGTATTTAAGCATAGACCTTGCGGGAGATGCAAGAGAACAAGAATCATAAGTGTACAGATGGGGCAAGAAAACCATATCTCAAGGAGTATATTCTGATGAAATTGCAGGGACCGTTCAGCTATGGTGAATTCCTTGAACGTCCAAATCGATTCCTTGTTATTTGCAAAGTGAATGGACGCCGTGTCCCTGCATACTTGCCCAACCCTGGACCGATGCCAGACCTTCTTTTTCCTGGGGTAGAAGTGCTCCTCCGATATAATCCAGGAACGCATAGAAAAACTGACTTTGACCTTATTTGTGCCAGACCTCATGAAGAACTCCTTTCATTGGATTCACGGGTACCTAATTGGCTCCTTGCAGAGGCTCTTCCCCACGACCAACTACAACCTTTTGCTGGATATTCTCAAATTCACAGCGAACCCTTGTATAGGGAAAGTCGGTTGGATTTTCTCCTTCAAGATGAATCCTTACCACCTTGTTTAATTGAAGCGAAATCCTCCACCGATGCTGAGGACTCCATCGGATATTTCCCGCGGGCTATTACCCAACGGGGACAACGTCATGTCCGCGAACTAATGCATGCTGTTACGGAAGGATATCGGGCTGCCATCGTGTTCATCCTTCAACGGTCAGATGCCTCATCGATACGTCCTAATGATCAAATCGATCCCGCATTTGGTCAAGTTCTCCGACAAGCTGCCAAGAAGGGCGTGGAAACCTATGCCTGGACCACACGTTTTGATGAGAATACCTACGAGATTACTATCGATCGTGTTTTACCTGTCGATTTAACCCCTCCATAATCCCACAAGCAATTAAGTGAATTGGCCATACTTCTGGGCGGCGGTAACCATGGCTCGAATGTTATCTAATGGTGCCTGGGGAGGAATCTCACATCCACTACTGAGAATATACCGTCCATCGGCACCGACGTCTTCAATGCACGCTTTTGCAGTTGCCTCCACCTGCTTTGGTGTTCCCGATAAAAGAAGTTCAGTGGGATCAAGGTTTCCCATCAGAATGACTTGTTCACCGATACGTTGCTTTGCTTCGGTGAGATTAACCAGATGATCAAGTTCCACAACCTTCACACCGCTGGTTGCCATTTGTTCTAAAATCGGGGTTGTCTTTCCACAAATGTGTAAGGAGGCTATGGCTCCTGCCTTCGTTACAGCTGATACAATTTTTGTAATCCGAGGTGCTGCAAAGTTCTTGAAAGTTGTCGGACTAATTAAGCTTCCACTAGCTGTTGGATCTGCTGTGATGATGACATCTGCTCCCGCTTCAATGTTCGCAATCGCATACTTCATTGATGCTTGTAAGGTAATGTCGGTGATTGCGTGGACGTACTCTGGGTCCTGAATTGTAGCCATCATCAACGGGCTGATACCACCCAGTTGACCGGCGAGCGTGAAGGGACCTGGTGTGTAAGCAAAGAGGGGGATTTGGTCTTCTACTGCCTCCTTAAGGAGGGTAAGCATTTCCATGTGAATGGGGAGCCGTCCGCTTTTTTGGGGGTCAGGGATTTCGATGTGGTCCAAATCACCTGGAGTCTTAACTACATGTTCAGCGACCTGGGGCACCGAATCCTCAGGAAACCGCATTACACAGCCCATGGCTTCAGCGAGTAAATTAAAAGAACTTTCCCATCCCGCATAGATGGCATCATAACCGAGTTCGCGCTGACCTGTCAATAACGCCGTAGCTGTTTTTTCTGGACTATGCAGGGCTTCAACTAAGCCTACTCCAGTCAGTTGGGCGGTTGTATAGGTTATTTGCGGCACGACAGGGACGCGATCAGGCTTCTCGCCGTTAATCACCATCATGACTCTTTCATAAGGAGTAAGGGGAGACATTTGCTTTCCAATCCTTGTAATACTCGAAAACTGCGCTTTTTTTCAAGTTTCTATAGAATAACGCGTTTCTTCTAATAAATGGCAATTAATACAATACCTAAGACATCAACTTTAAATTTCCTTGAATCACCTTTCCTCTAGGGAATGTGCCCTTCCCCACCTGCATTCAGGATAGGCTGGGTTCGGATCCGATAACTATGCCTGAAGAAAATCGACATCGAGCGCCACAAAAGAGTGGAAAATCAGAGGAAGAGCTCCATAAGTGCCCAAATTGTGGTAGTACCAACTACATTATGACGGCATCTCGCGAACTCGTTTGCGCCGAATGCGGACTCGTCCTGGATGATGATGTAATTGATTTTGGTGCAGAATGGCGAGAGTTTTCACCCGAAGAACGAGATAAACGCGCTCGTGCTGGTCCACCCTCGACCCTAACGATGCATGATAAGGGGCTTTCCACAACAATCGATTGGCGTGATGTTGATGCACGCGGGCATCGATTGGATGCCCGTCGACGGGCAGAAATGCAGCGAATACGAAAATGGCACAATAGAAGTCGGGTCTATCAAGCCAGTGAAAGAAACCTTGCTAGTGCCATGAGCGAACTCGACCGATTGGCAGGACAGCTCGATCTTCCTCAACGTGTACGCCAGTCGGGAGCGCTCCTTTATCGTCGCGCCCTCGAAAAGAACCTCATTCGCGGACGGAGTATTGAAGCAATTGTCGCAGCATGTGTCTATGCAGCCTGCCGGCTAACCAGCTTCCCCCGGACACTAGCAGACGTCGGACGCTATACACGTGTCGGTCGCAAAGAACTGGGACGATCCTACCGGCTCATAGTTCGACGTCTCGGAATCCAAATGCCAGTCACCCAACCTGAAGATTTTGTATCACGATATACAACTGCCCTCAATCTCTCACAACGAACCCATGCCCGGGCCTTGGACATTCTCATGCAAGCACGAAACAAGGGCATCACCTCAGGAAAGGACCCCACTTGTATCGCAGCCGCCGCGATCTATATCGCCTCAATCCTCGAGGGCGAACGACGGACCCAACGTGAAATCGGCGAAGTTGCAGGCGTAACCGAAGTAACTGTTCGAAACCGCTACAAAGAATTGGTACGTGCTCTCGATTTAGGCGTCGAAGTCTGATTTTTCGGATAATTAGTAGTTTAAACAAAACGCATCACATTAAAGCAAAATTACTTAAGTGAAGCTCAAACAAGGAATCCTAACCAATCCACCTGGCTAACCTAGTGAAATACATCTGAAATAATCACAGACGAACAATGGCCATGGTGGATTAACGGAGAAAGGTGAGAAAAATTCGTTCTTCAATCTCACTCCTACTGTTTTGCTCATTCACTCTACTGATATTAACCGGTATGCCACTTTTTCCTGCCCAAACTGGAATGACGGTTTCTAGTCAAAACCCAGTTTCGCTACAACGTTCACGAGTTACTCCGATTTTCAATCCATTAACACCACGACCACCACCAACTGAAACGGTCGCAGTTGTCGTCGAGAATGCCCTTTATCCTAGTATTTCTGCAGCCGTGACCCAGTATCGCACAGATCTGAATAATTCTGGATACAATACGATTTTTTATACATCGTTTATTGGCAACCATACAATATTCAGGTCGCTTCTCAATCAATGGTATACGACATATCCTAATTTTGTTGGTGCAGTTATCATTGGGCGACTCCCGTTTGCTCAATTCTACCATCCTGCTGCATCAGGTTTTGCAGCGGAAACGTTCATCTGTGATCTTTTCCTCATGGATTTGGACGGCAATTGGTATGATACGGGTATGCCCGGTCACGCCGCTGGTGTGTATGATGTACATAACGCCTCTGGTGGGGCGGACATTCTACCTGAGATTTTCATTGGACGCATTGACCCTTTGAGCATCAATGCCTGGGGTACGCCAGCGAATTACATTAACACCTATCTTGCTCGGGCTCATACATATCGAACCGGAGGACTACAAAGGCAGAATCGTGCTTTGATGTACGTTGACGATGACTGGTCAGGATATTGGGCAAGTGTTTGGAATAATGATCTTGGTAATGCTTACTCAACACGAACCTTCGTTGATATTCCTGTCACCTGGACTAATGCAACCGACTGGATCACAAACCGAGTACTACAAAATTATCAATGGGGGCACATCTGTGTTCACAGCTTTGCTACCTCACACGTTTTTGGTCCTGGTGGAGGCGGTGCTGAAGGATCAGTGACTTCAAATCAGATCCGTCTTGCTCCCGCTGCATTTAATTTCTACAATCTCTTTGCCTGTCATGGAAGTCAATGGACCGTACCTGGCTGCTTAGGCACCACTTATGCTTTTACTGGTTCTCATAGCCTCGCAGTAATCGGTAGTACAAAGACTGGGGGAATGATGGATTGTGATGAATTCTATCAACCTCTTGGACTCAATGATACTCTTGGTGAAAGTCTTCTTCAGTGGTTCCAAAACTCCTTGAATTCAGGAAGTACCGCATCAACACTCTTCCTTGAATGGTACTATGGCATGAACATTATTGGCGATCCGTTTCTGACCACTATCTACGATTGCACAGTGCTTCCAACCACCATCAGCTCATCCACGCATCCTGATCAAGCCGCCTGGTATACTAACGGGCAACCCCAATTCAACTGGACCATTCCAGTTGATGTTAACGGGATTTCCGGATACTACTATATCATCGATCAGAATCCATCAACAGTTCCAACTGCTTCTACTGGAACCTTCACAGCAACCAATGGAACCCAACCAACCACTGCTCTTGCAGACGGAACCTGGTATCTGCATGTCGTTCCGGTTGATAATGCGAATAACGTAGCAACCACTGCTGCACATTATCAAGTCAGCGTCGACGATACAAACCCCTCGGTCACGATAAGTTCACCAATTCCTGGTACTCTCGTCCCAACGCAATTTTTACTTAGTTGGTCAGTGACTGAAACTGGATCTGGCTATTCACGTACTGATGTATACGTCAATGGCACGCTCTTCACGACAATTAATGCACCGACAATGAATACAACTATCACTCATAATATTCCTGGGAGTTTTCCTGTCAATGTCACCGTCTATGATACCGCCGGATTACGAGGATCAGATCAAATCATTGTGACAATTGCTGGCGCTCCACCCGGGATTCCAGGCTTTCCATTTGAAGCCATTGCATTAGGGGCGATTATGGCAGTTGGACTTGGTGTGTACTATCGTCGAAAACGAAAACCTGCCTAGCAACACCTTGGACGCCAATGAGGTGTCCAAGTCATCCCTCTTTTTTTTAAAAAAAAATTTCTTACGGTTTTCGCTTATTCCCCTTGTTCTCAAGGAGCGTCTCGCAT
>JGI2171J19970_10002138_pt1 | contig 10911 bp, 11 predicted proteins | sample DeeMarSWOR324_28_FD_19970 | JGI IMG/M metagenome (IMG submission 19970) | reverse complement strand
CACCCTTTGTTATTGGTCCGTTGATAATGCTGGAAACGTGGAAAAAACTAAATTTGCCAATATTGAAATTGATTTGATACCACCTTATATAGAACTACATTATTATCGATTAGAAAATAATAGTATCGTGTTTGAACCTTTTATATATGACGAAGGAAGCGGTGTTTACAAAGTTGATTTCTATATTGATGATAAATTGATGCATACATCCTATGATCCGATATTTGAGTGGATTTGGACTCCAAATATTGCAGGAATTTATATAGCAAGTTGTATTGCATATGATAGGGCAGAGAATTATAAATATTTTAAAATTTATATATTTATTCCTTTTCTTGGAACGTCGGTTATTGGACTCATTCGCAATCCAGAAATCTCTGAAGAAAATGTTTCTTTTTTTGCTTTAATTGTTTTTACTAATAAAAATGGTCTGGTTATGTTTAAAAATTTTACATTACCAAATGATTATGAAGGATATATTGGTAAATTCTTCATTAAAGCAAAATTTTATTTATAACATATGATTTTTAATATATTGATTTGAGGGAAAAAAAATGGAAAAAAATTTGATTAAAAAGGGTTTGGTTCTTACTGTAATACTTTTTTTTATTGGTGTTAGTTTTCAACCAATTATTGCTAAAGATACTATTTCACTTGAAAGGAAATCAAATATAAAGCAGGTACTTTTTGAAACCATACATGATATTGCAAATAACAAAGAATTCCAAGATATTATAAAAAAATATGAAGGTAAAAGAAGTCTTTTAGGATTTCAACATTTACAAGTTAATTTACAAAAAGAAATAACTAATGTAATTGAAAACAATGATGAACTTAATAAAAGATTAGAAAAACTTTTGGATTTAAATTGTGATTGTGAAAACGAAAAAACAACTACTTGGGAATTCCCAATTCTTTGTACGTTATTATTACCATTTTGGTGGCTATTTGTTTACCTTGTTGAAGTAGGTGGTAATATTATTTATCTGATAGCAATGCCTATTTTTCAAATTTTGAATTTTTTAGCATATAAATTAGATTGCTATTGGCTCAATACTCTATAGAGTTAAGAATCATATAAAATTAAAAAAGACACAAGTAATTATAGATGATTGGAAAAAATTAGCAAAAAGATATTCAAAAAAAACTTCAGATTAAATTAATTATTGAAGCATCATAAATTTTTTTTTTATCTAAAATAATCTTATATATCAAATATTTTTTCAAGATCAGTTAATGTATGAATTATATTATTACCTTTTTTAGTTTTTTCTCGATTAATATGATATGATTTTATTCCTATTTTTTGTGGGCTTTCAAAATCAAATTCTTTATTGTCTCCAATGTGAATAATTTCATTTGTATTAATTTTTAATTTATCACATATTTGAGTATAGACTTTAGACCTTTTTTTCACAACATTAAAATCAGATAAAGATGAAAAAGCATATGAAAAATACTTCTTTATTTTCGATTCTTCTATTTGAATTTCTATAAATTCTTTTTTAGCATTTGATATAATTATTAAATCAAATTTTTTTGATAGTTTTTTAATTGTTCCTAAAGTATCTGGATAAATTTCTACAGCAAATCTATACTCGTTAAGAAGTTCCTGCCAACTACCATTTAATTTAAAATGTTTGAACCACCAATCAATATCATACCATTCTTTTTTGTTTTCACCAATTTTAAAATATTCTTTAAATACATATTCTTTTACTTGATCTAGTGGTAATTTTTTTTCCTTTGCATATAATTTAGGAACACCTTCTAACCATACTGAATTTGCATAAGTACTTTTTACAAGTGTTCCATCTAAATCAAATGAGATTATTTTTATGTCATTAGAAATAGTTTTTTTATTGACCATTCAATTCGCCCATTTTTCAACATTTTTTTACAGTGGTTTAGTATTAATCAAATTCATCATTATAGCTATTTTTTCTAAATTTAATCTATTTTTGAGATTTTCCCTTTTAAAATATAAAAGTTTACTCCTATATTTTTTTGAAAAATCGCATTTAATATAATTTTTTTTTAAAATTTTGTGCCTGTTAAAGTCTTTGTATCAATAACTCCATTTATCGATCTGATCTTTTCAATAATTATTTTTCCAAGTTTTTCAAAATCTTGTGCTTCAATTTTTGCGATAATGTCATATTCACCAAATAGTGGATGTAATTCTATTATTTCTTTAACTTTTGAAAGTTTATTATACACTTCATGTTCATGTGCAGGTGCCGCACTTATTAATATAAAACCTATGGCCATATATTCACCTCATGGTTTATTATAAATGTATATAATATTTATTTAAATAATCAATGATTGTAATTTTTTAATTAAAAGCCATTATCTTTTGTTATATATTCAATTAATCCTGGTGTAATTATTGGTTTATTTTTTTCGATTGGATAACCAAAGGGCAGTATAGTTGAGTGAACAGAATCATGAATAATTTCTAACTCATTAGCTATTTCTATTTGTTTTAGTTTTTTACCTAATGCAATTTCTTTTGCAACATAAACTGCACCATCTATTGTTAATTGTATTTTTCCTATATTTCTTGTTTGAAATTTATATTTATCACTGATTAATTTTTTTGTTCGTCCTTTTGGTTTTTCGTATCCAAGTATTCCACCAATAATTATAGCATCCAGTTTTGTAAAATCGTTTGTTTTTAATGTTTTTTTTGATTGTGGGTCTAACACAATACAATTTTTATTTTTTAAAAACTCTTTTACATTCTTTTTTTCTGTTTTTGTAATAGTTTTTAGAATATTAATAAATTTTTTTTCTGTTACATTTGTAAATACAGTGTTTTTTCCCCATATTTTTATAGAGTGTTTATATTCAAGTAATAGCCATTCAGATAGAAAAGGTTCACAATGTTCAATTACAAGTAATGGTTTTTTTACCATATTCACAGAAGATGTATTATTCAAAGGGTTACATAACTATTACTAAATATACTGCAAAATGTTTTTAAATATCAATTGTTATTTATATATATAGGGAGTTAGAACAGATTATGAAAAATCAGATATACGTGTTGATATGTACCTTTATAATTATTGGTTTACCTAATGTTACAGGATTAGTAACTCCCAATTCTATGAAAGATATTAAAAATTTTTCATTAGATGATAATGCTCCTGTCTGGGATATTGGAAATTCATGGACTTATGATGTTAATAGATTTCAAGCTAATTTCACTGCATCTGGTGCACTAATAGGTTTTGATACTTCTATTGATGATTTAATTGTTGAATTAATTGGTTATCCCGGCTCATCCTATATATTAGGTTTATCAGGTAGAATTAAGGGAACTTTTCGTTTTGAAAGTGGGGAGGGAAGAGTGCTTAAGGGAAATTTACTTTTTACTAAAATCTCAGGAGATATTAAATTTAGACAAAGTGATTTAGCTGTTGAAGAGTTACACATTGTTATTAAAGGAATCGTTTTACTTACAGAATATTCTCCTCAAATTCAAATTCCGATTCCTTTTCCTTTGACTATTACAATTAACGTTATTCAAATTACACCTCGCCCGGTTATTGATTTTCCATTATATGATGGAAAAGAAGGTATGATAAATGAAACCAGTATCTCTACTAATATTAAGTTTGGATCTATCGTTTTACAGATATTAAGTTTATTTATTGGTGATATTCCAAATGAAATTTTTTGTAAAGAAACCTTTAATCTTCCAATGTTTGATTATAATGTTAACTCCGAAAATATATCTGTTGGAGCAGGAAATTTTAATGCTTATAATATAGGTTTTGTTTGGGGTTTATTTGGTTCTGTATTTTATGCACCATCTGTTGGTAACTTTGTAAAAACCGAAACGGTAATAGAAATACCTGATCAATTCCAGGTATTATTCTTGTGTGAATTAATAAGCTATAATTATAAATAGGAAAAAAATAATTTTATCTTTAATATGACGAATAAAAAACGTGTAATAAGATCTGAAAGTGTGTGGAAAACAATTTTAACACCTGAAGAGTATAATGTTTTAAGAAAAAAAGGCACAGAGCCACCCTTTACAGGTAAATTTGTAAATAATAAAGACGATGGTGTTTATCTTTGTGTAGGATGTGGTAATCCTCTTTTTAATTCTGATAAAAAATTTGATTCTGGTAGTGGTTGGCCTAGTTTTAGGGCTGTATTATCTGAAGATAGTGTTAACTTAAAATTAGATAGTAGTCTTGGTATGGTTAGAACCGAGGTTCTCTGTAGTGTTTGTGGTAGTCATTTAGGTCATGTTTTTAATGATGGTCCTAAACCTACAGGTCTAAGATATTGCATTAACTCAATTGCTTTAAAATTTGAAAAGAAAAAATAAAAAAATTATTTTATATTTTGCAACTTACTTTACCCTGTTTTTTTAAATAATTTTGGTGGTATTCTTCTGCTTTGTAGAATTCTTTTGCAGGTACTATTTCTGTAACAATTGGTTTTTTAGATTTTTCTTGTTTATTTTTTGATTTTTCTGCTAATATTTTCTGTTTTTCATTGTGATAAAAAATAACTGAGCGGTATTGAGTTCCTAAATCAAATCCTTGTCTATTTAGTTGTGTAGGATCATGAATTTTCCAAAAAACATCTAGTAATTCTTCATATTTTACTATTTTGTTATTAAATTGAACCTGCACAACTTCAGCATGTCCTGTTTTATCTGTACATACATCCCCATATGAAGGATTTTTTGTTGTTCCACCCATGTATCCAACAGTTGTTTTTATTACTCCTTTTATCTTTTGAAAAGCAGCTTCAACACCCCAGAAACATCCTGCTCCAAATGTTGCTATTTCCATAATTCAAGCTATTTATATTTTTAATACCTATATTAAGATTATTAAATTTATTATTAAAATAAAATATTTTTTATAGAGTTTAAATTAATGAATATCTACTTATCTTAAAATTTTTATCATTTTAATCATAGGTTGTTATCCAGATATTTTCAGCTTTACATCTAGCAAATATTCTAGAGCTATTTGTTAATATGGATTTTTGACCGTAAAACAATATACCATGTGCTCTATTTATATCTACTATTATATCTTCATTGTCCATATAAGCTGCAAACTTATTACCACGTACAATAACATTTAACTGTTCACCTTCTTCACCACTTGCTCTTATAAAAAATGATCTTTTTATAAAAGGAATATATAAACCACACATCCAAAAAATAGGACCTTGTACCATGTTACATTTTCCTATGATTATTACTACACTATTTACATAATGATCTGCTGTAGGTGTACTTGTAATTTGTTTTTTTTCAAAATTAGAACTGCTACTTAAGCTAACTGGTAAGGCAGATAGCATTATTAATAAAACAGCCCCTATTATAAAAATTTTCTTTAAGTAATTACTTTCCTTCATGTTTTCCTCCCTTTATATATACTATATTAGCAGTTAGAATATAAAAATGTTTTGCATTATTTGTTAAAATTGGTAAGTATATTATTATCATAAAATTTATATATTATTAAGTATATAGTAATAGCTATTATTACACATTATGTAATAAAATTAAGCCCAGTTTTAAATAGGCGGGAAGGTTAAATTAAATGTTGGATAACAGAAAAACGATTATATCAATTGCGGTGGTAATATTATTTTTTGGTTTAGCATTATCACCAGCTATAGGAGCAGATGCTCCTGAAACAAAAACAAAAAAAATGACTGTATTAATGAAAGGAGTAACTGATAATAACTACTTAGTTGAAATTAAAGTAACAGAGGAAGATTTAATAAAATTCAATAATGAGATGGATAATTTTCTGGAAATTGTTAATAAAACAAGAAGTGAAAATAGTGACGAAGGTGTAAATATTTCATATTGTGAATGGGATTTACTTAATAATGCTATTAATAAAATAATAGATTTGATTGCTGATTTTATAGGAGATGATTTTCCAAAGGAAGAAGTAAAGAATTTTGTTTTATCCTTAATTAAAAGATTGATTAGTCCTGTTTTTCTTTTTAAACAACCACTTATCAGTATTGGTATTGGTATTACCTTTATTCCATTTTATGATTTTGAATCATTCTTTGGTAAAATGATTAGACCTGTTTTTATACAATACTTATTTGGTTTCTCAGCAACCAGCCGACTTATTCCATTTATAATTGGATTTCCAACTGTAAGATTCGGGCTTCATAGAATAAGAACTTTCCTTTTTAACGGATTAATGATAAACTTTGCTGATCTTGGAGTTAATAGTATAATAGGACCTCAACTACTACTTGGATTTGGCTGTTTCACAGGATTTGCTTAAAAAATATTTTCTTTTCTGTAATTTAAGAATTTTTTCTAAAAATGCTTTATTTTTTAAAAAACGAAGATTTTTATAGAAATAATATATTAACATATGTTAATTAAGGGGAATTTGATTATGAGAAACAGGCCTTTGTTAATTTTATTATCATCATTTGTTTTAATAATGATGATTAGTGCTAGTTTGACAACTGGTTATTCTATAAATTACAATAATGAAAATAATATTTCAGTAATAGAACAAGGTTCAATAGGAAATTTTTTAGCACCTGACTGGTATCATAAACCTACCAGTTATGCACAACTAGTTAGTTGGTATCAGACCTTAGAGTCAGAATATCCTCAATACCTGAAAGTTTTCAAAGCAAATGAGTTATATGATACAGGTATTGTAACAGGTGGTTATGATTTATATTATGTTAGAATAACAAATGAAGCATTGGGTTTACATAAACCAGAAGTTCTTTTCTTAGGTAGCCCTCATGGTGATGAAACAGTTGGAACAATAGGAATGTACTGGTTTACTGATTGGCTTATGCGCATGGCATTTACTGATGAGACAAATAGCGAATATTCAAGGGATTATCTGCAATGGATCATAAATAACCGTGAAATATATTTTGAGGTTTCACATAATCCATATGGTTTTGATCACGGCCCACAGCGCTATGATGGTAATGGCTGGGATTTAAACAGGGAAGCAGATTTAGATGGACCGGGTTATCCAACTGGTGGTATTTGGGCTAGTGTAAATGGAAAAACACTGCGGGCATTTATCGATAACCATCTAATAAGACTGGGCATGGATTTCCATGGAGGTGTAAGAGAACTGCTCTATCCATGGGGTTCCACTCATAGTAATATATATGGAATAAGCCCGGTTACAGGATATTCCTATAATTATGCGCCTCCTGATTTTTACTTCTTTGATGTATCAAGTCTTAGATTAGGCAACTATATTGGTGATTATGGTGGAAATCTTGATAAATATAGCATTGGCACTATTCCTGGTACAGTTGGATATACGGTAAATGGAGGAATTGGTCCTTGGGCTTATGGTGCTGATGTTTTGAAAAATCCTGTAGAGGATCCTTATGTACATGATGAAACATGGGGCAATTATCCTGGTGCAGGAATCATTTGGGTTTCCCCTGAAATGTCAGTTATAAAAAATCCTTCAGAAACATCATTTGGTAATGATACTGTTCATAGATATGGTGCTGAGGTTCGTCGTGTAATATTACATCAAACTGATCTAGCTCAACCATATATAATGTGGCAATCAGGTACTATTGAGGATGATTCAGAGGTTGAGCTGGGAGAATCTGTTCCATTTATTTGGCAAGTAAATGGCAGTCTTGTTGTTGATCATACTTTTATCCAATGGGGTGAGGATCCTGATCCAATAAATAACCCTGAACATACAACTGTTGATTATAATGAGCATGCTGGTGATTATTATGGTGGAACAGGTTGGGAAAATGCAGAAAGTGGTGTAACTAATGGTGTAAAATACAGTGAGAATATAACTCTTAGTTCACCAGGTGAATATTATTTTGTAGTAACAGCACAAGTAGATCAAGCATATGCTGATGTACTACGTCCTGATGTATATGGTGGCAATCCTTATTCAAGACTTATAAAAGAACGAATAAGTGATACGTATTATGAAGAACTTTACGGATCTGATGGTTTAGAAACAATTGTAGGTCAAGATTGGTGGTACAGTCCAATAATTCATGTTACTGTTCTAGGTGAAGCCCCAGATAAACCAGAAAAACCATCTGGTACAGAAAAAGGAAATGTTGGTGAAGAATATACATTTTGTACAACTACTACGGATCCAGATGGCGATGATGTATATTATTGGTTTGAATGGGGTGATGGCAATAATAGTGGTTGGGTTGGACCATTTAATTCTGGTGAAACAGCCTGTGCAAATTATACATGGACTGCCAAAGGAACATATCAAATAAAAGTAAAAGCAAAGGATACAGATGGACAGGTAAGTCCCTGGTCAGATCCGTTATCAGTTACAATACCTAGAAACAGAGCTTCTATTAATTCATTTTTGCTTAGACTATTACAAAAACTTGCAAATTATTTTCCAGTGATAATGAATTTGTTAAAACATTGATTCCTTTGATTATCTAAAAACAAAATAATATACTAAGTACGTCCTTTTGTGTTTAAGTATATTATTTAATCATATTTTTTTAAAATTTTGTATTTTAATTTTACAACTTATTTTGAAAAGATAAAAAAATTTATTATTTTATCAAATGCTGAAATATTGGAAAATGATGTAATATTATTTCCAAGAATTTCAAGAAATTCATGCCTATTGATATGATGTTTCTTGGTAAATCAATTTCTAGTGTTTCCCAATCGCTTTCTTCATTGAATATATCTTTTGCTTTAACTCTAACGGTGTGTTTACCACCTATATACCAAGTGTAATTTAGTACTACTTCCAAGGCCGATGGATATGGACCTACCCAACCACTATAGTTGCCGTCTCCCCAATCAATGAAATAATAAACATTGTTGTTGTCCGGATCTGTCGTAACAAAGGTAAAATTGTAATCTATATTAGGTTTACCCGTTGTGGGACCTGAGATAGTTGGTTTATCAGGACGATTATTAGGTGGTGGTTGTTGCTCGACCTCAAAGAAGGATAAAGAGGGATCTCCGAAAAGGTTGGTTTCATAATAAACCCACCGAATGCAAGACCTATCAATTATAGCTAGATTATCTTCTTTTGAATCGTGATTTGCCTTACCAATTTGAGTTATATTTTCTCCAAAAACAGCATCCCAGAACTGTCGATGAAATCTTTGAGAATCTCCGTCTGTACTGTAAGACCAGAAAAAGCCATAACGTGCATTCCATATGCCTGCAAATGCAGCATGACTGGTTTTTGTGGTGAATTTCTCCGCAATGCAATCATATCCGTCTGGATTATCAAAACCGCCAGACATGCAGCCCTGCGAATATATGAAGCAAGCTTTGTTAGAAGGATTAGTAAGGTCATCAACATCAGAGAGATACATTTTCATATTGTAATTGTAATAAGCATGACCCAGATGGTTGATTATGTGAACACCGCTGTTAATAATCGTAATTAACTCTGTGTAATCCCAGTAGTTACTAGGTGAATCATACAGTTGGGTAATAGTATAGTTGTTACTTGGTATGCCAACTGTGGTATATCCGTCATCAGAGCAACCATCTATAAGTTGATTCATATAAGAACTTCCGTAGCTCGCAATACCGTAATCTCCTAGGTATTCTGCTGCCAAACAAACCTTGCTAAGATATTCATCCTCAGGATCTTTGTTAATATATGATACTGTTTTTGCGACAAAATTATTGACATCTGCTATATTATCAACACAAGCTCGACCGACATACACCTCGGCAACCAGATCAACATCACCTCCGTTTGTTCCATCATTAGGTTCTCCCCACATGTTATCACCATCATAGTTGTACGTTCCATCAAGACACGCATAATAAATATCAGAAGGCATGTAAGTATAATAGTAGGTAGTGTTTTCATCCATTCCTGAAACCCAGAGTATTGGGGCAGGTACAACACCATCATCGCCACCTATAAGAACGTATTCAATTCCCCAATTCAAATATGCATTAGTGATGTAACTTCGGATACTTTCAAGATCACTTGCTCCAACATCAGTTAGAGTTTTGATTACCGTACTAACACCGGTTACATTATGGACTTGTTTTAATGGTTCAAAACCTGATTTTAGCGAATCTGTTGTTAAAATAAGTAAATCATAGCTATCAGTAGAAGTAGATAAAGGCGTCATTTCATTTATATATTGGTTAGCAACATTTGGGTTATCAACCTTTTTCATAACATCTTGTTTGTCTTGTTGAAAACCTCTAAATAAATTAGTTTCTGTATCATCAAAACTTGTTTTCACATTTACTAACATGTTTTCATAGAAATGTATCTCACCTGTTACTGGATTATACTGAACTGGATGGAGTAAAAGTACAAGGATTTTATAACCACGAAAATCGTAAACTCCAATCTCTGTGTAGAGTTTGCCAGGATAAAACTCATTTGAGCCGTAAATCTCTTGGTTAGCAGATAATTTTTGAGGAATTGAAGTATAGGTTGTTGGAATTGGTACTTCAACAGGATCAATATTAAATCCTTCTCCAATAAATTGTTCATTACCAGTTACAATTTGTATATCATCAACTTTTGAATTCGGGGGAAGAAGGATGTAAGCTCCTTTAGAAGGTATATTTGGTTGGCCAGCATTACTTGCAGTTACGCAATCTTTAATAGAAATTCTATCGTAGGAATCTCCATTAATGTTTATTTCATTAATAGTTGGATTTTCAAAATGATAAATTAACATAATTTGTTTTTCAGATTGTTCATTAGAACCCTGTATTAAAGGTATACTAGATAATATTAAAATTAAAAATATCCAAAATACTATATTTTTTGTCTTCAAATTTTTATTTATTTTTAAAATATCTTTGCTCATTAAAACTCCCGTTTTTTATATTATTAAAATACTTATGTATCTTCATATTAATATAATCTACTAATAGCTTTATAATAATAATTA
>JGI2171J19970_10002137_pt1 | contig 10920 bp, 10 predicted proteins | sample DeeMarSWOR324_28_FD_19970 | JGI IMG/M metagenome (IMG submission 19970) | reverse complement strand
AAAAAGCCAAAGCAGTGTTCGAAGAAAACGGAATCCGCCATGAATGGAAGGAATTGGTGGCTAACATTCTTAACTTGAACAAAAGCCGAGTATGCCCATTCGAAAAGGTAGCGGCTGAAATATCCGACCCTAAAGACGCTTACAAGGCATTTAAGGCGTTACAGGAATCCTTACAGGCTTACAAGTGAAAACATGCAGTGCAGTCTGTGCGAACTGTTTATATCACAGTAAGTTCAAGAACTAACGTATTATTAAGGAGTATGAGCGGAATGGGTAATGAGCCGTTTCATGTGACTGACGCGAACTTCGATGAAGCAGTCAAAAACAACAACGTGGTTTTGATAGACTTCGGGGCGGACTGGTGCGGTCCATGCAGAGCCTTGGCGCCGACAATCGAGGAATTAGCCAAGGAATACTCTGGGAAAGTGCTTGTCGGCAAACTTGACGTTGACAAAAACCCTAAAACTGCCAAATGCTTTCAGGTTTTCAGCATACCGACCCTAATCGTGTTCAAGAATGGCTGTGAGGTTGACAGGCTAATCGGTCTCTGCCCCAAAAATAGAATAGACGGCTTATTGCAGAAACATCTGTGAATGCTAAGCCTAAGCGTCAGCTTCTCATTTTCTCGTACATTTTTTCCAGCGTCCACCTTATGCTGGACTTAAGTTCTCTCAGGCGCTCGTCATCCGCGTTTCTGATGACTATTTCGCGGAGCAAGTTACCTTCACGGACGATGTTGTAAGCAAACATTTTTTCAGGTGTCAACTGCCCCATCCTCACGAGTTCGTTGTCTTTTTCCTGCATCTTCGCCAGCACTCTTTCCACCAAAAAATGGCTGAAAGGCGGTGTGTCAACGCTGAAATTCTTGCTCTCGTCTGGCAGAACGTGCAGTGCTTGCTTGTCAACGTAGATTATTGCCAGAGGCTCATCGTTCATGGTTTTTAACGGGATAACGTTTTCAGGTTCTGCAGCGCGCGGCATGGTAGGCTTCTCTTCTTTAGCTACAGCGGGTTCTGTGGGCGGCGCTGCTTCTTCAGGCGTTGCGGTTACTTCTTTCATGTCTCCGCGTTTGAACCCTTTTTCAAGCAGAATCGAGTTTACTGTTTCCAGCGTGACTTGGAGTTCCTTAAGTTCAGAGTTTAATTCTTCAATTTTTTGTTCAAGCTTTTTCTTAAACGTGACAAGTGCTTTCATTTTTTCGGAATCTTGCGACATTCGCTTCACGCGCATAGTTTAGGCGGTTTGTGTTTATCAGTCTTAGCTTTTTTAGCTGTTCCATGGCAAAAATCTGTTGGGCTTAGCTGATTTTCTTGAGCTGACTACGGTACATCTCCACCACTTCCACAGATGCCGTTGCATCTTCAGCGGCTTTGTCCAACCTGTATTTGCCCGTGAAACGCGGAAACCGAATCGCCAAGCCGCTACCCTTGCGTATTGAATCCATAGCGCACATGTGTATGGGGCTTAACGTTATTTCGGCGCCCAGAATTTCCAGAACCACGGCGGGCTCGAACCAAACATCAGCCTCCAGCATAGACTGCACTCGTGAATGCTTGCGCGGAATCACATGTTTCTGCAACATCTCAGGAATGTTTGCGAGGTCCTTGTCTGTGAAACCTGTTCCGCACTTGGTAACGGTTTCAAACGTGTCCGTATCTGGGTTGTATGTTGCGAGGAGCAGGGCACCGTATGTTCCTGCGCGTTTCCCTCTGCCGTGGAAAGCACCCACGACCGCTAGGTCTACGGTGTCTGTCATTTCGCTTTTGTAGTCTCGCTTGTATTTTATCCAGAGCCAGCCGCGGGCTCCAGCTTGGTAAACTGAGTCTTTTCCGATGGCTTTGCAGATTAAGCCTTCACAGCCGTTTTCTATGGCTTCCTCAAAGAACTCTTCAAGCTTTTTTGCGTTGTTTGTTATTATGTGCTTGGCTACTTTGACTCGGTCGTTTTCTTTTATGGCTTTTTCCAGCGCCTTCCGCCTGACGGGGTAAGCGTCTAATGTCAAGTCTTTGCCGTCAACGTAGAGGGCGTCAAACATGAAAAGCGAAACTGGGTATTGCTCCATGGCTTTTTCAATGCCATATTTGCGTCGTCGGTGCATCAGTTCCTGAAAAGGAAGCAACTCGCCTGTTTCAAGGTCTATGGCGACGCATTCGGCTTCCAGAATGGCTTCTTCGGCTTTCACTTGGCCCTTGATGAGTTCAATCGCGTCGGGGTACTGGCTAGAAATGTCCTCTAAGCGTCTGGAGTAGAGAACCACTTGGTTGCCTTTCTTGTGCGCTTGCACGCGTTCGCCGTCGTACTTGTACTCCGCTGCGCATTTTCCGTCCAGTTTCTCTAAAATCTCTTCGGGAGACGAAAGCCTCTCCGCCAACATGGGTCTTATGGGTTCGAAAACTAACACTTGGAACTTTTTTATTCCCTCTAAGCCTTTCTCGGCGACTATGTTTGCGACTCTGCCAAGGTCCGAGGAGATGTTGTATGCGCGTTCTATGAGTTCGCGGGATTCTTTGCCGCCGCCGTACGCTATTGCCAAAGCGTCTAGAACGGTCATGTCGGCTATGCCTAAACGCAGGTTGCCAGTCACCGTTCGCATGATGTACTTCGCTTCTTTCGGCGAAGCGTCTGATAACAGCCCAGCTAAAAGTGCCATTTTTGAATCCACCGCGCCTGAGCCTGTTGTTTTCGCCATCTTGTCAAGCGTCTCGTAAACGCGTTGCGCTGTTAAGGTTTTCTGGAAAAAAGTAGTCTGTTTCTTTTTAGCTAGAAAGTTCTGAGCGGTTTCGCCGATGTCTCCGCTCTTTGTTAAGTCTTCTTCGATGTCCTTCTGTCTTCTTCCCGAGGCGCGCGCTAAGGCTTTTATGGCGAGTTTTTCAGCCACGCCTATCTCCAAGCCCACGAAGTCGGGGTATATTTTGCCCTGAGTTAAGTAGACAACTTTGGCGATTATGTCCTTGGGCGTGTTTTTTAAGAGGTTGACTAGCAAGGCGGTCATTTCTAGCCGTTTTGTGGTGGCTTCGATTTTCTCGTAGGCATCGGCGATTACGGCGTAATCCAACAGTAAACCTCACAGAATATACCGCACAGTACGGTATTAAATTTTCATCCATCCAATAAACCTTGAATATTTTTACGAGAAAAAACTTGTAGGCAACTTCAACGAAATAGGCGTTTGCAAGAAGAAAAACTTATCAACTTTAGAAAGCGATTTCAAAAATAGAAAACTACAATAACCATGGAAGTGGGCAAAATCAAAGTTTTGCTGCTGTCTGAACAAGAAATCGCTGAGTTATTGTCAATCGAAGAGGTCATGGAGGTTGTTGAAAACGCCTTCAGAGAAAAAGCATTAGGCTATGCTCAGATGCCTCCGAAGGTTTACCTAAACTTTTCAAAGTACAACGGCGACGTGAGAGCCATGCCCGCCTACCTTGAGAGGCTGGACGTGGCATCGGTTAAGATCGTAAATTCTCATCCTGAAAACCCCAAGAAATTTGGCATACCCACAGTCTCGGCGACTGTGGTCCTCTTGGATCCAAGGAACGGAGCGTTGCTATCAGTAATGGGCGGAAACAACATAACAGCCATGCGAACAGCCGCCGCCGGAGGCATAGCAGCCAAATACCTCGCAAACAGAAACTCCAAAACCGCTAGTTTCATCGGTGCAGGAGTTCAGGCTAGAGCGCAACTGCTGGCGCTTCTATCGGTGTTTCCGAATCTTGAAGAAATCCGAGTCTGCGATATATCACCCAAAGCAGCAGAAGCTTTTGTTTCAGAAGCAAAAAACAAAACCGCTCAATGCAGAATTGTAGTTGTTGGGAATGAGGCGGAAGCCGTTCATGAAGCCGACATAGTCGTCACTACAACACCTTCAAAGAAACCTTTGGTTTTTGCGTCATGGGTGTCGGACGGGACACATTTCAATTGCATCGGAGCCGACGCCCCGCTCAAAGAGGAATTAGACCCAGCTATCCTGAAGAGAGCGAAAATAGTTGTGGATGATTGGGAACAAGCTTCTCACAGCGGAGAAATAAACGTCCCCTTGTCAAAGGGCATTTTATCCAAGAAGGACGTATGGGCAGAACTTGGAGAGATTATAGCCGGAACCAAGCCAGCTAGAACCTCAAATAAGGAAATCACAGTATTCGATTCGACCGGCTTAGCCATTCAAGATGCTGCAACAGTCGAATTAGTCTACAAAAAAGCAATATCCAGAAAAACCGGCTGTTTCATAAACATTTAAGCCTCCTGCCTCCAACAGAGAAACGAGCGCGCGTTACCTCAGTGAACCTTGGTTGGATTAAAATTTCATCTCCGTATTGAGAAGGTGTTTGTCAAGTGATTAAGTGTGGAAAAAGGTTGTTTTACAGTCCATCCACTAGGTGGGCTGTTCCGTCAGGGCAGTAGACTTTTTCGCCTTTCTCGACGACGTAATAGCGTCTGCTGCACGCTTTCATTTGTGAGCAACCATCGCAATCTCTTGATAGCAGTTTTCAGTCGCCTCCTATTAGTTATTTTAAGGGCAAGACAAGCACTTTTGTTGAACAAGGTGATTCGCCTGTTCGCATGTTTGCCGTCATGCCTCGGTGAGGTCAAATGGAAATGGAAGTGGTGCTTTTAAACTTTTCTCGTTAAAAATGGGCAAATCTCCTTTCTGAATATACAATACTTGGTTGAAAAGATTAAACTTTATTTCTGAAAAGAGCCGCTGTGCTTCAGAAACCATCATAATGTATTATCTGGCTTAGCGGTCTTATACGCCGATGCGACGGCGTCTCGTCTGGATAGCCCACGGGAATTATCGCCACTGGTCGTATGCCCTCAGGAGCATTTACAGCTCGTTTTGCTTCGTCTTCGTTGAAGGCGCCTATCCAGCATGTGCCCAGCCCGAGCGAATAGGCAGTTAGGAGAATGTTTTGGGTTGCAGCCGCCGTGTCTTGTATGCAGTACAATGTTTTGCCTCTGAAACCGTAGCCCATTGAAGAACGCCTTTCATTGGCGCAGACCACAATCACGACGGGTGCTTCTTCAACGAATGCTTGGTTGAGTGCTGCTCTTGCAAGTTTTCTCTTGACTTCCAAGTTTCTGACGACCACGAATTCCCATGGTTGAATGTTTCCCGCGGACGGCGCATGTCTTGCCGCATCGATAAGTTTTTCAACCGTTTCTTCGGGAACGTCTTGCTGTTTGAAGGCTCTTACGCTTCTTCTCTCTTTGATAGCTTCCAAAAGTTCCATAAATCCTCACACATCTATAGAATTGGGCGCTCTTGCGTAAAAGTCTTAAGTTTTAGTTAGCTTTCATTATTCTTGGATGATGAGCTTTAGAGTCGAAGAGCCAAAGCGGTGATAATGACTCGACGGGCGAACTGACACCTTCCACATACGGAAAGGTTAATCAGCAAAGTAGTTATGAAACATTCAGTCAAAACGCAACAAAAAGCGCGAAACAAAACGAGGTGAACAACAACATGGTGGAAATAATAGTTGATGCTTCCGAACTTAAAGACGAAGGAAAAGAAGTAATCCAAGGCTTAGCCGACTTCATGAAGGAAAAGACAGGCGCTGAAGTGACCAATGAATCAAACAAAGTCACAGTCAAAGGTGAAGGCGCAGCGGTTTCCAAGAAATACTTGCGCGTGCTCGTGAGGAAGTTCCTGCACAAACAAGAGCTGAAAGATTATTTTAGAGTTATAAGCGGCGACGAAGACACGCTGAAAGTAAAAGAAAGAAAACTCTACGAAGAAGAATAAACCCTAACACCATTTTATTTTCAAACGATTAAGAAATGGATTATTTTTCCAAGGATATTTTGCTTATTCCTGCCTCTTTTTCAAGTATTATCACGTGCTCCGCCTTTTCCGCAAACGCCTCGCTATGCGTCACCGCAATTATCTGCTCTATCGCCTTGAATCGGCTTATGGCTTCGGCTAAGCGGTCTATGGAGCCGTCTTCTCTGCCAAGGCTCTCTGTGGGCTCGTCAAGCAGCAACATGCTTAAGCCGTGACCAGTCCGCGACTGCATTATAAGTTGGCCTAGTCCCAAACGGTAGGCAAAAGCAAGCAGCGTCCGCTCTCCACCTGACAAGTTCGAAACTTCCCTGTCGGTGCCGCTTTCGCTTTTAACGTAAGGCGTGTATGTCTCGTCAACAACCACGTTTAGCAAGGGTGCTTCGCCGCCGACTAGGCTGTCAAGAACCTGTTGCACAAAGTTCCGCAGCACCTTCACGAATTCGCTTCGCAGTTTAGGCTGAATACTCCTGTACGCATCACGGATAGCACTTAACACTTCCACGGTTTTGGCGATTTTCCGCATGCGCTCAAGCTTTTCCTGTGCATGGTCAATACGCTCTTTCGTTTCATCCAAGCGTGTCAGCAGGTCTTTTTTGCGGTTTTCTTTAGTGCGCAAGTCAGCTTCCACGCGGTAATATTGCGTAAAGGCTTGCTCCCGTTGCACGCGTGCGGCTTCAAGGTCCGACATCTCGAACCTGCCTATCTCCAAACGTAACGCCTCAAGCTGCCCACCTAATTCCATCTCAAGCTGCCGCTTCGCCTCAACCTCAGTTGTCAAGTCGCCCAAGTTCTTCTCTTCTTCGCTTAATCGTGTTTTCAAGTCTTCAACTCTCGTCGTGAGCGTTTGCAGGTTCGAAAACGCTTCGTTCGCTACGGCTTTAGTTCGCTGCATTTTCTCGATTTCAATTTGCAGTTGCTCTATCGTGTTCTGCCTTTCCGTGTTTTCCTGCTGAATTCTCTGCATCAAACCATTCTTGTACTCGTCGTTCAAAGATTGCAGACAAAGGGGACAGCGACTCTCCATAGACAACGACGCGGTTCTCTTCTGGTCAGTCTGCAAGTTCCGCATAGTAGCCTCCTGTTCAGCCTTCAGACTGGAAAGCTTGTCATCAAAAGCCGCCAATTGCCCACGTAACGCTTCCGCTGGCTGGTTTGCAGGCACTCCAGCTTCTTCAAGCGTCTTCTTACAAGCGGACACCTGCGAGTCCAATGAGTTTTGGCGCTGCTTCAGAGTATCAACTATGGTTTTTTTGCCTTCAATTCGCTGATTCAGTGATGCCAAAGCGTCCTGTATGTTTGAGATGTTTGCCTGAACCTTGGCTTCTTTTCTTTTGACCTCTTCTATTAGCTGCTTCTTTTCTTCCAGCTTTTTCAGTTTCAAATCTGCATCTTCAAGCGCTCTTTTGGCTCCAGCCAGTTTGCCTACAGCATCTTGCAGTTCTATCTCTAAAAGCGTGAACTCTTCGGTTACGCGGTTGTATTCGGTGCTGAGCTTTTCCAATCCCACGACATCGGGGTCTTTTTCATGAATTCTTTTTTCCGTTTCATAATCGCGTTGGTACACAGCGATGTTGCTCCACGCTGTCTCATAATCAGATAAACCGAACAGCTCGTCTAAGCGCCGTTGCCTTTCTCTGGGCGTCGCGTCCAGAAGCTCCTTCAAATGCTCCTGTTTCACCCAAACTATTTCGCGGTAAAGATCCTTGTCCAACCCCGTTATCGCCTTAAACTGTTCCGCTATAGCGTCGGTCTTCATGCTCGCCAAAAGCGTCTCATCCTCAAAGAGCTTAAGCTCCTCGAAGTCTTGACCTATGCCTTTTCCGCGTCTTTTGAGTCCGCGAATAAGCTTGTAGGTTCGCCCATTCTGAGTGAACTGAACTGTAACTTTGGCTGAGTCTGCGCCTTCGCGGAGCAGGTACTCGAAGCTTCTGCCGATTGGTTCGCCGAACAGGGCGAAGTCAACAGCGTAAAGGACGCTGGATTTTCCAGTGCCTAAGCCGCCGACGAGGCAGTTGAAACCCCGTGTGAAAGGCACCGTGGATTTAACGTGCGAGCGGATGTTTTCCAGCTGAACTATTTCGATTTTCATTTCAGAAGCTCCTCTATGGTCTGCTTCACCTTTTCCTCCTGCTTCTTTGTCAACGGTTCTATGAGGCTGAGGGCGGCGCGCGCTATTTTCTCCGCTTCTTCACGACCGTACCTGTCGCTGAAAATCTGCAGAAAATACTCAAACGCCTTCGTCTTCAAATCCTTGAACTCGCTTTCGAATATGGAGCGCACGATTTCGTCGGAAACCGCGCTTTCCTTGAGCATGACAATCGGGTGCACAAGCAGGGCTTTTTCAGCGGCGCTTCTGATTTGGGCTATGTCCACTTCTGCGCGGCTTGCTTCCGCGGGCAACACGCCTTTCAAAACAGGAATTATTACCGTGTCTTCCTCGTCTGCGCCTTTGACAAGCTGGACAGCAAGTTCGGTGATTTTAGCTGAGCTCATGCCGGAAAATTCTTGTTCCAGAATCGCGAACTTGCGGGGAGACTCAAGCTCTATGAACGCTGGCGAAACCTTGCCTTTCTCGTTTACTTGCACATGGAAGAAGCCTTTCTCTTGTTTGGCTTCGTCGTAGCTGACGGTTTCTGTTGACCCGCTGTACACTAAAAGCCCCGTTTTAAACTTGCCTGTGAAACGCTTATGCACGTGACCTGCAGCGTAATAATCGAAGCCATCGGGCAGGAGTTCAGGCGGAGCCTCAGCCTCAATGTAAGGCGGCTTGACGCTTGGCAAATCCACAGCCATGTGAAAAACGAAAATGTTGCTGACTGCCGCGTCGGGCGTTGGCGGGTTTTGCTCCATAAAAGCTGGAAGCGCCTCTTCCGTTTTGTGCCTGCTTCGAAAGTTTGGTACGCCGTAGACGTAGCAGCAGTCGGGTTTGCGCCAGCATGCACCCTCATGTCTGGGCAAGTGGTAGATTAAGCCGGCGCTGTCCAGCGGGTACAAGATTGTCCCCGTTATGGTGTTGGGCGCTGAATCATGCGAGCCGTCAACGGTTAACACTGGGATTCCGGAGTCTCTTAGGCGTTTGAAGTTTCTTATGGCGTTTTCAAGCGTTACGTTTGAGGGGCGTGCCTGATGGAACAGGTCGCCAGCGATGATCATGAAGTCGGGTTTTAACTCGATGGTTTTTTCCACAATCTCCGCGAAGACGTTGTCAAAATCCTGCCTTCTAGCTTCTAAGCCGTATTGCGCGTAGCCCAAATGCAGGTCTGAGGCGTGGACGAAGCTGAAAGTCTTCAAGCGGTTATTGTCTCTCCCTTGCCCAATGGTTGTAGCTATTTTTGGATTTAGTTTTTTGGGTTTGCAAGTTTTAAGTGTTTGGCATCTGCGTGAAGGCTATGGGTTTCTGGTGTTTTGGAGGGAAACGTATAAACGGTTACGATGCCTTTTACCATGGAAAGGCGCGAGTAACGTATGAGATGTCGAAAGTGTGGGCAGGAGACTTTTCTTCCTTTTCAGTGTCCTTACTGCGGTGACCAATTCTGCACTGAGCATCGGTTGCCTGAAAACCACAATTGCCCCCGAATGGATCTTGCCCGCGCGCAAAGACAGGAAGATGCCTTGGTGCTTCAGGGACCCAGTTCGTACGAGTACAGGGTTACTTATGGAGCGCCTCGCCGAGCCACAGGGCGAATTTACTTTAGCCCTAAAGAGCTTAAGCACTTAACGGTTGCTGCGTTGCTTGTTATTGGTGTTGGCTTGTCTTATGTGCTGTTTGGCGGCATTTTTTCGCGGATGGGCTGGACTGTTTTGTCTTTTTTCGCTGTTATCCTAACAGTGTCTTTTCTGGCGCATGAAATAGCCCATAAAGTGACGGCTCAGAAGCGGGGTTTGTGGGCGGAGTTTCGGTTGACCTTGTGGGGTGCGGTTTTGACGTTAATTTCGGTGATTTCTCCTCTGCTCAAGCTTATCTCACCTGGTGCGGTGATGATTTCTGGTCCTGCGCAAATGGATGAGGTAGCAAAGATTTCCATTGCTGGTCCAGCAGTTAATATTGTCTTTTCGACAGTGCTTTTGGGGGTGGCGTTTGCGTTTGTTCCCGGTTCAGTTCAGGGATTGCTTTTTTTGGCTGCTCTTTTGAACGGTTTCATTGCGGTGTTCAACCTGATTCCCATTGGGATTTTTGACGGTTTCAAAATTTTTAGTTGGGATAAGACGGTTTGGGCTTTGGCGTTCGTGCCAAGTCTGGTGTTGACGTTAATTTCTTACGTTATGGTTAGTTCCTACATTTAGAACGAGCGTGAACTGCTGAAAACGGGTTGCCTTGTAAAATTTAGATGAGTTCTATCGTGACATGCACTTCTTCTGGGACGCGGATACGCATTATTCGCCGCATAACTCTTTCTTCCGAGTCGATGTCAATTAACCGCTTGTGGATGCGCATTTCCCACCTGTCCCACGTAGCTGTGCCTTCGCCAGAAGGCGCCTTCAAAACGGGAACTTTGAGCCGTTTGGTGGGCAGTGGGACTGGACCGTTCATTTTTGCGCCGGTTTTCTGGGCGATGGCTTTCAGTTCTTCGCATACCTCTTCTAGCTTGTGGTAATCGGTGCTTGTTAAGCGGATTCGCGCTTTTCTTACCATCTTTCGCCCATCAATCCTAAGCTTATCTTTTTAAAGTAACTATCTTAGACATTTAAGCGGTACATAAAAACCTATCGTCGGCTTTCCAGTTTAATGTGTGGCTGGTTGCTGCTCTGTTGTGCTCGGGAAAGACTATAGCCCCTCTATATATAGCTTGAAGCGCAGAGTGAATTGCTGCTTTATACTTCGCTGTTTTGGCTCTGGGCAATAGTGGAAGAACATATATGCTTATGAGAGAACTATTTTTTCACGGGTGTTCAGGGATGAAAGACGGCTCTGGAGAAGCGATTCCTAAGGATGTAGCGTTGCAGCTTTGCTCTGAGATTCGGGCTGAGAAGAAAGTTAAGCTGTTCACGCAGTGCTGGGGTTGCGTGAAGTTTTCAAAGGGCGACCCTGCAAAGATGTGCTTCNGTAGCCGGACGGACAATCGAGGNTGCGGCATCGTCAACAAGCGTTATAATGCGCTGCATCCGCCATAAACAGTGGTTTGTGTGACCTGCTT
>JGI2171J19970_10002136_pt1 | contig 10921 bp, 12 predicted proteins | sample DeeMarSWOR324_28_FD_19970 | JGI IMG/M metagenome (IMG submission 19970) | reverse complement strand
CGACGGGACCACAGCTATTAACATTTTTGCCGTTTAGATTAAATGAGATGTTTAGATAATCCAAATAAATATAAAAGCATGGTTCTTCTTCTTCAGAACTGACATTGTTATTTAATATGTATTCTGTATCTGGAGAAGCTAACAGACCACATGTTGTTACATTTATCGGAGGTTCTTCCGAAGCTTCAGTAAAAATAACACTTTTGCTAACAATACCATTAGAATTATTGGCATAAATAGTAAAGTTGTAGGTCCCTTCTTTTACATATAGATAATTTTCTAAATTAGTTGTATTGCTAGCTATAGTTACATTTTTTGAATTATATTTAAGATAAAAATCAACTGTTTCATTAGATGTTACATTAACAAGAATCTTGCTGTTATAGTAAGTTGTGTTTTGTGGAGATAAAATTTCTATAGATGGTATAGCATAGGTAGTGTTAACAATAGACAAAGAAAAGAGTAAAATAAAGAATAATAATGTTTTTTTCATCAAAAATAAATGACGCTTCCGATATATAAACTTTACTAAAGTATAGTATACTATACTAATTTATAGATGAGTAGCAAATTTAAAGATTAGAAACTCTTTTTTTATAATGATAAAAAGAAACGATATATCAATTTTAGGGAAAAAGTATTTCCCCGATATTTTAAATTCACTGCTTAAATCGCCTAAAAGGTTTGTGGACCTTTGTAAAATTTGTCCAAACGAAAAAACTAGAACCGCTGCATTAAAAAAATTAGAGCAGATAGGGTTAGTAGGGACAATATCATTAAAACTTAACGAAAGATATTTTGTTCATTATAAAATAACAAACAGGGGAAAAGAGGTTGCTAAAATATTATTAGATTTAAAAAAAATAATGTCAAATAAGTAAATTTTTAGAATTTTATTATTAATCTACTTTTGCATCTTGTAAATAACTATAAACCTTTGAATGCTTCGCTCCTCTTATTATCCTTTTTACTGCCTCTTCTGCTACTTTAATCTGTTCATACTTACCTATCAAACATATAGTATTTCCGTAAATAGAAACAGAACATTTACTAAAGTACTCTATTGATCTTCTAGTTTTTCCTCTAGTTCCAATAAGCCTAGATTTGATAACCTTAGTCTTTTTATCACTGTATTCACTCAAGTCTATTATCTTTAGACTTTCTTCTTCATCAAATAACCTAAATGCCTTTTCAGGAGAAAAACCCCTCCCTATAGATTTCACAACATTCTTTGCTTTAAAAAGATCTAGACTCTCACCATCTATTTCAACTAAATTTTCTTTGAAAGAAAGTTTTACGTTTAGATTTTTTTCTATGGCTTCTCTTATTTCTTTATCTTTTACTACACCTATTCTATCTTTAGGAATTAACAAAACTTCAAGGATATAATCACTAATTTAATTTATAGGGTAAAAGCTTAAAAATTACAACGTATCTATATTTGATATCGGTTCAAAAAAATGATAAAAATGAAAGCAGCTGAAGACTTGTCTAAAGAATTGAAAGAGATTTCTGTAGCAGAATTTTTCGAGAAAAACAGACATTTATTAGGTTATGAAAATTCTACGAGAGCATTAATAACTATAGTAAAGGAGGCAGTTGATAATTCTTTAGATGCTTGTGAGGAAGCTGGAATTCTACCTGAAATAAAGGTCTCATTAAAGGAGTTAGAAGATAGTGTTTTTAAAATAACTGTAGAAGACAATGGTCCAGGAATTATTGAAGACAAAGTTCATTTAGCTTTTGGAAAACTTCTTTATGGAAGTAAGTTCCATAGGTTAAGGCAATCAAGAGGAACACAAGGTATTGGAATTTCAGGAGCCATTTTGTATTCCCAACTAACTACAGGAAAACCTATAAGGATTAGCTCTAGTACAGGAAAAAAAATTAATACAATTGAAATGTTGATAGATGTAGTTAAAAATGCGCCATCTATAATATCACAGCAAGGGGAAAGCAACCAAAAAAAGTGGCATGGAATAAAGATAGAAATGCAGGCTAAAGGAAGATATATAGAGGGTTTTCAATCAATAATCGAATACTTAAGACAAACAGCTATAATGAATCCTTATGCTAAGATTATTTTCAAGACTCCTAACGATCATCAGCATACCTTTTCTAGAGTTATTAATAAACTACCACCAAAACCTAAAGAAATAAAACCGCATCCTTATGGTGTTGAAATAGGCATTTTAAGAAGGATGATTCAAACTACCAAATCAAAGAACATTTTAAGTTTCTTGATGAGAGATTTTTCTAGAGTAGGAAAAAGGTCGGCCACGCAGATTTTAAAACTAGCTAAAATAGATAACAAAAAGAAACCCCATAGTTTAACACATGATGAAATAGACAAAATTCATAATGCAATGCACTTAGTAAAATTAATAGCACCACCTACTGATTGTTTATCTCCTGTTGGAGACGAGGAATTGAAAAAAGGTTTGGAAAAAGAAATTAAGGCTGAACACTATGTCTCAGTTTCAAGACCAACTAGCGTTTACAGGGGTATGCCCTTTTCCGTTGAGTGCGCTTTGGCTTATGGGGGAGACCTTGAAAACACGAGAAGGGTTAATGTTTTAAGATTTGCAAACAAAGTACCACTTTTGTACAACCAAGGAGACTGTGCTATAACAAAGGCGGTTGTTCAAACAGATTGGAGGAGATATGGAATTTCACAATCTTTTGAATCTTTACCTAATGGGCCTCTTGCAATTCTTGTTCATTTTGTTTCTGCATGGGTTCCTTATACATCTGAAGGAAAACAAGCAATAGCAAGTTACCCTGAGATAATAAAAGAAATAAAATTGGCCTTACAAGATGCTGGAAGAAAAATGAAGTTGTACATTTCCAAAAGAAGAAGAAAACAACAAATGAAAATGAGGCAAAATCTTTTTGAAAAATATATACCTGAAGTCTCAGAAGGGATATCTAAAATATCTGAAACATCTAAAGAAAAAATTAGAACAGGCTTGGAAAAAATATTGGAGAGCGGTGCTAAAAAATATGAAAAAGAAGATCAAGACTAAAGAAAAAATAAAGAAATTAGGAAGAAAGTTGGTTAGTGATATTGATAATGGTAAAAATCCATCAATGGAAATACCTATTAGAAGTTTGTCTAATACAATTTTTGATAAAAAAATAAAAATCCTTAGATTAGGTGATAAAACATCTAATAGATACTTTTTTAATATTTCTCACATAAAAAAATTTGTTCAAACTATTGAAGTTGCAGCAACAACTAAAGAGCTTCTTAATGTTAACAAGCATTTAAGCTTGAGAGAAGTTTATTATAGGATAAAGAGAACCATACCAGATTCTAACATAAATATTGTAGACGATCAAAGTGAATCTAACAAAGCCATAGAAGATTTAGAATTAATAACAGACTGTTCTAGAGAACAACTACACATAAATGCTAACAAAACGGGCTCTGTTGCAGGAAATGTTATAATAAGGGACAAGGGAGACACAATCAACTGGGCAAAACTAGGAAGCGGTGGTTGGTCTATACCATCTAATGTTGAAGATATAGATTTCAAAAAAGTGAATGCAAAGTTTGTTATCTATATGGAAAAGGCAGCTGAATGGGAGAGGCTTCATGAAGATAAACTATGGGAAAAACTTAATTGCATAATAATGTCATCTCAAGGTCAGGCAACCAGAGGCGTTAGAAGACTATTACAAAGATTAAACAATGAATATAAACTACCCATATATGTTCTTACAGATTTTGATCCATGGGGATTTTATATTTATTCTGTTTTGAAATTCGGTTCTATATCTCTAGCTCATATTTCTGATAGATTGGCTATTACAGATGCGGGATTCTTGGGCTTAAGCGGAGATGATATAATTAATTATGATTTGAAAAAATATCTGATAAAATTCAAAGATGTTGATTTGAAAAGATTAAAGGACATGTCCAATTACGAATGGTTTAAAGATAATAATAAATGGCAGAAACAATTCAAAATGATGAAAGAATTAAATGGTAAGGTAGANTTAGCTGCACTTTCTTCCAAAGGAATTTCCTTTATATCAGATGTCTACTTACCAGAAAAAATAAAGAAGAAAGATTTTATCAAATAACCTATATTTATTTTAAAAAATTAATTTATTCTTATGAAAATTTGTTTTTTGTGCGGTAAGAGAACTAACAAGCTCACAGAAGGTTATTGTGAAGAATGTTATAATAAAGAATTTAAGCTCATAAAGTTACCTAAAGAATTAAAAATTACTATATGTAGCAAATGTGGTTGTTTAAAAGAAAAGAATACGTGGAAGAATTTAGAACTAGAAGATTTGGTGAAACAGAAAATTAAGATTCTTGGAGAAAAAGTCAATGTTAAATTAGAGGTCAATGATATTGTGAAAATTTATGCTAAGGGTTTTCTTAAAAATTCTAAAAAAATAAAAGAAGAATATTATGAAATTCCTTTAAATGAAAATAAAATTATATGTCCAACATGTTCTAGAAGATATGGAAACTATCATGAGGGAATTATTCAACTAAGAGGAGATGTAATAAGCGAAATTTTAGATTTCATAGACGATCAAATGACATCAGAAGTGTTAAAAGATAAAAGAGTTTTTTATAAGATAAAAAGAGTGAAAGGTGGATACGATCTTTACATGAGCGACAAGCATATCACAAATAAAATATCTGACTTGTTAAAAAAGAAATTTAAAGTTAAAATCAAAAAAAGTTATAAACTAGTTACTAGAAAAAAAGGAAAAAATATTTATAAGAGTACTATTTTAGTAAGAATATAAATGATTTTTATGGTATACAAAGAAAACGAAGAAATTATAAGAGTTAGAATACCTAAACAAGGAGAAGTTTTTGGTATTGTTACTGCTACACTTGGAGCAGGAAGATTGGAAGTAAAATGTGCCGATGGATTTACCAGAATATGCAGAATACCTGGAAAAATGAGGAGAAGGGTATTTATGAGAATTGGAGATTTGATACTTGTCAAACCTTGGCAAGTTCAATCTAATGAAAGAGCCGACGTTATTTGGATGTACAAGAAAAATCAAGCAGATTGGTTAAAAGAAAAAGGATATCTTAAAAATACTGGTTTATGATTATAAAATATAACTTAAACTAAGTACCAATTCTGTAACTTCAGGCATATCACAACAAAGAGAAACAAATGAAGATATCTTTATTAATTCTCTAGTTGTTTCGATATTTCTTGCAATCCAATCATCTGTGCTAGCAGCAATTGCCGCCTTCACTAAAGTTTCATACTCATCACTTTTGGGAAAATCAGAAATCCAAATAGCACTATTATTAATTGTCATACCGGCCACTGTTCCTAAAGAATTGCTTAGAATATTGTTACCCCTACAGTTGTTCTCAGAAAAATCTTTGAATATAAAACCTGTACCTAAAGGTTGAAAATCTACTTTTTGACCAGGCCAAATTTTTCTAATCTTAAAATAATAGTTGTTAGAGTCAGGACCAACTAAATCAAAAGTTTCACCTTCGTTAAGAAAATTTCTTTCTGTCCCATCTGAAACCTTCGTCAGATTTGCGTAATTTGATCCGTAACTCACTCTCCATTCATCCTCCCATATATACCACTCTGTATCTGCAGTAAAGCCAAAGCCTAAGAAGTATTTCAATACTTTATTTTGATATATGTCATAAGGACCAAAATAAAGGTTTCCGGAACCCATCGAATGTGTTAGATTGAAAATATCATTAAAATCTTGATCATTGTTGTTTATAGTTGCATTTATACCAATTACAGCACCGCCACGGTTTAAGTAATCATTTATTTTTTGTTTGTTCAGAGTGTAGTTTATATAACCAACAAAAATTACTGCATCATAAATGTAAGGTATCTGTGAAAGCATATTTATATTAAAGTTTTCAATTGAAAAATTTATCCATCTATTATTGATATAAATAGGATCTAAAAGAGTGGTAGTATAGTTACAAGAAATAGGATTGACACAACCTACTAAGATTAAAGATTTAGGTGATCCAAGAACTTCTAAACCATATTTTATATGGGCAGGCTTGATCTTGTTTATCATATCAAGATTTTCATTAAGTATATTAAGAAAATAACTATCGTCGCGGCTTATATAATTCATCATATTATTTCCAATAGCTATTATATCAGAAACTTCCCAACTCTCTTTAGTTCTTACTGAAAAAAGAGCTGCTAAAACAACTGCAACTAATATTGTTGCAATTGCTATCTCAACTAAATGTATAAAACCTTTCATTTCACCAAACCTTTATTGTAACATTACCTATACCGTTGTCTACAAAAGCATATCTCATCACGACAGCCACAGGAGGGTCTAATATATCATGACCGCAAGATAAAATTTGACTGGTAGAATTATATATTATTAAGAAATAAAATTTTAAATTGTAATTGTCTAAAAGGCTACAATTTTTGTTTAGCTCTGTTATCTTTTGTTTTGATAGAACGTAGGGCTCAATTGCTAGACCAACCCATCTAGTGTTTCCAGGGTTAGTTTGCCAATTCGGAGGATCTCCCCTATCTTCTAAAAGAACAGTTATCGCATTTGTTGCAATTACTTTTGAAATATCGCTTTCTGAGTCTGTTATTATAGCTGAAAATAATATATTTAACTGAGACAAGATGAAAAAAAGTATAACACAAAATATCACAACTGAAAAAATAAACTCTATTCTTATTTGTCCTGACATTTAATCCCTATATTATAAATTTCAAAATTAAAACTAGAGAAGAAAATCCTATGACTGTCATAATTAAACTGTGCTTTAATCCAGCTATCACCGATTCTTCACCTAGTTGTCCTGCAACTAATCCCGAAAAAATACCTTGTATTATAATCATTACAACAAACAAGCCATTATAATAACAACTTCCACCACTACCAAAATCTAGCATTCTACAAACTGTACCAAAAACCACACAGCCTATACAATATAATCCTCCATCACCTTTACACTCAGCACAAGGATCTTTAAAGGATAACACACTAGTTGTTGCACCAGTTTCTACATTTAATTCTAACATTGGTATGAGAGTTTGTGAAAGACCAACGACTATTCCTATGAATATGAAATAAATAGCATACATCACAAAAACATGTTGAGACGTTACATTTTTTCTTTCCTTCTCAGCTTCTTTTATTGCTGATATGTCAGATGCTGTTGCTTCCATAGTTTTTCCAATGTCTCCACCCGATATGTAAGACTCATTCAGTATTCTTATAACTCTGGCAATTAGCTTGGATCTTCTCATTCTTTGTGCAAAGCGATCAAAAACATCACTTACAGGCACTCCCCAAGATAATTGGTTATAAATTTTTTTTATTTCAGTTGAAAGCCTCCCGTAATCAATTTTAGATGCTTGTTTAAGAGATTCATTTAAAGTAAGTCCAACTTTTTGAGATTCTGCTAAATCTAATAAGAATATCGGCATCTGATCTTCTATTGCCTTTATTCTAGAATATTCTAGATAAGATAACAAAACATAAGGGGTAACTCCAACTATAATACCTAGTACAAATAAGTTAAGCATTATAGTTTCATTTTGATGAAATAGCAATCCTAATAAAATTATAATCCCGCCAACTATAAAAAATATTTTTCTTATACCCATTTTCTTGAAATCTATTTTCATCGTATCACACAGTTGGGGATATGGTTTTTAGCAGTACAATAAATCCTACAGAGACAAATGGTAATACAATAAATACGACTAAAAATTGTAAAAATACCATAAATATTGTTGACCCACCACCTATTATTGACATTAATGATGTCATTATTATGAAGAATATTGAACCAACAAGTACAACGGTTAAATAAACTTCAATCAATAAAGAAAGTGTTGCTGAATATTTTTCTAATCTTCTTCTAAACTCTGCTATAAACATCCTTGATTTTTCACGGAGATAATTTTCAACATTAGCACCACTCGTCAACACACTTTCCAAACCCCATAACAATTCTTTCAATTCTTCAGAAGGTGTTCTTCCTGCCGTTTTTCTTATAGCACCAACTAAATCCATCCCAAAAACTTCAACATCTCTATAAATCTTTTCAAATTCTTTTGATATTTCCCCATAATCTTCAAACCCTATTAAAACTTTAAACATGGTAACCAGTGGTGCTCCTGAAGCTGCTATGGTTGCCATATAAGTTGTTGCAAATGGTAAAGAAGCTTCTATATTCTTACTTCTTCTACCAGCTACCATGCTTGGATAGGTATAAAAAAAGAAAAAGATGCCAACTGTAACTACTATAGTTAGTGAAAGAGAAAATAAGAAAGCCATTACAGCTTCTTTAAAAATGATTGACATTATTATTACTATCGTTGGAAATTCTAAGATGAAGGCTAGAAGGGTTACAAACATCGTAACATATACGTATTCCTGTAAACTTAATCCAATATTGGCTCTTAGAATATCAGATTTTATGCTGTCAAAATATCCTACAAATGGTTCTAAAGATCTCCCAAAAAATTTAAATGACAATTCCTTAAGACTTTTCCATAAGTTAAATACCATTAAATCAACTATATAATATCCATTAAATCTTCTGGTCTGGTATAATATAGTTTTATAATTTTTGCAACATCTACATAGTCAAGTATGTTTTTTTCTTTCATCCAATTTATAATCTTTACTCTTCTAGAAATTTCCCTTTGCAGAAAAGCTTCTGAAATTCCATATTGTTCAGAAATCTTTTTCAAGACTGTAGATTTATTTACTATATCATATTTATCACTGACAGCATTCCATTTAAATACTAGATTTACTAGAGGTATATTTTTTTCTCTATCAAAACCTGTTATTTCATAAATTCCACTTATTCTTCTAACATAGGTTTGTCCATACTTAATTTTTACAATGAAAACTATGATGTCCAAAGCTTGTATAAGAGATGCAGGTAAGCTTATTGGCGGTGTTGTCATTCTATCAACAAGTCTTTCCATAGAATCAGCATGAATTGTTGACATAGAGCTATGTCCAGTCGCTATCTGTTGGAATAGAACATAAGCCTCTTTACCTCTGACCTCCCCCACTATCAAATAATCAGGTCTCTGTCTTAATGACTCTTTAAGAAGGTCAAATAAATCAACCTCCCCCACCTTTTTACCTTCCATGGCTGTCATTGGTAATCTGGCAACAGAAGGAACCCAATGAGGATGGGGAAGAACAAGTTCTGCTGTATCTTCTATAGAAACAACTTTAAGTTCAGGTTTTATGAATAAAGATAAAGCATTTAGTAATGTAGTTTTTCCTGAAGCCACACCACCACTCATTAAAATAGATCTTCCATACTCTACTACAACCCAAAGAAATGCGGCAATTTGGGAATCTAATGTTTTGAAATTGATGAGTTGAACAGGTGTTAGAGGCCTCGCAGTGAATTTTCTTATAGTGAAGTTGCTGCCCCTTCTTGCTATGTCTGTTCCTAAAGTAGCCTGAACTCTGGACCTGTCTGGTAAAGTTCCGCCCACAAGGGGAGAAGCAATAGAAATATTCTTTCCACATCTTTGTGCAAGTTTGCTTACGAAAACATCCAGTTCTTCTTTACTATCAAACTTAACATTTGTTCTAATACTTCCTATTATAGGGTTTCTATGAAAGATGTAGATGGGAATATTAATACCGTCACAAGATATATCCTCTATGTTAGGATCCTGCATTATAGGCTCTATCTTACCAAGACCCACAAAATCTCTTTCAACAAAATAAAGAATCTGTTCCTTTTTCTCTTCAGGAAGACCAACAGCCATCAAATTAATGATTTCTTCAAATCTACGTATTAAATATTCTCTAGCTTCTCCCTTTCTCAAAGCTGTAAAATCAACATCTAGTTTTTCTACTAGAGTTGTTTTTATTTTTTTAAGTAATTGTTCCTCTTGTCTTGTTAAAATCGGTTCGTTAAGATAGTAAACAAGAGAAGAATCGGCTGGAGACCATTTTATGTTTGCTGATGCAAACGGTTCTGATGTTTTTGATGGGATTAGGGTATATAAGATATTTATCTTTCTTAAATCAATTTCAGGCTCTCTTACTCTTATGCGGCCTGGTGCTTCAGTTAATGAGATTCCTTTCTTCTCTTCTTTAACTTTTTCTTCAAGTTCTGCTTCTCTACCTAGCGGACCTAAAGTTTTCAAAACTTCTACTTTCATTTCAGGCAGGCCAGGTCCCTCTTTAATTCTAGTTAGCCTATATCCTCTAACAGCTTTTTGAAAAACTCTGTTTAAACTTATTCCTTCAATTGGTCTTCTCAATCTAATTATCATGTTAATTCAACTTTTCCTCCATTTACTGAAATAGTTAAAAAACCTTTTGTACTGTATAATATATTTTTAACCATGATATTAAAATTATACAAATCTAGCTCAGCATTTATCTTTCTATTTTCAAGACACTCTAATCTTAATTTTTTGGTTGGTGTTATAAGAATAGAATATATGCAATTAGAAACCCTCTTGGGTATTGTTAAGTTATAAAAAACAATGCTGTTAGTATTATTTGAGGTTTCGAAAACATTTACTATAGCCCCTGTTATCATGCTGCCTATTGANTCTAGTTGAGTTTTAGTTACAGCTTCCTCTACAACCTTGTTGGTATCAGAAAACATCCCATAAACTAAAATTACTATCATGACACCTATGGCGAAAAAAATAACATATTCAATCGTTATATACTGTCCTTTCATAAAAATATTATATTTTCATTTCATAAAGGTTATTTCTATTTTTATGACAGCTTGGTTACCAAGAATAAAAGTCTCGTTTTTTTCTAAAAGAATGTACTCTGGCTTAGCTAATTGAGGACCATTAGTGAATAACACAACCCTATAGTCTGTAGAAGGTGTGTATACAAGCTGAATTCTAAATAAATTACCTTCTGTTCTTTCTCTTATGTAAGAAGAATCACTAGG
>JGI2171J19970_10002134_pt1 | contig 10924 bp, 8 predicted proteins | sample DeeMarSWOR324_28_FD_19970 | JGI IMG/M metagenome (IMG submission 19970) | reverse complement strand
GAACTGAGTCAAGGCGAGAATCCAGAAGTTTCTATCCCTAAAGGGTAGGTTCGAGAGGTTCAGATGCCTGTCTTTGGAGTCGTCTCTGTCCTTAAGGAGAAGCCACACAGCCACCCCAGCCGCTACGCCTACGGCTCCGGCGGATCTGATGGTCAGTCTCCACCCGGCGTCCAAGCTTATCAACGGCACCACCCACGCCGCGGCGACGAGCCCCACACTGCCACCGATGTTCAGCACCCCCAAAGCCGTCCCCCGTTCCTCCGAGTTGAACCACGCTGAGACGAGGCGTACGCTGGGCACGAATATACCCGCACCAAGAAGGCCGGAGAGGAACCTCGAGGCCATAGCGAATGTCACGGTGTGGCTCAGCCCGAAAAGCACGGTTGACGCGGAGACCCCAAGGACGCTAAGGGTTATTGTGGGCCTACTTCCCCTGCTGTCGGCCAGCATACCCCAAGGTATCTGACCCAGCATGTACCCCACGAAGTAGGCTGACATCAGCGCCCCGGACTGGGTGTAGCTTAGATCCATCTCGGCCTTTATGGTCTCTAAGACGTTGCTGTACGCGCTGTTCATGAGGTTCAGGGTGGTCAAGGCCAGGAACCCTCCGACGATTACCCTCCTGTGCCTTAGCACCCCTGCTCCGGTCAATCAAGCATCCTCCACAGTCGCTGAGATGACTGACGCCATTACCCCATCGAATAAATAGACTATTGTATAAACCTGATTATTAAAAATGGAAAGAAAAAAAGGCTTAGATGATTAGTCTGCCCATCTCGTCTGCCTTGAGGAGGTTCTCCCAGCTGGCAGCCGCGGTCTCTTGGATTTCGGCGATCTCATTCTCGGTCATGTGGCGGAACCGCGCCTGTGGTTTGAGGTACTCCGTCACCGGCTTCAGCTCCTTGGGCTTGTAGTTCAGCTTGAACTTCTGGCCATCCATTATCTCATAGAGGGGCCAGATGCCGCTCTGAACGCTGGCGCGGGCGATCTCGATTGTCTTCGCCGGGTCGAACCTCCAGCCTACCGGGCAGGGGCTCTGGATGATGAGCATCCTGAAGCCCTCTATGGTCTTCATGTAGTTGACCTTGGCGATGAGGTCCTCCGGGAATCCGACGCTAGCGGTGCCCACGTATGGTACGTAGTGAGCCGCGAAGATGAACGGGATGTTCTTCTTGGGCCGCTCCTTGCCCCTGCTCTTGGGGCCTACGGGGTTAGTGCTGGTGATGGCGTACTTGGGGGTGGCTCCGCTCCTCTGGTTACCCGTGTTCATGTACGCCTCGTTGTCCTTGGTGATGACGATGATGTTCTCGTTTCTCTCAGCCGCAGCGCTAAGGCCCTGCATGCCGATGTCGTAGGTACCGCCGTCGCCATAGAAGCCGACGGCCATCACGTCCTCGCGGCCGATGGCCTTGAGCCCACGAGATGTGCCCGTAAGCTGTGCTCCACCGCCCTCGAAGACCGTGCTGGCCCGCGGGTGCGATGTGACGCTGTCCGGGCAGCAAGGAATTCCGTGCCTGATTACGTTGGGGCCTAACGCCTTGAAGGCTAGTCTGGCGGCCAGAGCCGCTCCACACCCCTGGCACGCGCTGCCGGGGGTTATGGTCAGCTCACTCATCGGTATCTGGGCCCTCGTGATTCTTTCACTCATTCTTCATTTCTCCTCCATCGTACCTCTTAAACCCATGTCACCTGCTCCACGGTGCCTCCCTTAGCGGCCTTGAGGATCTTTTCTCCGATCATCTCGAAGTCGCGGATACGAACCTCCTTTCCGCCCAGTCCGGCGTGGAACTGCAGTGTAACGGGCTTTTCCTCTAGATCGTACAAAGAGTCCCTTAGCTTGCCATAGGACGGCCCGCCCTTGCCTGGGCATACGCTCCTGTCGACGACCGCGAAGCCATCCAGCTTCTTGGCCCACTCCTGGAGGTCCTTCACCGGGAAGGGTATGAAGCTCCTCAGCTTGATGAGACCCACCTTCTTGCCCTCGGACTGCATCTTCTCGACTGCAGCCTTACAGGTGCCAGCGATGGTGCCCATGGCCATGATGGCGCACTCGGCGTCCTCCATCATGTAGGGCTCGATCATGCCGTTCCCGTAGCGTCGGCCGAAGGTCTTCTCGAAGCTATCCATGGTCTCCTTGAGCACGTCCTCGATCTTCAGCACAGCCTCGTGGTGGACCTTCCAAGGCATCTGGGGGTCTCCGCCGCCCCAACCCCTCGCGAAGGTGGAGGGGTCCACCTCGTCCGGGAGAACGCTTGGCATGGCTTTGTACGGTGGCAGCCACTTGTCTACCACTTCCTGTTCAGGGATCTCCACAGGCTCAGCCGTGTAGCTGAGCACGTATCCGTCGTAGCCCACCGCGATGGGTATCCTTATCCTCGGATCCTCGGCGACCTTGTAGGCCATGAGGAGGCTGTCTAAGATCTCCTGGGCGTGCTCTACATACTGGTGCCCCCAACCTGTCCACTGCTGACTCATTAGGTCGCTGTGGTCAGGCTGCATGCCCTTGTAGCCCCTGTGGACTATGGCCATGACGACCGGAAGCCTTGCGCTGCCTGTGGTCTGCATAGGGTGATGCATGTACAGCAGCCCGGGGCCGCTGGTGCACGTGAACGTCCTTGCTCCGACCCTTGAAGCGGCCTGCACAACTACCTGACTCGTGAGCTCGCCCTCGACGTTAACGAAGTCGAAGTCCCACTCGCCGGCAGCGTACATCTCGCTCAGGTACTGTGTGATAGTCGTCTGGGGTGTTATCGGGAAAGCGCTGGCCACCTGTACGCGCGCTAGCTTGCACGCGGTGGCGGCAGCCTTGTTACCTACCATTACTTCGTATGACATCTTTCTATGCCTCCACTCTCACCATCTCGATGGCTTCTACTGGGCACTCGTTGGCGCAGAGGCCGCAGCCCTTGCACTTCCTATACTCTATCATGGGCTTCTTCTTCTCCTCGTCCCACTGGATGGCAGTCTCGGGGCAGAATATCCAGCAGCTCTTGCAGCCGATGCATTTGTCGACGTCTACCTCTGGAGTGAATACGCGCCAGCTGGAGACGTCCTTAAGTACGCCATAGCCGCCTACGTGTATGTCTACCTTCTCAGCTGTGGCGTCCTTCACGACAGCCTGGATGGGTCCCTTTACCTCCTCGTAGCTTCTTCTTACGGCGGCGATGTTCATGTCGCCTAGCCTTCCGGGGAAGTATTTCTTTATGGCTTTCTCGATAGACTCTACCTTGAGTAGGCCAGTGACCTTTGCGAAGGCACCTAGGATGGCCGTATTCGTGATGGGTCTGCCCAGCGTCTCAAGGGCGATTGTTGTTGCGTCAACCGTGGCGACCTTGAAGTTTCCGCCTATCTTGACGTCCTCTGGGCCGTAGGCGGTGTTTAGAAGAACCAAGCCGCCTGGCTTGAGGTCGTCGACTACTGCCTGCTGTTTAGCGATGAGCGGGTCTAGGACTATGCTGATGTCGGGGGTGTGGACTAAGCTCCTCTCCCTGACGCGCTGGTTATCAAGCCTGACGAAGGCAGTAAGGGGCGCCCCACGGCGCTCTGTACCGTACATGGGGATAGCCTGGGAGTACTGACCTTCTTCGTATGCCGCAGTGGCGATGATCCTTGAAGCGGTTACCGCTCCTTGGCCGCCCCTGCCGTGCAACCTTATCTCGATCAAAGTGTTCCCTCTTGTGAATCGTTACTCTACCCCATATCGGTTATTAAGAATAACGATTTCAAAGAGAACGATCTATGCTAGCATTTAAAGTGTTCTAAGAATGTCACGCGTAACCATAAATAATCTAATTACTTGGTTTTGTCCCCCAAAAATGCGATACATTTAGGTTAGTTGTTTAACCTTTTTATTAGACGATATATTAAAGTGTTGGACTAGTCATGATGGCTGAACGGGAACAGGGCTTCCGTAAGATGCTTGAGAAGAGCATCGTCGAGAACATCAAGATCGAGCACCAGGTGGTGCTCAAAGGGCAGTACCAGAAAGCCTACGATCTGTTACGTGACAGCCTCGACACCGGGATAACGCCTTGCCTAGTCGGACCCCCCGGCGTCGGTAAGAGCCTAATAGCACGCAAGGTGGCAGAGGACACGGAGCGCAGCTTCCACGAGGTCTTCTTCGACGAGAACGTGACCCCCAGCAGGCTCATCGGGAGCTTCGACCCCGCCCTCGTCGTCAGGAACGGTAGGAACGTCAGCAGCTTCGAGCCGGGGCCCCTCATCAGGGCCATGGTGGAGGGCGGGCTCTTCGTCGCCCAGGAGCTCAACAGGGCCACCGAGTTCTGCCAGAACAGCCTCATCAGCCCCTTGGAGGAGCGGCACTACCACCTGTTCCCACTGGGTATGATCAAGGCCCACGAGAACTTCGCGTTCGTGGCAACCCAGAACCCCATAGAGACCGCCGGCACATACAGGCTGAGCAAGGTCCTCGTCGACCGTATGGGCTGCTGGATAAGGCTCGGATACCCGACCAGGGAGACTGAGATGGAAATCATTATCGAGAACACCCCCGCGTTCAGCCTTCCGACGAGCGCGCTGGAGAAGATATACGAGATCGTCGACGAGACCAGACACACCTCATCCCTGGAAGTCCCGGCATCGCCCCGCTCAGGCATCTTCCTTACAAGACTGGTGAACCGTTACCTAAACAGGTTCGAAGACGAGGACGCCGCCATCAGGTTCTTCGCCCCGGCTGTTCTCGGCAAGGAGATGCGAGTCAGGGATGAAGGCAAGACGGTCTCCATGGTCATAGAAGAGATAGTCGAGAGGAGACTCGGGTAGGTGTCGGACAACGCGTACATGAGGTATCCCTTCAGGTACGCACACTACTTCATACCCGAGTTCATCACCCGGATGCGTGTAAGCCGCGATTGCGAAGCGAAGCCCAGCCCACGGCAGGGCATCAACATGGGCAGGCTAATTCTGCCACCGTACCTGCGACAGGGCTACCTCAGCTTCAACGATCTCCTTAACGCAGCTGTTGTGACGTCCCACGTGGAGTGTCAGCGAGTCGCCGAGAAGATAGCGGCGGAGATACTCGTCAACCTTGAGCACGAGAAACAGGAGCCCGAGTACGACTTCACCAGCGAGGATTTCCTAAGCCTCCTTTCCAAAAAGATACAGGAAGAGGTCTACGTGACGCCGCACGGCATCGGACAGGAGAACGACTTCGCCGCCGCCCACAACAGCACCGTCGACCAGTTCGAGAGTTTCCAAAATAAGCCGGACCTAGGCGTCGGGCCGGGCGAGGACGAGATCGTAAAGGCCGGGGTAAAGGCGATGAAGAACAGCAAGAGCGAGGAGGCCCGAAAGATATTGGCGGATCTCCTAAAGGAGAAGCTGCTGAAGCTTGGCCGCGAGTTCGAGAGGAGGGAGGCTTGGGAGAAGCACCGCAGCATCACCCCGTTTCAGTTGGGGGAGGATCCTGACCTTATCGACGAGGAGCGGAGCCTCGAAAACATACTGGATCTGGGGCGCAGCATAGATGAGATCAGGCATGACGACTTCATGATGCGGCAGCAGGATAGGCAGAAACGGACTATAATCTACATCCTCGACATCAGCAACACTATGTTTTATGATCTTGAGGGCATCAACAGCATAAGCTACAGCGTCCTAAACATGGTGCCTCTGATGTGGGGGCTGCGCAGAGAGAAGTATGGGCTCTGCCTTTATGAGTCCAACAGCCACATAGTAAAGGACCTTTACGAGGAGATCAATATCATGCCGGCGTTGGAGGACCTCATAAACATGGTCACCATGACAACCACCGAGATGGAGAAGCGATTCAGCGGCGGCCTCTCCAAGATGACGTGGGGCGGCACGGTCCCTGGGAAGAGCCTTCAGTGGGCATATGAGCAGATCACTGAAATAAGCGACCGAAGCGACCGGGTAGTCTTCATCTTCAGCGACTTCGTGCTTACTCAGCCTGGGGAGCTGACCGAGGAAAACCTCCAGAATTACTACATACTTGAGCACATGGTCGACCTAGGTGTCAGGGTCTGTGCCTGTGTCTCGCCACTAGCCCATAAGTCGATTTTCCGGCCATACACCAACGAGTCTCTGAATAAGATGAAGATGATAGGCATCCATCAGATGGATACTTATAGGCCAAGTTCTTTCCTAGAACAGGCTCAGAGCTTTATAGAAGAACGGTAGTTCCCTCTCATTGAGAAGACTTTAGTTGTTCTCTTTTCATGAGAATTCTTTATTTTTTGTATCGCCGAAACCTCGCTGGTGTTCATCTCATTATAGATTATTAACTATTCGTAAAAATAAAGTAAAATATTGGTAACTCTCATGTTGCACGGATAATTCAAATGAAATTCTTACGTAGTGATGATAAACCGTTGTCAGTTTCTTAGTGAAAAAGGATGGATTCTTCCAATGAGTAGAGAATCTACGTGATTATGCTTCACTTGAAAGTAATTATATCAACGATAAACCTGTTACTTATTCAGTGGCCAGCGTAATGGAGAATACAGAGCTTTCAGAAACGTCTTCAAGAGTAATCTTTGTATTAAGTTAGTCTCATNCAACAACGGTTAAGATGCCTTNATGAGGCAAACGAGCCCACCGAATTGGGTCAACCGGGCACCGGCAGATGTATCCGTTAGGACAATTATGGTTTGAGTACTCTTGTTCGTAGCGACTTGGAGGAGCCGATGAGTCCTCCTTCTAAATTTCTCATGGAACTGGTCGGTGACAATCACGAACTCGGCCTCGCCGTCACCGTATATGTGTGACTCGATTTCATCTAAGCTGAACAGAAGGGTTTCTATACCGTCTGGGTCGTTCAGACGTTCCTCAAGAATCTCCATGACGTGCCTCATGTCCACACTGGATGCCTCTAACACGCTCTTTTTGAAGCCGTTAGTTTTCACGATTTCACGGACCTGATGTTCATCCATCGCGGCCATGGGCAAATGTTCGAAAGTGGCCTTGTTTAGCTCCCATCCTTTGAGGAGCCAGCTCTGGTGCTTCTCCACGTGGCGAATAAACGAGACGTATTTCTTCTCATCGATAGACGCGACAAGTATGGTTTTCACCCCCTGCTTGATTAATGGTCGCACTGCGTCAACTATGGTCTCGTATAGCCTGTATGGGGAAGCTTCGCTGATTTTCTGGCCACGCTTGACGGATTTGCTGTAGACCTCCCAGGTCACTGCCTCTTGGCCTCGAATGCCTATCATCACTGCAGTTGGGTATCCTCGCCGTCGTCTTCGCCTAGGCACGGGGATGAAAACGTTGCGGATGTTTAAATTGTTGAGGTGCGTTGACTGCTTCTCTTAGGGGCGGTCATGAGGTACCCTAGTGGAAGGATGAGTAGCGATGCCCCTACTAATAGACTGTACATCGTTGAGGCGCCGTAGACGTCGGCGATCAAGCCCCCGACGAAGGGACCGATGAACATCCCGACGCCGTAGACTCCCTCATGGACACCCATGGCTGAACCTAGGGCTTCCTTGGAGGTGCGTTTGGCTATGAAGTCAAGGACCACAGGCGTCATTATACCGGACCCAACGCCGTAGAGGAAGAGAGGCAAAGCGAACCCCACCAGCCCAGATGCTGCTCTCGCCAAGAACATGGATGTGGCTAGCAAAACCGCTGCAGCTGAGACAGACTTTCTGGTGCCCCAGCTCACGAAGCGACTCACATGCATGAACATCATCCCCCTCACGCCGTTGGTCATGGTTATGAGAAACCCGATCAAAGAAGACGACAGCCCCACGACGCTCATGTGGCCTGGCATGATGGCCATGTAGATCCCGAGGACGAGGGTGAACGGCAGAAGCGCAGCGTAGGACAGCAACAGGTTCCTGAGGCTACCCAGGTCGATAGACCCGGTACTTGACTCTGTGCGGAGCTCCACCTTCCCCCTGAACTTTACCGCTACGATGAGCAAGCTCAGGTATATGAGTGACGCTAGGGACGCGAATAGGGCGTGGAACCCGTATGCTTTGATAACCATCCCACCCACAAGGGGGCCCACAGTGAACCCGGTGATCCACGCAAGGTTGTAGCGGCCCATAGACTGTGTCAGGATTCTCTTGGGAGATATGTCGGCGGTCAACGTGCTCGCGGAGACCCAGAAAGTGGCAGAGAAGACGCCGAGGAGCCCCCGCATTAATGTGAGCTGCTGGATGGTCGATGTGAAAACGTACAATGTTATGGTTAACGCAGCCGCGAAGGTGAAGACCAGGTAGAGCCGGACCCTCTCATACTTGTCTAGGAGCACCCCACAAGCCAGGGTTATCACGGTGTAAGCGATGTTCCCGACTGCGCCTATGACGCCTAGGTCGGTGTACGACGCTCCCAGGTTTTTTGCGAACACCGGCAGCAGGAATGTGCATGTTCCGAGCCCCGTGGAGTTGAGGAAAATGGTAACGTACAATACCCTTAGGAGCTGCTCTTTACCCCCTTCATCCATTGACCCTAGTCTCTGTCGGTGGGGGGATAAATGATCTATCTATCCTGAGGGCTTGAACCCAGTCAATTCGAGGATGTTCCCATAGAATATCCTGTAGATGTCTTCATCCGTCAACACGCCGTCAACCAACAGCTCCATGCAGGCGCCATACTGGGCCTCAAGCACGTTGATTCTCCAGCCCCTGGGGAAGAACGTGCTGTCCGTGCCGAAGAGCACCTTACTGCTGCCACCCGCCTGCACCGCCTTCCTGAATATTTGTTTTAGGTCCAGGTCGTAGGGCATGTACCGCATCCAGCTGTTGCTGCCACTGCTATCCATGTAGACGTTGTCGGCCTGGTACTGCATCAGAAGCACCTCCCTGAACCATCCGGCGCCGAAGTGGGCTATGATGAACCTGAGGCCGGGGAAGTCCCGTGAGGGAACCTGGATGTCGATGGGGTTCCCGTTCCTGAGGTCGGCCTGACCCCCGATGGTGATGCCGAAGTGTAGGAAAACCAGCAGATCATGCCTAAGACACTCTTCGTAGATCGGGTAGACCGCCTCGTCATATACCTTCATGCCGCGCCACGACGACGGGTACAGCTTTATCCCCTTGAAGCCGTCCTTAGCAGCCTTCCTCACCTTCTCGGCGGCATCGGGCTCAGACGGGCTTACGTTGGCGTACCCTATGAAGCGGTAGGGGAACCGTTTCATGGTTACTAGGAACTCGTCGTATGCCTCTGTGCCCACCATGACGCCCATGGCCTCTACTCCGTACCTGTTCAGCTCGTCCACCCACCTTTGGGCGGTGTCCCAGTTCTCGTCTGGGAGCTCAATGCTGGTCATGTCCGTTCTGGACTTGGTGCGGTTGCTGAAGCTCTCCAGGGTCCTGCCCCTGCTTAGCCACGACCTCATGGTGTCTGCGGTGAAGTAGTGGCTGTGGGCGTCCACCACCGGTATACCTACTCTTGACAGCATCGAGACCCGAAGATCGCTGGGTTGCTTAAAAACGATGCGAGGGTAAAAACCGAGTCGTTGATGCAGATAAGAAATATAGTATCTTCCATGTTGATACGGGTAGAGAGGCTTTGATAAAAAGGTTAATTGAGCGATTTAGGGCGTCGTTCTTCCTCTTCGGGTTAACCTGCCTCGTCTGATACATTGCTAGGACGGGCACCAAGCCTTCACGGGCTTCTTATCCCTGCCAGAAAGCCGCGGCATTAAACGCCAACATCTGGGCCGTGACCTACGTGTTTCCCTTGCTAAGCGTCGACACTTGGAGAGACTACTTGAGGAGACGTTGGAAGCCCCTGGTCGTCATAGTGGTAGCCGTCGCCCTATCTGCTGGGTATATGAGCATCCAATACGATGGTTTAGGGGATGGTCAAATGAGTCCAGACATTATATCGTTGTCCCCTATGATGGCGTTGGAGACACCTCAATCAGACATCTACGCCATTAAGGGCACCGACGGCGCAGACGGAGGCGTCCATGCGCTGATTGAGCTGATGGCCGAGCACGGGCAACTCTTCTACAGGTCGGCTGAGGAGGACGATCTGCAGGGGCCCTCGGGGCTCATAGACGCAGGCGACGTGGTGCTCATAAAGGTTAACAGCCAGTGGGACGAGAGGGGCGGCACCAACACCGACCTGGTGAAGAGCCTCATCGAGGCCCTGCTCACCCATCCGGACGGCTTCAGGGGCGAGATAGTTGTGGCTGACAACGGGCAGGACCAGTACGGCGGCGCGGGTTCGGGCGGAAGCTTTGACTGGGAACTTAACAACGCGCTGGACCGGAGCCAGTCGATACAGGACGTCGTGGACGTCTATAGCGGCGATCACAGGGTGAGCACCTACCTGTGGGACGAGATCACCAACAACGTGGTGCAGGAGTTCGCTGAGGGCGACACGGAAGACGGCTACGTCGTGAGCACCAAGGTCATTAACTCCACAGGCACCATGGTCTCTTACCCCAAGTTCACCACCCCATACGGGACGCGGATCAGCTTNAAGTACGGAGTATACGTGCCGAAAGACGACGACTACGACATGGACCGGCTCAAGATAATCAACATGCCGGTGCTCAAGACCCACATGATTTACGGCGTCACCGCCAGCGTCAAGCACTATATGGGCGTTCCCAGCGACAAGCTCACCAGGAGCCTCGGCTATAGAGCCCACAACACCGTGGACGAGGGTGGCATGGGCACGTTGATGGCCCAGACCCGTGTGCCTGCCCTGAACATCATCGACGCCATATGGGTGAATGCGCGCCCAGGGAGCGGGCCGAGTTCAAGCTACGGCTCGGCTACGGGGGTAAACGTAGTTGCCGCCAGCACCGACCCTATAGCCCTAGACTACTGGGCCAGCAAGCATATCCTCTGCAGGGTTTGCAGCGATGTCTTCGAGATGGATGCCAGCACGATGGACCCGGATAACACGACTGCCCGGGGGTTCGGTGACTGGCTTCGGCTCTCGATGAACGAGATCAATGCAGCCGGACACGGTTACACCT
>JGI2171J19970_10002128_pt1 | contig 10938 bp, 9 predicted proteins | sample DeeMarSWOR324_28_FD_19970 | JGI IMG/M metagenome (IMG submission 19970) | reverse complement strand
AAATCCTCCTTGAACGTGTAAATTTTAGGTATTCTATGTATATATACTTTTCGATCCTAAGGAATTGTCCAATATTGGTGTTAATTCTGTTACACGTGTAACATTTCAGTTCTTTTCCATTTCTTTGTGCTTTGTGATTTATTCATGATGTGTCCCATTGCTTTACGGTTTCAGATTTGATAGTTACATTTTTAACAACTGCTTCGCATCACCATCAGCTCACAGAACCTTTACATCTTGGTACTATGGTAAATAGTAGCTACTATCAATGAACAAGATTATGAAATGGGAAACCTTTGCATGTCTCTGGATTCACTTTGAGATCTTTATACTCTGCTTTTTTTCTTATTTTTATTTCTGTCATTTTTTATGGGGATCGAAAGTCCCTGTAATCACCTAACGCAACTTGTCCATCGAAACCTTTATAAACTGACTACTATAGAAGATAGTAACTACTATTCAGTGGCTGATTTAATCGAAGAGGTACAACAATGAACCGCATGAAATGCAAAATGAACTACAGAAGATCCGTCCTCATGGTGCTGGTAATTGTGCTCTTTGCAGGATGCGCAAATACTCAGGCACCTCCAGAAAAAACACCAGAAGATTCTGAAAAACCCCAGGAAGCACCTGGATTGTTCTATTCATGTAAAGTGGAAGATTACTACACCATTTATGTGAGCCTTCCTGAATCCTATGACCCAGGGAGTTCTCAAAAGTATCCTGTCATTTATGTGCTGGATGCAGATTTGTTTTTTGACGGTTCAAATCCAAAAATTTCTGATGGCGGTGTCACAGATATTGTATTCCGGCTGACTGAAAATGGTGACATGCCAGAAGTCATAATAGTGGGGATTGGGTACCCTAGGGAAGACCACCGCGAGAGAGATTTCTTGTATCCAAATGATTCTATGTGCGCGACTTCTGGTGGAGGGGACAAATTCTATAGATTTTTAGAAAATGAACTTGTTCCTTATGTAGATGCTCATTTTAATACAGCATCAGAGAGAACGTTGATTGGGTGGGAATACGGCGGATATTTTACATTGTATGCTTTATTTGAGTATCGTCTATCTAATGTTCTTTTTACAAGTTTTATTGCGGTGAGTCCTGTGAGTGACTACCACGGTGACCATTTACTGTACAAAGAAGAAATGATGAACGAGAGTGTTGGTGGTTATCTTCCTGTAAGATTGTACATGACAGCAGATGATTTTCATACGTATGTTAATGACATGGCAGAAAGGTTGAATTCAAGAGGTTATACTGGGTTTCAATTTAGGTTCAAAATGTATCATGTGTCAGTCGGTGTAGACTCGTATAGGTCAGATTTGTACAGTACTGTGTGCCCTGCCATTGAGGATGGGTTGAGGTGGATTTTTTCAAGAGATGATGCAGGGTTGTCTATTTATTTTGTACAGGTTTAACCTATTTGTACTGGTGATGGAATTGTCCACCTTGCATTTTTTCAATTGTGTTACACGTGTAACAAGATGTTACCAGTTTAGATAGTATGTAGTTAGGTGGTTAAGTAGTTAAACAAAATCTCAATAGAGAAAGAATATTCCGCTTTCATTCTGATAGAGCAGTTGAGAAATTTTATGGAAATCTAAAAAAGGAATATAAAACTGTATTAGTAAAATGAAAAGAGAAAATAGAACAAAGATTCTCCAGAAATTTGTTTTGACTGCAGGAAATAGGAAAAATCCCCATTATGTTGATTATGGAGGAATTTGTCATGATAACCTACGGTATATTTATATAGTTGTGAAAAGGGAAGGAGCACTAGAGGAGATGATAGAATGAGATACAATGGAACGAAAGTGCTCTACAGAGACCTAATTGTGTTTGCACTGCGTATAGGTCTGATGCCTAAACGCCAACTATTAGAATCTCATTCATGTGATGATCCTCAGGTTGATCCTTTTGAATATTACTATCAGTGTGAAAGGGATCAAGAGTGAGAGTGAAAAGCACAGGAAACCAATAGTAACTAAGAATGAGTGAAGATATAGAAGAGAAGAGGATGATAGAATGAGTAGAGGAAAGTTGAAAGGAGGAAGATGAGATGAGAGTAGCTTATGTAGGGTTAATTGTGGCAATATTGGTTATGGGCCTCATGGTTAATGCAGACAGTCTGGCAGCCACGCTGGACTATTTAGAAGGGATAACAGACGATCAGTTGACGCCAGATCAATCGTTTGATGGGTTGCGACATTTTGACTTGAACGATGCAGTACCTGCCGAAGAGTGTTACGGGTATACTGAGACACCGGTGTATCAACCGTTGGAGATCCATCAAAGTGACAATCCTTTATTTGACTACATGGCAGTATCTCCGTATTACAAGGTTTACTTCAAAGGGACCACAGTGAGAATGAGTGTTCAGAACGCATGGATTGCATTTGAATTGACAGAAAAGGGATTAGGAGAAGTACAAAATGTGAAATCTGCTATTGAACAGAATTCATTCTATGTTCTTAATGTATTTGAGTCAGTGGACCTATCCTATGAAGTGGAATCTTCTTTACTCAGAGAGGCTGTAACACTAAAGGAGTCAAAACAAGTTGAACGGTTAATCCAGACAATCGCCTGGGATGGGTTGAAACCAGAATATCAAGAAGATGGGTCGATTTTGTTTTCAAATGAATATAAAGGAATTTTGAAGATTCTGCCCCCCTTCATGAAGGATGCTGAAGGTGCAGTGTGTACTGATGTGCACTACGAGCTAGTACAGACTGAAACAGGGTACGAATTGCACAAGGTCATCGATGAAAAGGGGTTAGAATGGCTGAAGAAAGCTGTGTACCCCGTGGTTATAGATCCTTCAATGCAGACTCTCGAGGATGCATGGGAATCTTCTGGGTTGACACCCTACGGACAGTATTTCAAAAATCTGAGAGAATACGTCAATCCTGCCAATGGTCATTTAACCATAACCCGAACAGATTTGACAATCCCTGGGAGAGGGTTAGATCTGGTCCTATCCAGAGTGTATGAAATGCCAGCAGTATTCTATGGGTCAGACCCTTACGATTATGAGGCACCACCTGTAGATGTGGGTAAGGGATGGCAGTTGAGTTTCCCTTACGTTGGAAGCAAATACTTACACTTGTGGGGCGGTACCATATACAAGATTGTATGGTCAGGTGATACTTTTGAGAACCACAAAGGGAGTCATTTCAAGCTGGTAAAAAATGGAGACAATACCTATACTCTAACTACTGCCAGTGGGACAGTCTACGAGTTTAACACTGACGGGAAATTGACGCAGATTAAAGATGTGGATCTAAACACTATTACCTTCAACTACACATCTGGTACCCTCACGTCCATTACAGATACCATTAACCGTAGTGTCAGTTTGAGTTACTCCAGTAATCGCCTGTGGAAGATCACCTATAATTCTGCTGAAATAGAGTTCTCGTACGATGCTAACGGATGCTTACAGTGGATGGAGGATTTCTTGAACAGGAGGACCAGCTACTACTACAATACAGGATACAACAACTGGTTGCTGTCCAAGATTGAATATCCAACTACTGGGTATACCACGTATGCATACAACAGATTTGAAGATAGTGGTTACTACAAGTACTACGTTACAGACCAAGGGGTCTATGAATCAAGTCAAGTCCGTCATGTTGCTTGCTCGTATACAGGTTCATTTTCAGAAATTACCTCCTGTACTATGACAGTGAAGAATGAATCTGATGTCACCAAGGGTTCCTACTATTTTGCAGTGAGCGATGGGCTGATCACTCAACGTACTGCCAAGAATGCATCGGGGACGCCAATTCGCAAATACACGTACACGTATAACTCCAGTAAACAAGTCACCCAGTCAAGTGTGTACAACGACGGCTCAACCTTATCGTACACAACCTACTACGCGTATGACAACTGGGGGAATGTAGTCTACTTCAAAAATGCTGAAGGCCATGAAAAGTTCTTCTCTTATGCTAATACCTCTACTTCTGGGTTCTTCATGGACAACACTGGCACTATCATCAAGACGTTTACCAATGCTTTCTCCAACAGTACAGTAGCTTCATCTGTTCACACTGCTATTTTGGGTATGGCAGAAAAACAGGATTCAACTTACGTGAAAGAAGTGTATGTAACCTATGATTCTGAGGCTCACCCCACACAAATAAAAGATTCTTTTGGGAACACTACTACCTGGTTAACCTTTTCTGGTACCTTTAACGAGAAAACTGGTAATACTTCTTTCCCCATTGACTTAACAGGTCACACGGTAACGGGGAATGCTGTACTGAAGGTTACTGGGTTGGCATCTGATGATAACTATCAAGAAAGTCATTCATACACCCCTACCTACTACTGCCCCCAAAGAAAAGCTACATGGGCATGCACTGGATGGATAAGCAACTACTTTAAGGTGTACTACGCCTACTGTTGTGGCGTGCCTCCGGATTGTTACGATGGAAACGCATCAATTGGACCCTTCACCCACTATCCTGGCACATTAGGATACCAGAGCTATACCACCACCCCGGCCTGCAATGGGCAGGCAGAAACGTTCTATGTTACAACCTATTGGAAGGCGTACCCTGCACAAGTGAAGTACAATTTTGATAATACAGACTGGATAACAGTTACTTCCAACCTGTCGAATGGTACAGCAAAGAAAACTGCTCCCATCACTGATGGATCACACACGCTGTATTTCTCAGAGTCTTCTTCATACCAAACCAAGTTCTCCTGGTACTTGTACGTCCCTGTGGATAATTCACCAGATACCTACACCACTACAGTGCAATATGATACCTACGGCAATATGACCTCTGTTACTGATGCTGAATCCAATACCACCACATTGACGTATTCTTCCACGTACTCCTATGCGTACTTGACTGAGATCTCTACCACAGTTGGCCAGAATACCATCACTATCAAAGCCACCTACGACTCCAACAGGGGATGGATTACCTCACTACAGGAGCCCAAAGGAGTGGATGCAGGCTCAGGATATGATTATTTGTACACCTATGATTTGTTAGGAAGAATCACCAAAAAAGAGTACCCCTTGTTGTCTGGACAATCCCAAAGATCATATTTGGAAGCAGTCTACGATGATACCAACAGGAAAGTTACTATCATTGACCAGTTGAGACATTACGTTGTACAGGAATATGACAAACTGGGTCGGTTAACCAGTACCAAATGGTACACTGGCACCTATGGATCAGGCACTTTATATGCTACGACATCATACTCGTACCGCTACGATGATCTCATATCCTCTGTAACAGATCCTGGCAATGACACGTACACTCAAACGTACGATTTCTTGGGTCGTCGTACTCAAGTTCAACTTCCAGATTCATCTTCAGTTTCTTACTCGTACGATGATACCAACTACAAGACGACCGTCACTAATGAACGTGGCTATGATAGAATCTACTGGTATGACTGGTTGAACCGATTAACAAAAGTGGAAGAAGAGTATGCCACTGATACATATGCAGTGACCACCTACCAATACGACGAACTTGATCATTTAACGTCGGTTACTGATGCTGAAAACCATACCACAAGCTACACCTATGCTTCTTTCTTCGGATTGACAAAAGTTACCTATCCTGATTCTGAATACGAAGAGAATGAATACGATAATGTGGGTAACCTTACATCCTTTACCGACTGCAAGGGAAATGAGACCACATACACCTACGATGATATTCACCGGTTAACACAAATTCAATACCAAGACAATTCTACTGTTACCTTCACCTACGATTTGAACGGCAACAGAACGAAAATGGAAGATGATGCCCCCAGTACAAGTGATTACGTAGAATACACCTACGATTACTGGAACAGATTAACCAGTAAATCCAGACACATTACTCAAGACACATTTACAGTTTCATACGAATACGATGTAGCGAGCAGATTAACCAAACTAACCTACCCTGACAACATGCAGATCTTGTATTCCTACGATGATCTGAACCGAACAACAGAGATCAAGCGATACGTCGATGGGTCAAACGATGAAATCCTCATGGACGGTGTTCAGTACGATACAGAGAGTTTACTTACCCAGTTTGACTATGGAAACGATTTGCAGGCCACCTTTACGTACGATTCAAGAGATAGACTTTCAACTTTGGACGTCAAGAATGGTGCAACTTCCTTTTTAGATCTAGACTATACCTACGACAATAACAGTAATATCACCCAGATAGTAAATGGCTGGAGAGATACTAGCTCCACCTGGCATTCAGAGACAGAATCCTATAATTATGATGGTCTAGACAGATTGACATCAGCCAGCTGCATCTCATGGTCTCACACCTATTCCTATGATGAAGTAGGAAACAGAACAGCCAAAGATTCGGTCATCTACACCATCAATAGTGTCAACGAAGTCACTGCGTTGTCAGATGGTACTTCTTTCACCTACGACGATAATGGGAACAGAACACAGAAGAGTAAAGGATCAGATTCATGGACATATGTATATGACTATGCTAATAGATTGAAAAGGGTAGAAAAGAATTCGCAAGTTCTTGGTGAATATAGATATGATGGAGATGGCAAAAGAATTCAAGCAACAGAAAACGATGATACCACAACCTATATATATTCTGGTATAAATATTCTGTACGAAGAAAGCACGATTGGAGCTGCCTCGTACGTTTACGGACCCACAGGAAGAATAGCCAAGAGGACGACGATAGATCAAGAGACCAATACGTTCTATTACCATTCGGATCATCTGGGATCTACTAGATTAGTGACAAATGGAAACAGGAATATTGTTGCGGCTGTGAGATATCATCCATTCGGAGAATCTGATGGAGAAGGATCAGAGAAATATCTATTTAATGGAAAAGAGAAAGATTCGACTGGTCTGTACTACTATGGTGCTCGATATTACGATCTTGAATTAGGAAGATTTGTGACAAGAGATCCATTAAAGGGTAGGATGGTCAGACCACAGACTCTGAATCGGTATACTTACTGCTTGAACAACCCATTGAAATTCATCGATCCCTGGGGAGAAAAAATCCGCCATAATGTAGGCCCTGGCGATCCTGAAGAAGAACCTGAAGAGGAAGAAACACCTGAGGTTGAGATAACAGGTGATCCATCTTATGATGGTCATGGTCAGATCACCATTCCCACAAATATGGGAGATGTGACAATTGATCTCGATGAAGAAGACTGGGGAGACGTAGAAGAAAAGGCCTTAGAAAATGCAGGAGAGAAAGAATGCTATAAGGAAGTTACGATATATTCTCTCACTGTACATTCTTGGTATCCTGGAACGGAATGGGGTGAAACTGAAGAAGATGTATACTTTGAGACTACGAAAAAACTTGTTCCCTGCGATTGGGTATTGAAGGAGAGAAAACAAACCCAGAAATCATTCGTGTTTTCCACAGTAATTGAGGTATGGTATGAATGGGGGCCACCTGATTAGGTGAAGAGCATGAAAAACGAATTTCAATATGGAACCAAGGAAAATCTTGTCAAACTAGTGATGAAGTGGTCAATAGGCGGACTAGTACTCTTCTTCATTCTGTCTATTTTGAACGCTTATTCTTATCTCAAAGGCACGAGTCTTGCTCCAAACTATATTCTAATGGGACTAGTGATTGGAATTTCGAATGTTCTGATCCTTGGTGCACGATATGCATATTTTGCTTCAATCGGACGACACCATAATCCTAAAATTGCATTTCTTTTGGTAATTTGTGTTTTATTCTTCATTCTAGTAGTAGGAAAGACATTCTCATATTTCAGGTACCTCTTATTCCGAACTGAAACAACTAGTTTCTATATGAATGAAGTAGTTGAATTTGTAATGGGTGATTATGATGTCTATGATTTTGCAAAAGCTATCGCTTTTTATCTTCTGATGTCGCAAATTATATCAATTTCAAGAAGAAAATTGTATATTGTATTTTTCGCAGTTCTGATTACACAAGTCATTTACATTCCAATAGCTTACGCTTTGGGAATCAGTTTAGTACCAGAAGATATCCCCATGAGTGAGTTTGGAGTGCTTTTTAATCGTCTGGTAGTAATGGCAATAATTGCCTTTTCCTCCACAATTTTCTGTTTTATTGGTGAAAAACTATCAAGGATGTTTTCGGCTGAAAGAAATATAGCTTGATGGGAAATATAATCGGGGAGAATACTCTTCTGCAACACACTTGAAGGTCTCTACCGACTAAGAACAGTGCAACAGCCACTATTTTGGTTTGAGAGTTTCATCCACCAGACTGGTAACAGATGACAACAAGAACATTATTTCTGCAATCACTTACCATCCCTTCGGTGAGGTCGATGTCAAAGAAGGTTCCGAAGACCACCTGTTCACAGGTAAAGAAAAAGATTCTACAGGTCTCTACTACTACGGAGCACGATACTATGATGCAGACCTGGGAAGGTTTATCACGAGGGATGATTGGTATGACAAAGACGCTGGTCAACTGATGAAACATAACCGAAAGATGGAGTAAGTGAAGATCCAGAAGTTGTGACAGATCAAGCAGAAAAAGAATTGGTAGAAAGGGAATGGGATCGACATGAAGAATTGATGAAAAAGCAAAATCAAGAAACAGGTTCAGAGAACACAGGTGAAAATACAGGTGGTGATGGAGGTGGTGAAGCAGGATCTCCAGGAGCAGGATCTCCAGCAGCGAAAGCAGGACCCAACGCAACCGCAATCTATTCTAAATTTCGTGGCCAATTGCAGATACAATGGAGTCACGGAGACTGCGACCTCCCACAATCAAAGAGAGAAATAGAGTTAAAAAGGACATATTGATACTACAACGTGAAGCAAGTTGTTACCAAGTGAGTAAGATGGCTACTCCTGAAGAGATAATAGCAAAAATCGATGAGTATCTGGAAGGAAAGATCACTGAAGAGGAAGCAGCTCGATGGGCTGCCAGTGAACTCGATAAGACTGAATTGCGGGGAATTCGCCACGATGCACTGCAGGATCTCATCTTGTTGACAGAATTTGAGCTTGCCAGAACTACGAGGGAAGAACTGGAGTATGACAAATATGTATTGAGTAAGTACGACTGGACAGAAAGGGAGTTAATCGGTGAAGATGCCCTCCCTCGAGAAGCGCTCTGGATGGCGTATGAACCAGGAGATCGTATTGTAACGGTGAAGATACTACGGAAAAGTCCAAAAGAACGAATCCTTACCTTTCAGGTGCGGACCTGGGAAGGTGAAGTCCTCTCATCTCATGAGATCTTTATTGACGTCTTTGAATCGTGCACAAAATTGAGTCTGGAAGATATAGATTCTCTAAAACGTTATATTGAAAAACATCCAAAGGATGCACTCCCAGTGATCACTGAAGAGTTGCGTGTTCGCTGCATCGATTCTATGTATCCTTTTTTACTTCGGTTCTATTTCTGGGTTTACGACCCTGGCCTCTCTTTTGATTATTCTATGCAGGTCTTCTCTCCTAGAGAAAAATGGAAAAAGGTTGGCTAACCACAGGCTCCTTGTAGGGTAGATACTTCATGACAGAATCCTGTTTCTTCACCAGAACAAATAAATCGAATGATTTCTCTATGTGTGCGAATCTGTCCTATATGGATTCTGTTTTCTCGTTTTTCATATCTTTCATGCTTAGTCTTGTATAAATTGCTTAAATCTATCTAATACGGTTATGCTAAAGTTTTCCTAAAGGGAATGGTATAAATAGCTCCATTGTTCTTCATGATGGTACAAAAGGTCTCATAGACTTCAGATTTAATATTGGAAAATCTAAAGAAAAAAAGAAAAAAAGAGAAGAGAGAGAAAATCTTTACAAAGTACCCACTTACGAGACGACGTTTAGTGATTTTTTAGCTTCTTCCTTCAACTTTCTAATTTCATCTACTGTGGGCATGACCTTCTCAAAGAGGTCCTGGCGAGCCTGAATTCCCTCTTTTATGAAGAAGGCTGCAGCTTCTGACCTGCTCTTGAACGCTTCTATCTCCACGAGAGCATCTATCTGTTTGAGGTCCTCATCGTTTAATCTGGTCATTACCACATTACCCCTTCCCTCCAACCGCTCACTCAACTTCAGCAACACTTTCTCTCTCACTTTTTCCTTCATTTCTGCACCCTCTTCCGAGCAGCACACCACGATGTGTTCTTTATCTTTTTCTATCTCTTTTTCGTCCACACGTCTCACCTCATATATTTGTAACGTGTATTTTGTATTGTGTAATATGTAATAATCTTAGAAGCTTATAAAGGTTTCGGTGCTAATGGCAGGAGAGTGTCAGCAGTGGTGCTCTTTGAGCATTAAAATACACAAAGAAAGAATTGTTACACGTGTAACAAGCGAGAACCACTCACAATGTGAGAATTTGGTTTATCAACAAAGGTCAATTTGACAAAAAAGTACCTAATGCTCATGCAGTCCTTCAATATCACACTAATTCACAAAAAAATCACATCTTCTCACATCTTCTCACAAATAGGTTTTTATATTGTAATAAAAAAATGGGAGAGAAAGAGGAATCGAAAACAAGGAAACCAAATAGAGGCTGGAGAAAACCTTTTCCAAGTTTTCCCAAGCTCTTTTCATGACGTTGCACCTCATCACTTCTCCAGCCTCACAACACAAAAAAGGAATAAATGTTAGCGTATGGGTTGAGGTCCTGTCTATAATTGTCATTAGAAATCCTTTCTGCACCACGTGTTTTTCATCACCCGATTCATGAGCCCAGGATATGGGGATTTATAACATCATAATGGTTGCATTTGTAAAATTGGAATAATTTGAGGCATTATATCATGTCCATTTCTAAAACCTTCAGCCATCGCTATCTGGTATCCTCAGTAGTAACCATTTCCAGCATCTATCCGTATGCCACTTTACTTTTTCACCTTCTTTACTGCTTCAGTTTTTAGGGCTTCATATTCTGGTTTGAGCATACCATA
>JGI2171J19970_10002127_pt1 | contig 10941 bp, 12 predicted proteins | sample DeeMarSWOR324_28_FD_19970 | JGI IMG/M metagenome (IMG submission 19970) | reverse complement strand
AACAAAGAGTTACACGACACCTAAAGAAACAGAAACAAAAGTTTTGGCACATAGATTTTCTCCTAGCACATGAAAACGCAACTGTAACCGCTGTTATCGCTGTTCAAACCAGCAGGAAATTGGAGTGCAAAATGAACCACTGCATAATAGAGGAGTTAAAAACAAAAATTCCAGTTGTGGGCTTCGGCGCCTCTGATTGCAAAGAAAACTGCAAAAGTCACCTTCTTTTCTTCTCTGACATAGCAAAAGAAAAAGTGTTGATTAAAAAACTCGTTAAATGTGCTCGTCTAATGAACGATCACGTCTTTGTAATAAATGTGCATTAATTGCAGATGCACATGTAAAAAAGGGTTAGGCGATTGTTACGCTTCTGGATACGATTTCTTGGAACTTCACTGGAACTCCGATGTCTGCCATCATTTTAAGGAATTTTATGGGATCAAAGCACTCAGCTGCAATCACTCCTTTCTCCGCATCTCCTTTTATGCACATCTTTGCTCCTACGATAGCTGGAGCGGCTACAAAGACTTGGGTCGTCCCCAACCTCCTAAACATCTTAAGCTTCTCATCTGCACTCTCTTCTGTGCCTCCTCTAGTTAGCGTAATTTTTACCTTATCCCCAGCTTTCTTTCCCTCTATCTCCATCACCATAAACCAAGCAAATTCTGGTGGAACTACGACTGTTTTCTCGTTCTCTGTGAAGAAGTTGTTGACTGGGCGGCGTACTAGATTCAATAGGACATCGCGTGGAGCAATTTTTACGCCTTTCACAGTTATAGGGTCATAACTCGGAAAACCAAGTTTTACCAATGCTCCTGCCACTATATCTACCGGATACATGAAGTCTGCATATTTGACGCCTTTTTTTATGAATCGAGGTAGCGTTACCGCTTCCTCATGGACATGTTTAGCAATCAGTAGTGGACCTACTGGGTCTGGGAATCTGTACTCTTCCACACCGCTGAAGGGAGGATAAAGCTTGTATTCTCCATCTTCGAAAACAACAGGCTCTTCGGCATAATCATCAAGTGCTACATCAGGGCACCATCCAGGATCCCAAGCCTTGGCGACTTCTTTCGATTCCTTTAAAGGTTTACGACCTATCATGCATCTTATTTTATCCACACTGTCGAGTTTGTCACACGCGTATTTAATGAGCACATTAGTGATTCCAGGGCTTCCTCCACAACCAATGACAGCTGTCAGTCCAGCTTTTTTGAATTCTTCATCGAACTCCAACGGTTTTTTTTCAACCAACTGTCCCCACGTAGTTAGGTCAGTAGCGGTATCCACGTAGTGTGCTCCGCTCTTCAATGCTGCTTTCATTACGTTCAAGTTGAATTGGGGCAGAGTTAAAGTAATTATTGCTTCTACGCCCTTAGCAGCCTTCAACAAATCCTCAAGATTTCCAGCATCAACACGCATGGTGGTTATCTTGTCGCTCCCTATCTTTTTAGCAGCCTTCTCAGCCAACTCTAAATTTATGTCAGCCAAGACGATCTCAGATACGTCAGGGTCTCTAGACAATAGAGATGCACATGGGGCACCTTGACCTCCAGCGCCAACAACTAGAAACTTCAATATTTTCACCTACATCTCAGACTATTTCACTACATCATAATTTAAATATTTGCGAAATGATGTTTATGTCTCCTCTTCCTCATGTTTAGATGGACTAAACAACAGTGTCAAGAAGACTCCGGCGAGAAAACCTCCTATATGAGCAGTGTGAGCAATGTGTGGATTAGCGCCAGTCATAACGTAAACCGTTTCAAGCCAAACGCTTAGGATAACGAAGATAATGGCGGGAAGTGGTACGGGAATGAACCCAACAAACGAAATTACCATCCGAAAAGGAAACAAGATGGCGAAAGCAGCTAAAATGCCGAAGATTGCTCCAGAGGCGCCTATAGCTGTCACGCTGGAAGCTGTATCCATGTAGACATAAAAAAGTCCTGAAAAAACGCCAGCGATTAAATAGAAGGCTAAGAATCGTGAATGCCCCATAGCGCGTTCACAACCGTCACCAGCTATGAGAAGAAAAAGCATGTTTAAAACTAAATGATCGAGACCACCGTGCAAAAACATGGAAGTAACAAGAGTGTAGAGATTTTCCCTCTGCACAATAAGAGTAGGAATCAAGCCATACTTGCCAATAAACGCGTCAAGAGCTGATTCAGAGAGCCCAAGCATGTAAAAAAATATTAAAGCATTCGCCGCTATCAGCAAATAAGTTATGGATGGAACTTTAGCTCCCAAACACTTCTCTCCTCCGTTTTTCATGAACGTTTGATTCCCGTGGCAAGTTTTTGGTTTTCCTTGTAGTTAAGTCAAGTATGACATTAAACTTTTTGTTTACGAAACTCTTATTCACCAATTCTCCATCGCGTTTGCACAAGCCTTTACAACAAGGAATAAGTTTCAGCATGAAAAAGTTTGAGTCCATTCTTTCAAAATCGAAAGGGTAAAGTCTACAGAGAGCTGGCTTAACCTCATAAATTGAACATTCATAAACATTTTTTTCCACATCAAAACTGAGGAAAACACATGACCCATCTTCCTTGCTTTTTAGTCTGCCACACATGATCGGTGAACCCTTAAACTCGTTGGTTGACACGGGTTCAAGAAATTCTTCCAACCTATAGCCCGCTTGTTCTATATAGTCAACATCCTTCTCCGTGAGCTTTGGTCCACCTAGCTTGCAACAGAAAACAGCGCATCGTTGACACTTAAACCGCAGATGTTTCTGATGAAAAATTATCTTAGTGACACGTTTGGTTTTAGGATTTACAGTGATTTCAGCAATGTTTTCGTTCAAACCCAAGCTAAACATCTCAACAAGCTGTCTTCCTATCTAACGTTTAAAGTTTATTTGCTCAACAAAGGAAGTTATGTCCAAAAAAAGTGCTAATAGACACTTACTGCCTTCTCTCGTCTAAAGCAGAGAAACAACATTTTCTGTACAAGTTCAGAATCAGTAGGGTTTGCAACTGTATGCTACTGAAGTGAGAGACATGTGTGGCTGACTACTTTTCGTTATCTTTTAGAAAGAAACTGATATCTTCGACAAGAAACTTCAAGTATTCCTGCGCCTCATCTCTCGAATTCAATCCACCAGCAACAATTTTTGTTTTGCCAGTTCTGAATTTCGCCAAGACAATCCATTTTTTAGTTTTTTTGTTTGACACCGCTTTAAACGACTGAATTTCACGAAGCTCTTCATTTTTCAATAATTAACACTCCTTTGCTAACTATTACTGAGCTTCTCTCAAATAAGATTTCTCAAAAACAAGAGCAGTTTCAAACCAAGCGCCTTTCAACTCTTTCACGGATTATTATACCTTTTTCAGCTAGTTCTGCTAAAAACCTCTCTATCACTTCTGACTCTAAACACTCAGGGGGAATAACTCCGAGAGTTTTTATCTCTCCTTTGCCAAGCATAACCTCGGACACCTCCGGACTTCTGACCAGTTCTGTGGCAATCACTGACCTGTGGACTCCGACCCCCACCACCAAGATTTTCATTAAATCCCTGTAAGAGCAGAGTAAATATTCCATTTTTTAAATCCTTTGTCATGTGAGCAAGAATGTGACAGTTTGGCGGGCCCGCGGGGAATTGAACCCCGGATCTCCGGCTCCGCAGGCCAGCGTCCTATCCTAACTAGACTACGGGCCCAACAATAACAGTCTTACTTACATTGTTAACTATTAAAAACTGTGTTATTTCTTTCATATTGGTTTATAGTCTTTAACTTTTCTTTATGGAGTGGAGATTGAATTGTGGGTAAACAAAATTAAACTTTTCTAATTGCCTTTCTAAGGAAACCAAGCGCATTGCACTTGCCAAAAACATTTTTAGGTTTCAGTGTTCTATATGCTAGAATTGATTGTATAAAAAGGGTTTAAATGAAGGTACTCAGGTTGGTTTATCATCCCATTGGTGGTCGGCGTAAGCATCGCGACCGTTTGTCTATTATAGCTGAAATTCTGAAGGGAGCTAAAAAAGGCTCGCTTAGAACACAGATCACGTATAAGGCAAGTTTGAGCTCTGCCCAGTTAAGAGAGTTACTACCTGTCCTTTTGGATTCAGATCTTCTCGAGGTTAATGAAATCGCGAAGAATACTATCTATAAGACAACAAATAAGGGTTTAAAATATCTTCAGCGCTATACGGAAATTGGAGAATTGTTGAAAAAGACGCGTACACGCCTCAACATTAAGGAGGGAGAGATGGTTGTTGTGACGTACACGTCAGCCATGGACAAGATGAAAGTCTTCTCAGCATTTATACGTGAAGGATTAGAGAACGGTGATCTAGTCGACTACACCTATCCTGATGAGGAAAAAGAAACAGTTAGAGCTAAGCTTAAGGAAAACGGAATTGATGTAGAAAAATATGGAAAAAAAGGCGCCTTGAATCTGAACGGTCTATCTGAGTGGTACATGCCAGACGGTAAATTTGACAAGGAAAGAGCGTTCAGGATGGAGTTTGAGACGCGGGCTGAGGCTAAGAGGAAGGGATATAAACATTTCAGAGCGCTTGAAGACCTTGGCGATTTCTCCTTCCTAAACGGACAATGGCAAACATACACAGACTATTGGGATAACCCCATATGGGAAATTCCTTCAGGCACATACACCGAGTTACTTGATTATACTCCTTTCATTATGGAATTGACTGCGTTTAACGTTGAAGGCATAGATGAGGCGCAGCTTGCTGAAATGCTCAAAGCTTTTTGGGTGGGAAATCCTGCATACACTGTGTTTATTGACCTTTTAGAGTACACAAACGCTTTCTCTAAACTTCTAAACATACCTCACAAGAAGCTTGTTGGCCGCAAGATTTTACTAGAATTTGATCCTGCTTCTGAATATGAGAAGGTTATCCGTAGTTTGGCAAAGGAGGCTATAGCCAACGTTTGTCCCGTATTTGTCTTTACGTCACCCGCAAGCATCATCCATGCGTCCCTAGCCAAACAGCCCGCAGTTAAATTTTTCCTATTGTCAACCTCCACCCCGACGCCAGAGTCGAAAGCTGAAAACGAAGTAATTCTGCCAGCCAAAAACATGACTTTACTTAAGGACACCTTGAACAAAGTTTTAGATGAATACGCTCCCACAAACGTTTTTATGATCTTTGATAAACTATCCGAACTCATAAACCTCGTAGGCTTTGATAAAACATACAAGTTTCTGCTTGATGTAACAGAAATGCTCCCCCAAACCAAAGCGACTGCCATCTTCCTCCTCAACAAAAGCGCCCATGAACCCCAAGTGGTTTCTCGAATAAGAGGGTTATTCCACAACCTACTAACCTCCGATAAAGACGGATTAAAAGTCGTAAAGCTTTCATAGGTGCGCGCATAGTCGTAAACAAAATTAACCGCGATAACAAAAGAGTTTTTAAGACGTTGAAAAAAGAGTTAATCCTTCTTACTTCTTCAACGTTCTTTTCAGTGCGTCGGTCACGTTTTTTCTTCCCATAGCGACGACGTAAGGACCCAACCTTGGGCCTTCAGACACCCCTAAAAGTATTGTGTAAAGAGATTTGAAGAATCTTTTTGGTGATATGGAATGTTTCCTTGCGATGCTGAAAACAGCGCCCTGTATCTGCTCTTCATCCACGTCGGTTTGTAGAATCTGAATGAATTCCCTGACCGCGACTACTTCCTTTTCACCTAGCTTCGCAGCTCTCTCCTTAATCTCAGCGAAGTCTTGTGCCCAGTTGAGCGCATACTCAAATCTTTTCTTCAGGTCTTCTGGCACTTCATCTTCAACGTATCCGTAATCTCGCAGTTTTTGGGTGAGGTACTCTATTTCTGAGCCTTTTGGAGCAATCTTTGCTAGGTATGTGAGCAGATTGTAAGGAACATGAGTGCCTAGTTTAGAGGGAACTTGGAGCAACCAAATGTATCTGTACAGCCCTGTAAGTTTGGCTCTTTCCTTTGCATCTGCAATATTCTTCTTTCCGAAGTAGATATCTTCCAACTCGTCGAGTTCATTCATATACTGAGGTATATCAACAACTGATATGGCTCGTGTTCCCACAAATCGCTTCAGCATAAGCAGAAGAAGAGACTGTGGCGAACCATATCGGAACCAAACTTGTGGAGTGAACACGTTTCCAGCTGACTTAGAAATCTTCCTTCCGCTCTTATCCAAGAACATTTCATATTGAACGTGTACGGGTGGTTCGTAACCCAAAATCTCACGGCATATCCGATCGTTCACCCTCACCGAGTCAGCGATGTCCTTTCCATAAGCTTCAAACCTTATGTCTAAAACCTTCCATCTTGTAGCGAATTCACCGGCTTTCCAACTGAGCTTTCCTTTCCCCTTTGTGTAGTTTGCTTCACCCTTGTGTCCACAACCCTTTAGCCATTGTCCCTTCAGCTCCATCCCTTCGCACGTGTAGAGAACCTTTTTCTCTTTGGGCAGGAACTCATAGGCTTTGGTGGTGTATACTCGACCACAGTTAGAACAAACAGGTAGATAGGGAAGAACTTCTTCATATTTTTCCTGTCCCACCTCCTCCCGTATGATTTCGCCAATCCGCTTGGCGTTAGTCAGCAAAGTTTCGATTTCCTTGTTGAAGAGACCTTTCTGATAGGCTTCTGCGCCAGACATAAGCTTGGATTTTATTCCACAAGTACCTAGGATTTCAAGAAAGAGGGAAATCATGTGTTCTGCAAAGCTTTTATGGCAAGAATATGGGTCAGGTATATCTCGAACTGGATAACCCAAATATTTCTCAAGCGACTTTGGAAGTCCAGCTGGAACTTTTCGTAACCCATCTTTATCGTCTGCGAAGGCAATGAGTTCCGACTTGTATCCCTGTTCTTTAAGCGCCAGCGTCACAGAATATGATCTAGCGGCATCTCCCAAATGACCTATATGAGGAATGCCTGAAATCCCGATTCCCATCTCCGTTCGAATTAAGTCGAGACTCCTACCTAACTTTCGCTCCCTCTCTACGATATCTACAGCAGTCTTGTCGTACCATGTACCGTGACCGATAATCTTTTTCGTCATTACGAATCCACATACCATAATCCGTGCGTCTCAAATAAAACAATTTCACAAAAGAAAAAAATAAGGGTAGAACTGCTTACTTCTAGAATAAATGATACCTTTTCCTTTGTCATTAACAAAAAAAATAAATGGGAAATATGAGGCTATTACTGAAACTTTGCCCCGCAACTGCTACAGAACTTGCTAGTAGACGGGTTTTTCGCTTTACACTTTGGACATTTAATTTCCTCTGGCTTCAAAGAAGAACCGCAGTTGCCGCAGAACTTCATTGTCGCTGGAACCTCTGCCCCACATTTTGGACATTTCACTTTAGCTACTGGAGCGAGGCTCGCTCCACAGTTTCCGCAGAATTTAGTTCCAACAGGGTTCTGGGCTCCACAGCTTTGACACACTATGAGTTGCTGTGGGCCTGCAGGCGCTTGGGGCTGCTGCATTGTTTTTGCCATCGTCGTTCCCATGGCTATTCCAACGCCCGCTCCGACCCCGGCTGCAGCGGCTCCGCCTCCTCCCTCTGGAAGTTCTGCAGTTGTCTCTTTCATATATTGCATCGCCATAGCCTGCTGTCCCATGCCTGAAGCAAATCTCCTTGCTTCCTCTGGGATTTTAACGCCCTCAAAAACAGTGTCTACGATTTTGAGGCCTATCCGTGCGGCTTCATCTCTGATTATCAATGCAACTTTATCGGTAGTTTCATCTACATTTTTGACCAAGTTGAAAATGTCGAAGTTAGCAAATTCGTCTATAACTCGCTCTTTTATGAAGCCACGAATATAATCTTCAACGTCACTGGACGTGCTTGCTCCTCGATTTCCGAAAAACTCCACTACGAATAGNTTTGGGTCTTCTACTTTGTAAAGCAAATAACCGTGGAAACCAATCTCCGCCTGATATTGTATGGATCCACTGGGGGCAGAATAGGCTTGTCCACCAAAGTTTCCTCTAAATTGGCTGTTGCTCACATANACTACTTCACACTCAAAGATGTCACCGATTATTTTTAGGGCTTTCAGGNCTCCNGTTAAGANTGGAANGTTCNNGCTGGTTATAGTATGTCTACCCGGACCAAAAANGTCNTAGGCTTTTCCGTCACGGAAGAAAACAGCCCACTGATTTTCCTTAACGATAACTTGACTTCCATATTTTAAGGAGAGTTTGGGAAATCTGTAAGCTATGTCCTCAGGACCTCCGAAATCCCAAGCTACCTTTTCTATGATTGGCATTTTTCCTCCCCTTCTAAATTTCTAAAGGTCTAAACTGTTTCTCTCTTTCATGCCATTTATCCTCAAAGGCAAGTAATAAGCCTTTTATCTTCTTTACTTCAGCAGGTACATTGGTCCAATTTTCAGCTTCCGCTTCGCTGTAAGTCTTGTTCACAGCCTCCTTCATGCTTTCGACATCTTTGCTCAAAGCTTGGTCGTAGTTGAAAACTCGAGCAAGCTCTTTTTCTCGTATATGCCCCTTTCTATCCATGAGACCGGCATACCCGTAGTCTGCGTGTCTCACTTTCTCCACGACACGGTCCAATACTTGGATAACTTTTTTGAAGTCACTGCTTGAAGCTGTAAGACCTGCATTCAAGGCGGCTAAGTAAATGTCCTCCCATACGTGACGCATGTCGCGGAGGTCTGCATAATATAGGTCTCGAAGTTTCTTATCCAGTTCTCTCAGATCTTCTTTGGTTCCGTATCCTAACGTAAAGAAGTTTTGAATTTGGGAGAAGATTCCCTGCTTGTTTTTCACCTTCTCAATTGTTTCCCGCTCTGCCATTCATCAACCCTCTTTCATGTTATTCGATTGACCTAAACTTAAATGACATTAGTTTCATTATATAAAAGATTCCCAGCGTTACATATCCGAAAGTATAAATACGAATGCGATTATCCAAAATAATTATCAAAACAGAAAAGAGATGATGATCTGTGGGTTTTTTAGACATGCTCAAAAAGCCAAAAGCCAGCGTTTCATTAACACTTCCAAAAAGCACTTTTGAATTGGGAGAAGATTTGAAGGGCACAATCACCGTGTCATGCCAAGACGAATTTGACGCAACCGAGATAAGAGCCGAACTTCGATGCGTCGAGAAAAAAGAAAAAGAAAGGTGGGTATACGATCCCAGAGAGAAGCGCGACGTGCGACGCACCTACACCGAGAGGAACACACTGGTTTCCGTTGACCCGAAAGCCAGCGGCAAACTACACATGCTACCTGGCTTCAAAAAAACGTTTCCCATCGAAGTTAACATTCCTGCTGGCGGAATAGAATCTTTTTACGACAATAAGTCAAGCGTTACTTGGTTCATTAAAGGAGTCGTGGGAATCAAAGGACGCCCTGACGTAACCAGCGAAACGATAAAACTTCGGGTGATTAAACCCTCAGCAGCGCCAACAGCTGCGAAAGTAGTCATGGTATCCTGCCAGTACTGTGGAGCTCAAGTGCCTGAAACGGCAACGAAGTGCCCAACATGTGGCGCGTCCAATTTTAAGCTACAAAAATCATCATGATAGAAAAATGCGAATTACCTTCGCTTTGTTTTTGATGTGTGAGTAGCTCAGTGCTTTTCTCAGAATCGTATTTCTACGCATCTTTGGCGATTATGGTGTATCAATGATTTTGCAGTACTGTTATTTTCGCCATGCTCGGATTCCCGCAGCTGCAACCAAGATTCCGATGATTAGCAACAATGCTGGAAGAAGATATTCAATAAGTAATGCACGAACAGAGAGTAACCATACTGCGCCAAGGGTTGTTAATAAGATTCCTCCAGAAAAAATGTTGAAAGCTCCGCCTCCATATTGTTCTGGGTTGGTTGCACGTATTCCGGAGAGAATTATAATCCAAAAGCCAAAGAGAATGAAAGTAAGTGAAAATATTTCGTATACGTTGTCGAGAATGGTGGCGGCGAAAGCAGTTGCGGACACAGCTAAAACTAAGATTAAAATGCCAAGTGAAAGGACACCTACAGGTCTCTTCGGCATAAAACCTCACGATCTTTTATGTTCTATAGTTTGGCTATAAAAGCTTTCATTAGAGAAGACCAAACTTTGTCGCGGGAATGTCTCCTTTAATGATTGCTCCAGTGGCGCCATCTAGAAGGATGTTGTATCGTTCGCCTTTGTATTCGTAAACAATGAACCATACGGGTGCATGTAGGTAAACAGAATCGCCTATGGAAAAATTGTTTTTCATCTCTATGATTCTATCTACATCTTGCTTTGCCAGAAACTGATGATGGTGTTCCATTTGTTGTTTAGCAAGCTCTACAGCTTCTCGCTCTTCCATTTCGCTGTTCAATACCTTTGCGAATTTTTCAATCTTTCGAAAATCGTAGGCAACTTTTCCTTCCAGTGGAACATCGTATTCTCTTGTTGGAAACTCAGCGGCTTTCCTCGCTAAAACCAGCCAATCGTATTTCTTCTCGATTTTTCCTTCCTTCACAATTGGAGGAGCTATCCTTTCGAAAATTCCCTTGTACGTACTGGTGGCGGTGGCTGGAACAACCCAGAACGGAAGATATGTCAAGCTTTTCTCCACAATCTTCGAAGCTCTAGCTAAGTCCCTAGGCTTTAGAAAGCCAGATCTCATCCAGTCGCGCACAAGTTTCTCGGATTGATTAGAGTCGTACTCGTTGAGGATTATAGAGTGTTCGAGGGTGAAAGCTTTACCTGTTTCTATGACACTTGTGAAGCCACAGTATCGGCAGGTGGCAATGATCTCGCCTGGGTTAAATGAGATAGGAGCGCCGCAGTTAGGGCATCGAATTTCTTGAATCACTGACATTGTAAACACTTCAGTTGCGATATTTGTTTGTGGAGGTTCGACATGAATTTTTCCGTTTTATAGGAAAGAAAAGGGATATTATGATAAGATCGAATACGTGAAGCTCTGACAAAATAGACTAAATATTAGCCG
>JGI2171J19970_10002125_pt1 | contig 10946 bp, 14 predicted proteins | sample DeeMarSWOR324_28_FD_19970 | JGI IMG/M metagenome (IMG submission 19970) | reverse complement strand
CTTGAATCCAGTCATGTGCTCTTCACGCAGATGTGTTATCGCTGATGCCAGAATCATGCTCAAAGTGGAGAAAGCGCCGAATGTGCCAGGAATCACCCAGTGATACCCTTCACCACCTGGATCGAGCACCTATAATACCTGGCACAGTCTGCGACCTCGCCTTCAATCTCTCGGCATGTATTCCTCTGCCGCGCCCTGTAACAATATGGTAGTGAGAAGACCACAGTTAGCTATCAGATCTTGAGCTACAAGCGCATTTGACACCCGACTTGCTATACCTTATAGTTATCTTATAGAAAAGGTATCGAAGCACTAAGCTCAACGTGGGGTAAAAAAGGAAGGGTGGGTCTCAAAAGGTTCCGTCTTTGGGAAAACCTGCTGATACTAACGTGTTCTGACGTGCAGGCTCTCTATTGGTATTCGCGAGAGCGATAACCTGATGCGGGTCATCATATCCTCGCAAGGAAGGAGAAGCTAGTTCATGGATGCACAAACTCTGTTTTATATTGGCATCATCCTGGGGTTTATTGCTGGGGTAGTATTGACCACGATTGTTGTGAAGGTAAAATCCCTATTCTCATCCAGCGAGGTCAGGAGACTCACGCAGGAGAAAAAGGCCCTTGAAAAGAGGATTCAGGAAAAGGATAAGTACATCGATCAGATGATGGGCCATGCAGAAAAGCTGGCGCATAACTTCAGCACTCAAAAGCCCTCTGATGGTAAGCATCCATAGATTGCCCTCAAGGATCTTTCATAGTCTCGGTCTCGCATTTGTGACCCTTGAGGGTTACATTGAATTCAAGAGGAGAACCAAAATGGAAGGAAAAAAATTGAGCCTCCCCGGGGCTCTCGTTGGGGCTCTCGTTGGACTCGGGGCCGAGATCGCCATACGCGAGATGACAGGACTCGATGTTATCGAGGGGCTACTGGAGATCATAGGAGCTGGCTTCGGATTGATCCGGATCGACAAGAGAATCTATGAGTCCACGGTGAAGCTCCTCAAGGGAATGGACATTCAACCCGATGATGATTACCAGCGTATTCTGAGGAGAATTGATGAGCTCACAGTGGACCTCCCAGAGCTTCGCGAAAATTTTTTGAGGCTTATGGAGGCAGGTGTGCGGGCCAAGAGTGCCTGATCAATGATGATTGGTCTCGGAACTCTGTTCAGAATGCTCAAAAAGCTCCTTGGCAAGCCCCTTGAAAATACCGGAGCCTTGCCGACCCGTTACTACCTGCACGAGGTTCTGAAATCGCTCGATCATGACAATATTGGGGAGGCGGTCAAGCTCCTGAGAATGTCGAAGGGAGCCCTGATCGATAAATCAAGATGGGAAATGGTTCGCCAGCAGATCATCTTTCGGTGTCGCGTTCTGAGAGAGCGGCACTGCAAACGTATCAACTTCCTCGAGGAAGAGATCAAGGAGCACAAAAAACACGGCAAACTCCCCTGGCGGTGGTTTCGCAAAGAGCCAGTCGAAAAGCTCATGCAGTATGAAAAAACCCTCGCCCTAGAAAGACAAGCCCAGGATCTCCTAGAAAAATACGAAAGTGAGCTGAAAGACATACTCAGTAGCTAACATCACCTGCGCATTCATCCTCGGCGGAACCAAAAAAAGATTAAAGAACTGAGGATTCTCATGTGGCTTCTATGATGGTATACGCTCGCGCCTATTTTCTCTCATGGCGGAAGATGCTCCGAAACCACGGACTGGATATCACCCAGGAGCAATTCGCCTCCACCTTCGGCCAGACCAACCCCGACATCTTTGCCCAGCTCTATCCCGAGGTCTTCCTCAAAGCCGCCCGCAAGCTTGGCCTTCCGCCGGAGAGCTGTGTGGTGGTAAACGATGCCCAAGCACGAGTGACCGCTGGCAAGGCGGCTGGCTGTGTGGTCATCGCCCTCACCGGCACCACCACGGGTGCCCATTTCTGGGCACTATGGGGATCTGGGCAGTGGTACGTAGTTAACTGAAGGCCGCCCGGCTCCCGTTTGGGGATAGAGCTCCATAAGGTTATAGATGGATTTTGGCACATCCGTTGAGATACACAGGCCAACGGACTTGGCACGTTCCACGGTTATGGGAAAGTCATGGGTGAATTGGCCTGTGGTAATCAAGTCAGCAATATTCTGAGCGTCTTTCTCAGACATACATTTCTTAAGGAGCTCGCTTACCAGTGAGGCCACCTGGGTGATGGCCTTCTTGGAGATATCTGCAAGGATCAATGTCTGGTCTTCCACTTTTTCAGGTGTCTTCATTTCAACTGCCCTGATGATAGAGGCTGCGGGAAGCTGGCCTATCTGGGGGTCAACTGGTCCGAGTACGGCGTTGGGGTCCATCACAATCTGATCGGCCGCGAGGGCGATAAGGGTGCCGCCGCTCATGGCATAGTGCGGGACGAAGACCGTCACTTTTCCCTTGTGCTTCTGAATGGCATGGGCAATCTGCGAGGCGGCGAGCACGAGTCCCCCTGGTGTGTGGATGATCAGATCGATGGGCTTTTCAGCAGGGGTGAGGCGAATCGCCCTCAAGATGGCTTCGGCGTCGTCGATGTCAATAAACCTGTTAATCGGTATCCCAAAGAGGCTGACAGTCTCCTGACGATGTATCAAGGTGATGACCCTGGTGCCGCGCTCCTTCTGCATGGCCTCTATTGTCGCCAACCTCTTGCCATCGAGAGAAGGAGTGCGGAACCACTGAAAGAGCAGCATGAGGATAAGCAAGAGCCAGAAAAGGGCTCTCATGCCATTGGCAACTGCGGAAAGCGGAGTTGACTTGGTTTCCATATCCATACCCCCTGTTAAAAATGTTAGGCTGAAGGCTGGTATCGATAGTCAAAAAATCTCATAAGATTCCCTTCGTCAGGATGCCGCGGCAGGCCTCAAACACATTCAGTGTGAGGATGGCTCTCCGGCTTTACTCAATGCCTCGAATCCGGCCACAATATCGAGCAGCTCCTCGGTGATGGACATCTGTCGCTGCTGTTGAAAATGGGTCTTCAATCCGGACAGCATTTCCTCGATGTTTCTCTCCGCGCCTTGCATGGATGCGAGCCTGCTGGCATTTTCGCTTGCCAGCGACTCGGCGAAGGCGCGGTACAGGGAGACGAAGAGGTATTCATGAATCAAAGAAGAAAATAACCGATCCCAATCCATTGTAAAGGTCGGGAGGGCACGCGATGGCCAGTGCTGCGCCTTGAGGTTCGAAATCCATTCCTGATCCAGGGGCAAAAGATGAACCGTTTGAGGTTGACAAGCAGCACCGGATGCCTCGGTGCCGTAAAAAAGGTAAATTTGATCCCGCCCCCCCTCTCTATTCCACAACTCGATATTCATGAGCGTTTCCTGCACCCTCGGTGTAATGCCTGCAACAGATCCGGGGACAGGGCAGAATGCCTCCACGGGCTGCCCCGAATCCTCAAGAAGGTACTTCATGCGCTCACCAACGGCCATGATCGTCCTATCTTCATGTGTGACATTGAGGCCGTCCATGGCAGCCATGGCATGGGTTAAAACCTGCTCATTCAAGGTCCCGACCATGCCCTGGTCAGTACCAAAAATAACGGCACCAAGTCTATCATGGGGGGCAGGTCGTACCTCGACCATGAATTCCGGCCTGTCACGCAGAACCACGCGAAGACCCAGTTCAACGGCCTTATTGTAATCCTTGAGGGAGTCCACGGCCCTCTCGTACTGCCGGATGTTTACGGCTGCCAGGGCCTTCATGGTCTTTACCACGGACTGAAGATCCTCAGTGCTCTGAATCTTTCTCTTCAGGCCTTCGATCGTGTGCATTATTGTTGATCCCTGTATTTTTTATTTCCAAAGCGCCTTTCGCTGTCTTCAAAAGGTCCTCAAGATCGGTGTCCCTGAGATCTTCACCCCGCTCAATCCGCTCACATAATTCGGGCGCCTGGGCCGTAACCGCGCTGCTGATTGTTTTCTCAGCATCGTGGATACGTTCTAAGGAGAGACCGTCAAAGGCCCCTTTATTTACCGCCACCAGAACGGCAATCTGCTCTGAGACCGGCAGAGGTTTATACTGAGGCTGCTTGAGAACCTCCCGGACACGCCGCCCGCGCTCGAGCGTTCTTCGTGTGTCTTCGTCCAGCCGGGTGCCGAAACGTGAAAACGCCTCCAGTTCCTCGAATTGCGAGTATGAAAGACGCAGATCCCCGGCAACCGCTCGATAGGCGCTCAATTGGGTTTTTCCTCCGACCCGTGAGACCGATTTCCCTACATCCACAGCGGGCAAGTTTCCCTTCTGGAACAGGTCGGGAGAAAGATAAATCTGGCCATCGGTGATGGAGATGAGATTCGTTGGAATATAGGCTGACATGTCCTGGGCCTCGGTCTCAATAATCGGTAATGCGGTTAAGGAGCCGCCGCCAAGCTCATCACTGAGATGGGTGGAACGCTCCAGGAGTCGTGAATGAATGTAAAAGACATCACCGGGAAATGCCTCCCTGCCCGGAGGTCTCCTGAGAAGGAGGGAAAGCTCCCTGTAGGCACGCGCATGGCGCATCAGGTCGTCGAAAACTATCAGGACATCCCGTCCCTGCTCCATAAAATATTCCGCCATGGTCGTGGCCGCGTAGGGTGCCATGTAAAGCAATCCAGGGGGATGTTCTTCACTAGCCACCATCACAACGGAATATTTCATTGCATCATGTGCCTGCAAGTCGGCAATGACCTTTGCTATGGCTGATCCCCTTTTACCGATGCCGCAGTAAATACAGATGATGTCTTTATCCTTCTGATTGAGGATGGTATCGAGGGCAATAGCGGTCTTTCCTGTCTGACGATCACCGAGAATGAGCTCCCTCTGGCCGCGTCCTATAGGGATAAGCGCATCTACAACCTTGAGCCCGGTCTGCAAGGGCACGGTCACAGGAGCGCGATCCATAATCGCAGGAGCCGGTCGCTCTATGGGGCGCCGTTGTGAAACTCGAAGCGGACCGCCATTGTCCAGGGGATTTCCTTGGGCGTCCACGACCCGACCCAGCAATCCCTCTCCCACCGGTGCATCCATGAGTCGGCCAGTGCGCTGAGCCTCGCTGCCTGCGGCCAAACCCTCGTATTCATCCAGAAGAATCACGCCGATTTCCGTCTGATCCAGATTGAAGGCCATGCCCATCCGTCCACCGGTAAACCGGAGAAGTTCCTCGGATTGCACATTGCTCAAACCGGTTAATCGAATAACGCCGGGGCCTACATAAGTGACCGTACCAACCTCTTGGACCTCAGCTTCGAGCCGATGGTTCTCCACCACGCGTTCAAGGACTTTAATTGTTTGGGACAGCTCCCTGTTCAGTTCATGAGGCTCTGTCTTCATTCGTTTCCTCAGGCTCTCTGATTTTTCCTTTGTGCGAGGCTTGCCTTTCCGCTTCTCTTGCGTTCTTTACGTCCGCTCTCTTCTTTTCTGTATCTGCCTGTACCTTTTCCTCGCCATTAATCTTTCTCTCCGCCTCTTGTTCAAGGGTGCGCAGTGCATTTTCTTCCATGGTATCCAGATAGTGTCGCAGATTCCAGGCGATCTTTCGCCCACGGGTCTTCAATTCAATTCCCATAATCAAGTCCGGTGTAGTCTCATAGCGTGGGGCAATCTCCCCGTTCAGATGCCGGTGCAGGGCCTGTGTTACCTTCTTGCGCATTTTCGACGTGATCTCAAAGGCACTCTGTATGACAACCTCATTTCCCGCCTCTTTGATGGATACGACGAGGGCATCTCTCTCCTTCTTTTTTATCTTCTGGATTCGGGCCAGGAATACGTCAACCATGCGTTCTTCCGGTTCGGCGTTGGCGAGATCCTCAAATGCCTTGCGGGCAATGGTGTAAACCTGTGCGGCGGCCATCTTTCGGAGATTCAGAACAAAGGACTCCTTTTCTCGCCGGACTGCCTCCTGCCACACCAATCGGAGATTGGTGGCGGCTTGCCGTGCCTCTTGAATCAGCTCCTTTCGCCGCGCATCGGCCTCTTTTTTTGCCTGCGCAAGCATGTATTCGCGCTTTTCATCAAAGTCCCGGTTTTTTTCGCGAAGGGATTGCACCTCCCGCTCCGCGGCCTGCTCCTTTTCCTCAGCTTCCTTCAAGCGCACTTGAATTTTCCTCTCTCGTTCGTCCATAGCCTTGATGATCCGATTGTAGAGAAGGTATTTGAGAAGCGCCACGAGAATGAGAAAGTTAGCGATTTGGGCTATTACAGTGAACCAATTGATGAGCACTGTAAACCTCCTACTTTGCTATCACATGGTCCCAGAAGGGATTGGCGAATATCAGAATCATTGCGACGACAAAACAGTAAATTGCGGTAGATTCGATCATAGCCAGCCCCACAAATAACGTTCGAGTGATGTTGTTGGTTTCATCCGGCTGTTGAGCAATGGAGCTCAAAGCCTGTGCTACGGATCGTCCTTCGCCGAGTGAGGGACCAATNGATCCGATAGCAACGGTCAAGCCGGCGGTTANCACGGAAGCCATGCCAATGAGACTAATGCTATCCATNTGACTTCTCTCCTTTCTCTTCTTGTTTTTTCTCCTGTTTTTGTNCTCTTTCCTGNTGGGCGCGTGTCGCGGAGGCAATATACACCATGGCAAGTACGGCAAAAATGTATGCCTGTATCAGNCCGGTCAACAATCCCAGGGCATGCATAATGATCGGGAAAAAAAGCGGGNCAATGGCAAGNAGGATTGCACCGATTTTCGCCCCACTCATCATGTTTCCGAAGAGCCGTANCGCCAGTGCCANTGTTCTTGAAAGTTCTCCCATGATATTAAAGGGCAGCATGAACATCGTAGGTCGAATGTATTGCCTGAGATAACCCAAGANCCCACGATTCAGGATACCGTATAAAGGCACGGCCNCAAACACACAGATGGCCAGNGCGGCCGTGGTGGATAAAGAGGCGGTGGGCGGCGTATAACCCGGCACAATGCTCAGCAGGTTACATACTGCNATGAATAAAAACAGGGTTCCTGCAAAGGGCAGGTAGATCCCNGTTTCTTGATGGCTGATGTCCTTGATCTGATTCTGCATACCCTTGACCAGAATCTCCAGAAGGTTCTGCCATCGTGAAAACTGCACGTCGGATGAGAGCCTCCGCGTTGCCAGCCAGNAGACAAGCACCAGAAGCCCCATCACAACCCAGGTAAACACTATGGTTNCGTTGAGAGAGACTGGACCCCACTGCCAGAAAACAACCTGATCAGGACTAACAGTNTTNATATCNATATATCATCTCTCTTAATTCGCTGAAATACGCGTTGAAGGGTGCTGTATCCGGCGCACGAGAANGCCCCGTATGATTATGAACCCAAGCAGGCTTATCAGGATCCTTTCCCAGTGTCCTTCCGAAGCCAGGTAAAAGGCGGTGAGGCTGATCCCGGTGCGTACAAGAAAACTCCCCATGGTCAGGAGGGCGGGCTGTTGGACAAACGGCAACTGCCGGACCGTCCACCACAATCCGCCAAAGTATACTATTCCGGTTCCCATACCCACCAAAAACGCCATCGCCAGATAAAGCACATTCGTTGTCACACTATTTCCTCCATATTAGCATCCCTAGCTCAGATGCTGCACTTAAGAGTTATATAAAAGAAATTGTAACATTTTAGCCTTTTGAAAACTACCCCTGGCCTTCACTCAAGGCTAGATAGGTACCTTTGTGAGACGCATGAGCATAGGGATGTCTTTTTTTGTCTCATGCCCTAGAAGTAATGCACTGGCAGGCCCCGATAAATTGGGGCACCGACCACCATGTTGCATAATAGTCAAATCCGCGTTGCTCGTGTGCCCCGATTTACGGGGCACGCTCAAGCCCCCTGTTAAAGGGCATGGAGCAAAAAAAGACATCCCCATGCTCATTCACCAAATAATTTCAAAAAACTAAAATGTTACAAGAAATTTTAATCTTCTTTGCTCTCCCGCTTTACCCAGTACCAGGCATTAAGGCACCCCACCAGGACGCCAGTAATGAGTAACATCAGTGTCCAGGAATACGGACTGGGCCATTTGGTGTCGATCCAAATCCCCAGGCCGATACCGATCACAGTGGGGATGGCCACCGACCAACCCACAAGGCCGAACATGCCCAAGCCGAACCAGACGCCGCGATCCTTTTCATGCCGAGCTCTTATTTTACGATCCTCTTTTATGCCGATTTTTTGGATCAATCGAGCCGGGTCTCTACTCCTTTCCTTGATAAAGGGCTCTTTAGCCATGTCCTTGAATCTCCAGAAAGCGACGGACAAAACCGGCCTCGATCTTGGCCATAGCCGAACGCGCCGACTTCTCCCGCTCGTCCAGGGCCTCAAATTTTTCCACCACGGTGAGCCTCAATTGTCCGAGATCAGGGCCTCGCACCGCATTCCTCGTGGACACCAAGACTTCCTGGCTGCATTTGATCAAAATTCCTTCATCCACTGCGAGAAATACCTCGCGACCACTGCCGATTTCATAAGACAGAATGCCTGGAACAAGGGCCGCGACAAAATCCACATGTCTGGGCAGGAGACAAAAAAAACCATTGTGTGCCTCGGCGACTACCTTGGTAACATCTTCTTCTATAAGCACCTCTGCTGGAAGCAGGACCTTCAGCTCCATCACTTTTTGGCCTCGTCGATTTTTCCGATCATATAGAGAGATTTCTCCGGATAGTCGAAGAATTCGTCATTTAAAATACGCTCGCAGCCATCAAGGGCATCCTCCAGATCCACTACGCGTCCTTTGTTACCCGTGAACTGCTCAGTCACGGAGAAGGGCTGTGTCAGGAACCGCTCCAATCTTCGAGCCCGGCGAACAACCTGACGATCCTCCTGGGACAACTCCTCCATGCCAAGCATGGCGATAATATCCTTAAGCTCTTCGTAATTCGCGANNGTTTTACGGATTTCTTGTGCAATGACATAGTGACGCTCGCCCACGACAGGGGGCACCAACATGCTGGACCCCGATTGGAGGGAGTCGATGGCGGGGTACAATCCTTCGCTCGCCTTTTTTCGCGAAAGCACGATAGAAGCTGACAGATGACCGAATGTATGGACTGCCGCAGGGTCGGTAAAGTCATCGGCCGGCACGTAAACGGCCTGCACAGAGGTGATGGCGCCTGTGGCGGTATTACAAATGCGCTCTTCGAGCTCTGCCAGTTCCGTGCTCAAGGTGGGTTGATACCCCAGACGCGAGGGAAGCTGGCCCATCAACCCGGAGACTTCCATACCGGCCTGGATAAACCGGAAAATATTGTCAATCAGGAGCAGCACGTCTTGCCTCTCGTCATCCCGAAAGTACTCGGCCATGGTAAGTGCTGCGTGGCCTACACGGAATCTGGCACCAGGGGGTTCATTCATCTGACCGAAGACCATAGTCATATTCTCCAGAACACCCGCCTCTTTCATTTCGCGGTAAAGCTCTTCCCCCTCCCTGCTCCTTTCACCAATGCCGCAAAAAAGGCTGACGCCCTCATGCTGACCGACCATATTTCTGATCATCTCCATGATGAGCACTGTTTTCCCGACACCTGCACCACCGAACAACCCCGCCTTGCCACCGCGCTCCAGGGGAGAAAGAACGTCGATGGCCTTTATGCCGGTGGTAAAAATCTCCGATGTGGTGGACTGTCTATCAAGCGGAATCGGCTCTTGGTGAATGGCACGAAAGTCCGCTCCTCTCAAGACTTCCTTCTTATCGATGGCCTCTCCAAAGACATTGAACATCCTGCCGAGCAATCGTTTTCCAACGGGCACCTCAAGGGGACGGCCCGTATCGATTATGGTTGAGCCATGGGCAAGGCCCTGCGTGGATGTCAGCGCGATCCCCCGGACGGTTTTTGAGTCCAGATGGGTGGTGACCTCGATAATGATTCCCCCGCTTTCGCCTGTTCTAAGGACATTATAAATCCAGGGAAGGCGTCTCTCAAACCGGGCGTCAATCACGCTTCCACGAATCGAAATCAGCGTACCCCGGTTTTGCCCATGCGATTCATCTCTTTTATTCATCGGAAAGGTATCCATATTCCAGCCGGCATCAAAATAATAATACATTTTCCCCCAAGGGACAAGTGAGGGGTCAATCCCAAGGAGAGCCCCACCGTTCCGCTTGACTCTTCAAGAAAAGCCCAGACATGAGCGAAATATACCGTCAACCAAAAGGTATGTACAAGAACAGCTTCAATCCCTCTCCTATGAGATTCCGGTATCTATTGCCTCAGAATCTAAATATAAATATGCCGCGAAGTCACATCGTCCGCGGGATCCTCCGGATCATCACGCTGAACTGCAATTGTGATTAATTGAATCAAATCTGAACGTTGACTTATTAAATTGGAGCATTACTATTCTATCGGTTGCCATTACATCGTATTTCTGCAGTTCCTCAAATTGGGCAGTTATGGATGCGTTCTATATTTCATCATACAAAATGCCCGGGAAGAAAGCAAATACGCTTCAAAGGAGCGTAAGACCTATTTTTTGCCAAAATAATGGTAAGAGCCCTGAACAAACGATAAGAAGTCAAAGGATATGAATAACACAAATAGAATTGAATTTGAGAAACCGAATCTTCCGGAATTGACAAAGCACCACAGTGTTGTTGATATGCATTTCCACACACATTACTCCGATGGGTTCAGCGCAGTGGAAGAGATTGCTAATCGGGTTTGCGAGCTGGGCATCGGAATTGCCATTACAGATCATAATGATATCAGAGGGGCTGTTGAGATTCACAAAGATACGAGTATTCTTAGCATTCCAGGTATTGAACTAACCTCAAAAGAAGGACCCCATCTCCTTATTTACTTCTATGATATTGAAAGCCTAGAGCGATTCTATGAAAATCATGACGATCCCGCTCTTTGGGAACTGATAGACAACATACCAGACGAGGAGTTGTGGAGGACCCACTACTGGTTAAAGATCAAATTGATCGATGCCATTCGAGAGCGTGCGCGTC
>JGI2171J19970_10002120_pt1 | contig 10956 bp, 8 predicted proteins | sample DeeMarSWOR324_28_FD_19970 | JGI IMG/M metagenome (IMG submission 19970) | reverse complement strand
CTTTTCCAGCCCGGCATTTATTGCCGATGCACCTCTACGACAGATCCATAGAGTTCTTAAGTGTCAAACCAGTGGACAACATGAGCATAGCGCGAGGCTGCCCCTTCAATTGCGCTTTTTGCGAGATTAAGCAGTTATGGGGAAAAACGTGCCGCACTTTCAGTCCCCGTAGAGTTGTGGAAGAAATTAGCCATATGATGACAAATTATGGCACAAAAGGCATCTATTTTATCAACGACAATTTCACGATTCGAAAAAAAGAAACAGCAGAACTATGCGCGCTGATACGAAAGAACAAACTCGACATCGAATGGGTCTGTGACACCCGAGCCGACTTGATCACGCGAGAACTGTTGAAAGAAATGAAAGCAGCTGGTTGCAAGACCATATGGTTCGGCGGCGAATCAGGCTCGCCCCGCATTCTAAAAAAACTCAACAAAGGTGTTACCCTCGAGCAAACGGAAAACGCGCTAAAGATGTGCAGGGAAGAAGGAATCCAGACCGCCTGCTCGTTCCTTCTGGGGATACCTGGAGAAACAGCCGACGACATGAAAGCCACCTTCAAGTTCGCGAGGAAGCTAGATCCTGACTGGTGCCGATTCAACATATTCGTAGCGGTTCCAGGCAGCGCCTTATACGATGAAGTAATGCAGAAGGGTCTTTACGACCGTGTTGAGGACTTCGCAGCCTACGTCAAAACTGAGGACTTCAATTACGAATCACTGCTTGAAATTCAAAAGCGATTCCACAGAAACTTCAATAAATCGCCGAAGAGAGTTCTTAGAAAAATCAGAAGAGAGGGCTTTTTAAGCGTCTTGAAAAAGTCCCCCAAATATCTTTGGGGATAACTCCAAGCCACACAGAAAACGCCTAAGGATGCTTCAAAGCAGGAAAGTATATAAAAACGGCTACGTTGCTCTAGATACATCGAAAAATGAAACATCCTTCAAAAGTTTATTATGGACCTTTAACTACCATACATTTTTACACATGAAAAATTTCGGTTGGCATAAACATGGCGGAGAGGAAGAGCCTCAAAGTAGCGTTGGTGAACTCGCCTATTCTAGAAGGGGCTTCGTGGCATGAGATTTATCTACCCATAAACTTGGCCTATTTGGCGGCTGTCCTTGAAGAAATGGACATGAAATAACGGTAATAGATTGCCCAGCACTCCACTTTGACCATGAGAAATTAAAAGCAGAGTTAGCCTCTTTTGAACCAGATATGGTTGGCATCAGCGCTATGACACCTACAATACCGTCAGCTTTTCTATCCGCGCGTGCTGCCAAAGAAGTCTGTCCCAATACCACAGTTGTTTTGGGAGGCCTGCACGCCTCATTTATGGATGAACAAATTCTGAACGACGAAGCAGCTGTAGACATTGTTGTTAGAGGCGAAGGCGAACAAACCACCGCGGAACTCGCTCAGAACCTGTCCGATTCCAATAGTCTTCGCAAGATTGATGGAATAACCTTTAGAAGCAATAAGCAGATAGTCCGAACACCAGACAGGCCTTGCATTCAAAATCTCGACGAACTGCCTAGACCAGCATACAAGTATTTTCCGCTGGAAAAATATCGGCTTTTTGGGCGAAGGGTACTTCCCGTGGTAACCAGCCGCGGGTGCCCTTTCAACTGTTCGTTTTGCGTCACGCCTGCAATGTTTCATCATACATTTCGAATGAGAAGCCCTAAAAGCGTCGTGGATGAGCTTGAATGGTTAAGAGATGTGCATGGAGCTGAGGCTTTCAGCTTCTACGACGACATGTTGACGTATGACAAAAAGAGAATCTACGAGATTTGTGATGGGATCAAGAGCAGGGGGCTTGATCTTCCATGGGACTGTCAATCAAGGGTCGACACGGTTTCTAGAGAGATGCTGTTTAAAATGAGAGAAGCCGGCTGTGAAGAGATTTTCTTTGGAGTTGAAACGGGNAGCCAACAAATTCTCGACACNATGGGTAAGAAGACTTCAATTGAGCAAAATGAAAAAGCGATTAAGTGGGCTAAGGAAGCGGGTATATTCGTCGCCATATCCGTGGTCATTGGATATCCAGGCGAGACACGTCAGTCGATAAAGCAAACTCTTGCTTTCATTCGAAGAGTGAAGCCCGACGACGCCTTCCTTTGTGTGGCGACGCCTTCCCCGGGCAGTGAGCTTTACACCATCATTAAGAATAAGGGATGGAAAATGGCTTCTGACTGGAGCCTTTACGATTTGTCAAATCCTGTTTTTGAAAGTCCTAGTTTATCAGCAGAGGAGATCACGCAAATTAGAAAAGAGTTCTGCAACAGTTTCTACTCTCCACTTTATGTTTTTCGGCAATTGTTGAGAAAGAACTCTTACAGCAGAATAATGGCGCGAGCCGCTTTGAACCATCTTCTTTGGCGAGCCAAGTTGACTGTAACACGTCGTGGAAAAACATCAGAATAGCCATAAAACCATAAAGTCAACGTTCGCGAAGAGGCTCTGCGTTGCCGAGGGTTCTCACGAAGATATTTGTATATTAATGGAAAGCTACATATGTTCCAATTATTATGACCGATACAAAATCGAAAAGAATTGTGTGTTAAAAGGGACTTGTTTATGGGTGAGCATCTTCGAGAAAGAATTCATGAGGCAAACGTTGCACTCCATCAATTCGAGGCAGGATATTATGAGTTGCTTCATCCAGAAGTATATAGCAAGCAAGAGCAAAAAAGAATAGATTCTATATTGAAGATGGTAGACCAACTTGTAGTGGATAATCAAAAAAGGGCTCTTGATTTTGGGGCAGGCACTGGAAATCTAACAGGCAAACTTCTCCGAATGAATTACACGGTAACTGCCGTAGATATCTCTGCAGAAATGTGTGCTATTCTGAAAAAAAAGTATAATGCTTACTTAAAGGCTAAAAAATTGCTTGTCATTAATTCGCCGATAGAAGATGTGAGTTTTGATAGAGGTGAATTTGATTTAATTACTTGTTATTCTGTGCTGCATCATTTACCAGATTATGTGGGTGCAATCCAAAGGCTTTCCGTTTTTTTAAAAAAAGGGGGCGCTATGTATCTAGATCATGATGCATCACCATTTTATTGGAAGAGCGAATCGCGAAATGTAGCGCGTTTTGTGAAGCATATTTATTTTCATTCTAATCCGTTACTCAACACTTTGTATTTCCGTATTTTGGGGATGGATATCCCTTCTCTTGATTATACTTTATCTGATTATTGGCATAAGAAAGAACATCCTTTAGACCATGAGGAAATAGAATGTGTATTTGAGAAGGAGCGCTTTGGTTTTTTCAAGCGAGTAGACTATCACCTTACTGGAACATGGGTTTTGAATCCGATTTTTTATTTATACAAGCGTGTTTGCAAACCTGAAATGAGTTTTTGGGTGGCTAAAAAGTAGTGGGTAAGCATGGAAAACTGGACAATGAAGGCGTCAAAATGATGCATCGGATGCTTTATTCTGCCTGACCAAACTGGTTTTATGTATTCTTAGTTTTTGTGGGTGTGGTACTCTTAGTTCGGAAAAACTTTTAAATAGCGTTTTTGATAACAGATATTGTTCCAAATATAATATAGGAGAAAGAAGAAAAATGCAATTTGATAGAAGAAAATCTGCTGCTGTTGCTTTGTTTCTATTGTTTGCTATGGCTATTTCACTTGTTGCTTTACCAGCTACCACTGCACAGGGCACGAGGAAGACTTATCCCTTCATTAATGCTGTACCTAACCCAGTAGGCGTCAACCAACAAACGTTGCTTCACGTCGGAATTAAACACCCCCTTACGAACACAAATGAAGGGTGGTCTGGCTTAACTGTAACGGTCACGAGGCCTGACGGCGTTGTTGAGACGCTAAATGTCCCCATGACCGATTCGACGGGTGGAACAGGCGTTATATACGTGCCTACGATGGCTGGCAATTACACTTTGGTGACGAACTTTCCTCAGCAAACGTTGCCGACAAGTACATCGCGCCCATTCAGCACTCCCGCGGGTACAACGATGCTAGCCAGTAGCAGTGCACCACTGACGCTTGTCGTAACTGAGGAGCCGATACAGTATTATCCAGGGCAGCCGCTGCCAACTGAATACTGGACTCGCCCGATAGATGCACAGCTAAGATCTTGGTCTGCGATTGCAGGAAACTGGCTGGATGCGAACCGTAGAAATCCCCAGTTCGTTCGTGGCAACGACGATGCGCCAGACACTGCTCACATACTGTGGACTAAAGAGCAAGCGAACACTGGAGGCCTCGTCGGAGAGATGACGGGACCAATAGGCGCCGCCGACGAACCTCAAGCTCGAGATGAATACGGATACGAATTTGGAGATGCTTACGAAGGCAAATGGGACAACCGCATCATCATGGGTGGAAAACTTTACTACAATAAATACGCAGGCGTAGAGGCATACAAGGAAATTGTTTGTGTAGATCTGCATACTGGTGAAGAGATTTGGTCCAGAGTTTTGCTAAACCAGCGAACGATAATGCGCGGTCAATTGATGAACTGGATTACGTATGACAATCAAGGCATTTGGGACTACATATGGACAACTGGCAACCTTGAGTCTCTTGAAATGTTAGGTTTTAACACAACGGAATTGGATATTAGCAGCCGCTCCACTATTTGGCTGGCATTTAATCCTGTCAATGGAGACTGGATATACGGCATGTATGATGTGCCTTCGGGTACCGTAGTCGATGGTCCAAACGGTGAACTCCTAATCTACAATGTAGACCTGCGCAACGGCTATATGACTATGTGGAACTCAACTAACATACCACGACTGTACTCAAGCCAACAATATCCATCTATGGGATGGGGTCAGTGGAAGGCTCCACAGGGAAGACTTGTTAACGCTACAGGTGACACTGGTGTATATGATCTGTCGTTTCCGCGCAACTACATACCTGGTCCTAACACGCCTTTTGGACTGAACGGATATCAGTGGAACGTGTCGATAGCAGGAGTTACACCAGGAGAAAGAGCCTTTTATGGAAGTGTCCGCGCTATTTTCCCAGAGAAGAAAATAATCGGTTCGACCTTTGACGAGACGTCAGTCACCCACTGGGCCATAGACTTAAAGCCAGGACAAGAAGGAGCGATGCTGTTCAATAAAACTGAGGCGGCACCAGCCGCATGGAGTACAGGCAACTTAACTATAGCAGTCCAACCCGGTGCCACTGAAGACGTTTTCCTCTATTGGGCAATCCAGACCACTAAATACTATGCTTGGAACGCTAACGATGGGAGTTATCTATGGGAAACCCCCATATCAGAAAACTACCTGAACTTCTATGGCTGGACAGAATTCGGGGAACGCCCATCCATCATGGCTTACGGCAAACTCTTCTCAACTGGCGTCTCTGGAACAGTGTACTGCTACGACCTCACGGACGGCTCACTCTCGTGGACCTACGACGCTGAGGACCCGTACACAGAAGTCTTGTTCAACAACAACTGGTGGCAATTTCCGCTGTTCGCTACTGACGGCAAATTCTACTCTGGTCACCTTGAGCACTCTCCCAATCAGCCCGTGTCACGCGGCGCACCATTCCTCTGCTTCAATGCGACAACCGGAGAGGTAATATGGCGAGCAGATGGTTTGTTCCGACAAACCCTCTGGGGAGGAGAAGCAATTATAGGCGATAGCATAATAGCCACGTATGACAATTACGACACACGTATATACGCCATAGGCAAAGGACCAAGCGCCACCACTGTCTCGGCAGGACCGAAAGTCTCAGTGGAAGGCAGCAGCGTAATCGTTGAAGGCATGGTAACTGACATATCTCCAGGCACACAAGAATACTCAAGGACGGCTCGTTTTCCAAACGGTGTCCCAGCTGTTGCTGACGAGAACCAGAGCGACTGGATGCTCTACGTATACAAGCAGTTCGCTAAACCAGCCGACGTAGTCGGCGTTGAAGTAGTCATAAGCGTGCTTGACTCGAACACCAACTTCTACGAGGTTGGCAGAGCCACGAGCGACGCAAGCGGCTTTTACAGCGTTGCGTTCATTCCTGAAGTTCCAGGCAAATACACCATCTACGCTAGTTTCGAAGGTTCTAAGGCCTACTATGGCTCATCCGCTGAAACCGCCATAAACGTTGAAGAAGCGCCTGCTGAAACTCCGCCGCCAACACCAACGCCTGCACCAATGACAGACACGTACGTAATGGGCTTCGGCATCGGCATAATCATCGCTATCGTAGTAGTCGGACTACTACTCTTCCTGATGCTCAGAAGACGGTAAACAACCAACAAAAACGCACAAAACCACTTTCCCCTTTTTCTTTTTGTCTTTTTAACGCATAAAGCTACCGAGAGGTAAGTAGCCAAAAACATGACTATCCAAGTTTTCCAATAATCATCAGAAATGGGCAATAAATCTTGAAATTAAGCCTTACTCTTGAGTACGTCTCTCAAAGTTTTTACGAGCTTCAAGTTTTCTCTGGACGACCTAACAGTCACTCTAAAGTAGCTGTCATCAAGCCCAACAAAAGTGCTGCAGTCCCTAATGAGGATGCCTTCCTTAGCCATCTGTTCCTTCAGCATTATGGACGTAAACTTTGGGTTCAGAATCTTCACAAGCAAAAAGTTCGTTTCTGAAGGACAAACACGTAATCCGCCGATTCCGCTGAGCATTTTTGCAAATAGCGCTCGTTCTTTTGCAATGGTGCGCTTGGTGTTCTCGATGAATTCAGTGTCTTTGAACGCTGCCAGAACCGCGTAGCCCGCTAAGCTGTTGATGCTCCACGGTTGCCTAACAGTCTGGAGCGTATCTATGAGGCTTTCCGTTGCTATACCATAGCCGAAACGTATTCCTGGCATGCCGTAGAATTTTGTGACCGACCTAATCACGAAAAGGTTCTCGTGTTTCTTCACGTAGCCAGCCATCGTAGTATCTTGGCCTTTCTCTGCGAATTCGATGTAATTCTCGTCGACGCTGACAATGACATCCTTTTTGCGGCAAAAATCAACAAGGTCCAAAACCGTTTCTCTACTGTAAACTGTTCCCGAAGGACTATGCGGATTACAGATAAAGACTATTCGCGTATCCTCCGTCACTGCTTTCTTCACGCTTTCAACGTCTAGTGCAAAGTTGTCTGGCAGTTTCACGAAGATTGGCTCACCGCCGACTCTCAACGCTGCTTTCTCGTACTCAGTGAACGACGGCACAGGAATGATGGCTTTGAAGCCGCAGGCGAAAGCATCTGAAATCATGTAGATAAGCTCTATCGAACCGTTTCCCAAAATGATGTTCGTCGCGCCAACACCATGACCCACGTACTTGGCAATTTCCGTCCTCAACTCTACAGGGTTCGGGTCCGGATAAAATCTTATCAGTTTAGCCCAATGTTTTACAGCTTCTACTGCTTTGGGCGAAGGCCCGAGAAAATTAGTGGGTCCGCTGAAGTCAAGCACTTTCTCAAGCGGGACATTGTATTTTCTGCTGAAGCCCCAGACATCTCCGCCGTGGCTCACAAACCGCTTTTGTTTACACGGATTCGCCAACTCTCTTCTCCTCCATTAGCCTAATTATTTCCTTTTCTGTTTCTCGCTGTGCCTTGAAGTGGGCGTTATACATGTTTATGATCTTGTAGAGCCAGTACACTATCCCCACGCCCAAAGTAACTATAGTTATCAAAACATATTTTTTTATTGGTATCGCCTGCGGCATGAACGCTCTTTCTGGGAACACGCTTGTAAGAATCATGTCTTGATGTTTTTCATGCATAAACAGGTCCCTAGACAGTAAATATGTTATCACGAACACTGGAATGACCAGAATGATGGCGGCAGTCCAAGCTTTCGCATTCATCTCGTTAAAGCTATCCGATGTTGTAGGCAGTTCTTTTCCCTGCTTCCTTAAGAAGGCTGCAATTTGCTTTTCCAAGTCAGATTCGCGGCGAAAATGCTTATTCCTACTTTCAATCAAGCGGTAGAACATGGGGAAAAAGGCTAACCCAAAGGTCGCTATTGACGCCAAAAACCACATGGAAAACCAAATTTTTCTGTCTGTTTCCGTTATTCCCTGCATGATCGTTTCCATTCTATGCATCAATTTTGTGCCTGATAGTGTTCACAGCCAAAGTTTATAAATTCTTTCATTCAGCATCTTAATAAAATGAACACTGATGAAACGCTGATTTCCGTGGTTATTCCCGTATTTAACGAGGAGTTGACAATAGGCAACGTGATTGAACGCTTAACAGCAGTCATGCAAAAAATCGGTTTTAAATATGAAATAATAGTTGTAGATGACCGTTCAGAAGATAAATCGCTGGAAATTTCAAAAAGCCAAGGCGTCAAAGTTTTCTCACTAAAAAAGCATATGGGGAAGGGTTACGCCTTAAGAGCAGGCTTCGCAAAAGCAAAGGGTGAAATAATAACTACAATAGATTCAGACGGCTCGCACCGTCCAGAGGAACTACCACAGTTGCTGACTCCAATATTGCAAAATAAGGCGGACCTCATCATCGGATCCAGATATTTAAGCCAAAAACCAGTGGCAACTAAAAAATTAAACGCCGTCGGTGTTCAACTCTTCAATTTTTTAATTAAAATTTTAACAAGAGTAGAGATTTCTGATTCTCAATCGGGTTATCGCGTAATGAAATCTGTGGTCTTAAGGGATATGCGTTTAAAATCGGGTGAGTACGAGATAGAATCAGAAATGCTGGTGAAGATTGCCCGACGGGGTTTTAAGGTCGGAGAAGTGCCGATAAGTTTCGAGCAGCGAACTTACGGAACATCCAGTTTAGATCCTCTGATTGATGGCTTCAAAATTTTTTTGTCAATATTTTCGGCGTACACAAGGGTGGCTGAGAATAGTGGATGATATTTCTCCTCCTAAAGTTTCTATACTCGTGGCAACTCTCAATAGCGAACGAACAATTGACGAGTGCTTGAAGGCAATTTTTGAATTAAACTATCCAAAAGATTCTCTGGAAATAATTGTCATCGATGGTCTTTCCAAGGATGCGACTGTGAAAATAGCCCAGAAATATCCAGTCAAAGTCATTTCCGCACCTCTTAACGCTCCAGCCGCGTATAACTATGCAATGAAAATTGTAAGCAATGATATTTTGGGCTTTATCGATGCGGACGCAAAAGTGGAGAAAGACTGGCTGAGCAAACTCGTAACCTATTTGGATGACCCTCAAGTAGTGGGGGTAAGCGGCGGCATCGAAACTTGGAACACCGAAAACGCTTGGGCAAGAAGCATCGGATTCGACCTCGAAAACAGGTATGCCCGCCTAAAGAAATCTGTCGTGCGCGTTGCGACTATGAATCTTTTGATGAAAAAAAGTGTAATAGAAGAGGTCGGCGGTTTTGACGAGAAGCTGCCATCTCAGTACGATACTGACTTGGGTTTCAGGATAACGAGTAGAGGCTACAAGATACTTTTTGAACCAAGTGCCAAGTGTTACCATTTTAATAGACCAACGGTGAGTAGTTATTTTCGGCAACAGCTACAGTATGGCAAGAACACTGTTAAACTATATTTTAAACATTCCAAGCTGATTAAAGGCGACAAAATTACCGATTTCGGCATGAACATTCAACCTCTTTTGATACTTGCTGTAATATCGTTTTTCCTTTTAGGGCTGCCAGAATTACTGCGACTGTTATGGTATGTTTCGGCTTTTATTTTAGCGTTTATTTTTGTCTATTATGTTTTTTCAGCCGTTAAACTCTCGATTAAGTTCAAGGACGCTGCCGCTATGTTGATGGTTGTGCTTTATTTTGTGCGGTCTATTGCCTGGTTTACTGGTGCGGTCATTACAACGGTTAGGTTTCTGGTGGGTGATAGAAGGTAGGTAATATGGTTAAGGTGTGTTTTATCTCTCCCGAGTACCTGCCTCTTTCTGGCGGAACAGGCGCCTATGTTTACTATCTGTCCAACGAGCTCATGAAACGTGGCAATTCAGCTTACATCGTTACGGGGTATGACGAAAGTAGAGACGTGAAAGTGAACCAGCAGCACTATGTTTTTTTCCTTAAAACACTGAAGGCTCCTGTCGTGAAATCATTTCTGTTCGCTGGGGCTGCCTTCAGAAAATTAAACAAGATGCGCGGCAGTTTTCCCGTAGACATTACTCATGTCAATCTTCCGCTGGTTCCAAGCTTTGCTGTTCCTACAGGTTTCGGAAAAACGTTNATATCCACTGTCCATTCGACGTGGAAGGGTGAAGCAGAAGCGATTAAAGGCGAGCCTTACAGCAGGCTTAACTCGAACGAAAAGTTCATGGTGAGCTTCAACTGGTTTCTGCGGCTTTTTGAGGAGAAAATGCTGGAGCGTTCGAACAAGATAATTGCGGTGAGTGACTTCACAAGGAGAGAGCTTCTGCAATACTATAAGGTGAAAGAAGACAAGATCCGCGTAATCCACAACGGAGTCGACGTGGACAAGTTCAAGCCCGCAACCGACAAACTCAAAGCAAAAGCAGAGTTAGGCTTCAGCCCTGAAGACAAAGCGATACTCTCTGTTGGCCGTTTATACGCTCGGAAAGGCTTGTTCACTCTTATCGAAAGCATGTCCTTAGTCACGAGGAAATTTAAGAATGCCAAGTTTATAATCGCGGGAAAAGGTCTCAGCAATGAGATGAAAAAGCTAGTGAGCTATGCCACGAAGCTTGGAGTGAAAGATAACATCGTTTTCACGGGATATTTTCCTGACAAAAAATTGCCCCGACTTTATCAAGCAGCAGACATTTTTGCTTTTTCCACGTTTTATGAGAATCTTCCCTTTGCAGTTTTGGAGGCTTTGTCAACTGGGTTGCCTGTTGTGACGACAAAGGTGGGCGGGATTCCTGAAATGATTGAAAGCGGAAGAAACGGGTTTTTGGTTGACCCTTTCAATTCTAGGGAATTGGCAGACAGAATTTTGTACTATCTGGAGCATCCAGCAGTGGCTTCTGAGATGGCGCTTCTCGCTCGCAAAACCATTGA
>JGI2171J19970_10002118_pt1 | contig 10962 bp, 6 predicted proteins | sample DeeMarSWOR324_28_FD_19970 | JGI IMG/M metagenome (IMG submission 19970) | reverse complement strand
TATAATCCAAATAGAGGAACTGAAGCCGCTAAGTTGGTTCATCGGAAAAGAGGGGCACATGGTGTCCATAAATATAATGAGATGAATTTTGTCCCAAAGCCCCAACCCTGAGTTCCTTTATATAATACGCGTCTACTCCGTATTCATCGTGATAATCCACGTTAATATCTCTCGTATACATTTTCCACTGATTGTAGCCACTGGTGAAATCGGGATCATGCATTTTCATGTTCACATATCCCTGGGAATCCCAATGGTTCTCAGCATTTGCAGAATAAATGAGCCATCTCGAAAGTCCATCAATACCCTTAATAAGTAACGCGAAATGTAATGAGTGCCTTTTGTCGTATTGAGTCCAAGTGACGGTCATGCCCGAGTACACGGCTAACTCCTGAATATCCTTCCTTAACCAGGGTTGCTGCACCCAAGCTTCAGGCTCTGTCGACAATCCATTGTTGTCCAAATATAGCTGAACCCCTCTACCGCTCGCAAGACTGAATCCTACATCTGCATTAGGGTCGTCACCATATATCTCTAGATACCAATCGTGACCGAAATCGATGGTTGTGACTGTTCCTCCATGATCTCCTAGCCATGATGTGAAACTGAAGTGTCCTACCCTAAGCTCCTTTATTGCAGAAGCGTGTAATGTATACTCTGCATAGTAATCTGCATCAATGTTACGTGTGAATGTTACCCACCTGTTGTACCCTCCCCCCAGGGATTCTGGAAGCCATTCACTAGGGGGGCACATATCTACCCAGCCAATTTCATCTGCGTGATTTTGTCCGTTAGCAGAGTATATTAGCCATCTGTCCTTGTTGTCAGTTCCTCTAACTAATAAGGCAAAATGTAATGCATGATCCTTATCATACTGTGTCCAAGTAACTGTTGTGTCAGCGTCTATCAGTATGTCAGGTATATCCTTTCTTAGCCAAGGTCCTCGTACCCACTGCTCAGTATCAGGACCGTTATTAGCAAGATAAAGTCTAATTCCGTTATCAGATTGGGGAATCGCCTTTATATCAGCATCTGCTAGAGCTCCGATATCTTCTATATACCACGGATAATATAAGCGCGTCACAGCAATGTCATCGAAATGCGCATGAGTACGGTAAGTAGATAAACTTATCCGGCCTTTTGAGAATGTTTGGTCTCGCACTTCGAGTATCTCAACGTCATCGATGTAGAATCTGAATATATCGTTGGAGCATATAATTCTCACTCTGTACCAAACGTTTTGTTTCACCTCGAAATTGAGAGGTGCATAACCAATGAGTTTGGATTCTGAATCCACAATTCTGTGCACAGCCATATCATTATGTTCTCGACCTCTTAGCCAAACCTCATAGAAATTCTTTCTGTCATTGTGCATTCTGAAACGGAACTGCGCTTCCTCTTCTTCACTTAAGAACTTCACCCTTGCGAAGAAACTATAATTCATCCATTCAGCACTGCCTGTTTCGATGTGTGTTCTGCCTAATGTAGTGTCGCTTTGACTCAACTCTCCATTTTCCACAGTCCATGTTCCAGATACAAGCGCCCAGCAGTAGTAATCCCCATCATTGAAGTCGTCAGTACGTAGTGGTGGAGTTTCTATGAAACCTCTTACTCCAACATCATCAAAGCCTATAAGGCTGACGGGACTGGATTCTACTACTCTCAATGCCACTTTCCCATCTGTATATGGGTTGTCCATGTCGACGTAATGGATCACCAAAGTGTTGTCCACGTAAAGTCTTATAGTGTTACCCACAACCATAGCTTTCCATTTATGCCATCCTTGGAGATTCATTCCGGCAAGATTTGCATGGGAAAGCTCCTCATAACCACTGCTATTCCCTTTATATAGTCGAAGTGTATCATATCTGTCCCACGTTTGCATTCTATACCGATTGCTGCCTCCGTCCCATCTGAAGTCAATCGCCACATCATCACTGTTGGCGTATATGAACACTCTTACTTCTACACTGTAATCTGTCCATGTAGAACTGCCAGTCGTTATATAACCTGAGCCGTAGCTGAATAGTTGTCCTTGGACCACGCGCCAATCGCCATAAATGATGCTCCACCCTTGATAGCTGCTATCATCGAAATTATCGGATAGAAGCATTGTTCCTTCAGCATATCCTCTTACCAGAATGTCGTCAAATGTCCAAACGTGAAGGTCAAGACTTTCTGGAGAAATCACTCTTAACCTGATTTTCCCATGTAAATATGGATTATACATGTCCACATAATTAATTAGCAATTTATCGTTCAATACAACTAAAATAGTGTTGCCAAATGCTGCAATTCTCCATGTAATCCATTGCTGTTGCCCCAGATTCATATCACTCAAGTCCACCGATGCAAGTTCTTTAATCCCACTGCTATCAATCTTGTACAGACGTAAAGTTTTGTAGCAATCCCACGTCTGTGCTCTGTAGAAGTTTCCATCATCATCGCATCTAAAATCGATAGCAAAGTCAGAGCCTGTATAGGAGAACGCCTGCAATTTTATACTGTAGTCTGTCCAAAACATAGTTCCAGCTGCTATACGGCCTGAGCCCATGCTAAAAAGCTGCCCTTGTGAAACAAGCCAATCGCCATTTATTACAGTCCATCCTTCATGGTCTCCATCACTGAAATTGTCATTGAGCAATACCGCTCCCTCACCAAACACTGCTATGGTCGCTGTATTGCTGCGCCGTTCGTAGTAATTATCGCCACAAAATTGAGCCAATAGAGTGTATGTCCCTGCCGGCACACCAAACAGGCCGGCTTGATCGATGTTTAAATACGCATCACCATTGAGATCTGTAGTACCAGTGCCAATAAGTTCGTTCGTATCCCCAATACCGTTCTTGTTGACATCTAGATAAAAGCGAATTCCTCTGTTGGATACTCCCTGGTAATTATCATCCCACTCAGAATCAGGATCATAGAGGTTGGCATGAAGCGTTGCAATGTCACCGTAAGGGATAATAGCATCGTCAACTGCCAAGATAGTGTCTTCCTTGCTGATTGTAAATGGGTCTGAATCGTGCGAAGGTAAAGACCGAGAACACGGCCCACCACGTGGGTCCTCGAATTTGTCTCCAAGTAATCCACAATCATGACTGACAAAGCCGCTATAGATAACGCGAGGAGACTCGCCAGTTTTCTTTTCGTAAATTTCATAGCCAACTGTTATTCCGCTATAGGCATTTGCCCATGTCCGTATTAAGATACGCCCATCGTGAATATCAGAAGTCATCCATGCTGCCCCAGAGAGATCAGCCCCAAATTCACCACGCTTCTCTATCACCCAAACCTTAAAATCATGTCGAATATATTCGACCCCTGCAAAATCCGTCTCTACTGTATACGAACCTGCTTCTTGATTCAATTTCATAGTCGTTTGGGCAATGCCAGCTGGATTTGTCTGTGCCTCTTTTGATTGACTTCCAATAGTGAAAGTAATTCTTTTATTCGGTATGCTTTCATCAGTGTTTTCATTTGTGAGTGTAGCTTTTAGATCAATAGAATCAGAGTATTGTCCGCTTGTATCACCATTATATACAACTCCCGTCGTTCCCAATAGCTGCCTTGGGGCTAAATTATACGCAAGGGCTCTAGATAGAACGAAAGATGCTATTACCTTGGCAGGGTACTCATGTTCCTTAAAATCTGAGTGGCAAAAGTATGCCTCGTCTGCAACTCCGTAGTGTATCAATTTGCCAATGCCAGTATCTCTTGAGTTAGAATGTATCCAATTAATGGTCGAGTCCCAATCCACGGAGGCATCTAAATGGTTCATTGCTTCCAAGGGAACGGTTTTATCATCAACGTCATCCGAATAAGGATCAATCGTAACCCGCTCACATGCCCCGCCGTTGGTAACGTCTTCTGAAGAACCTAGACTAAAAAATTTGCGACCACCACCCATTGACAGCCACTCACTGATGGAAAGAGTATCTGTTCTATACATATGATGGAATAATTCGGCACATAGGTCACTGTTGTTATCTCTTGGACACCATCCCATCAAGAATGTACCGTATTTTTCTAGGTAATCTTGTGGCGTATTGAGAGTGAAGACTCCTCTAATATTAGGTCGAGGGTCGAAAGGGTCATAACTGTAGTTATTAGGATCGTTTATCAGCCTCGTAACAGCTCTGCCACCAGCACTATGAGCAACTATGATTATATTCTGTTCATTGAAGTTATCCCTTAGATGATCTCTTATTTCAGCACTCCATTCATAAGTCGGCAGCTCACCGAATTTTCCTTCATCGGGATGGTATGCTAAATTCGGTCTACTGCTTCTATACATGTTGAAGTTAGATGTATCTACATATAGTCCAGCACTAGTATAATGATCCAGCAATTCTTTAATCCAATATTCTACCTTCTCTAGATCTGCAGAGTCTCCACCCATCCCATGTAGGAAAAGGAAACGGAATTTGTAGATCCAAACATAGTCAGGATTTTCTCGGTCAACTAACAGGAAGGTAGTATCCCTTGATGAGTCTGTTCCACCATTACCAGGTCTGTTGCTTTCTTGGGCATCAAAATCATAGTATACGTGGCGGATTTGCTCGACGCCATAGTACCTGTTGCCTACTTCTTCTATTGCAGATCTCGTAAGAGTTACTGTGGCTCTGAATTTGTTCATATGATCCCAATGCCAACCATTGTGATCTTCTTCTATGCCAAAATCATCTCTGTAGAATTTCGCCTCTCCATTTGTATCCGTATACTTATGGACGTATTCGGGCCCATGCCAATCACATCCAAGATCAGCACACCAACTCCAATAAAGTTTGACATTGACGCGAACTCCTGACACACCAACATCTCCACCAGTTTCGGGGTTTATCCCCCTCACTCGCGCAGTAAATATATAGCTCGATTTACTCAAAGGCTCGTTTTCATTCGAACTTCCTTGAGCCTCATTTTCTAATCTAGCAATAGTAGCAATAATTAACAACGCACATATTGCCAGGCTCATCAACATTATTCTTGCATTCATTCTATCGCCTCCTCTTATCTTCTTGAAGAGAGTTCTTGGGTTCCCTCGTTATGAGGAAGAATCTATTGATACTTCGTACATGAGTAGTGATGCTCCCATCTTTAAAAATTTTGGGTTTGCGTTTTTTGTGCAAACCTGAATAGTCACGTAATCCCGCTTAGATTTCGCTTTATTCCTGCGAAAGTGTGTCTAAGAGAGGAGGGAGCTGCAATTCTTGTTAGAGCCGAACAGAAAGTCATTTCAAAACTTGGATATTAGTGATGCTACATTTTCCATTATGTGTTCATATGAGAGAATATACTCTTGGAAAAAGATGCACAATTCATTGGAAATTATCAAAATCTTAGGGTAGAAATCTATCTGGACTCATAGAAGTCTCTTCTTGTTTTGTTTTCTTTTGTGTGGATACCAGTTTTCTACGTCATGTGTTTGGCAGAAGAGAAAGATCTCATCATCCGCTACGGCGAGGAATACCTTGAATATAGGAGAAATACTGGGTTTATCATCCCGAAAGGAAAGTGTTAAGTCTAAAATTGACGTGTTATGCCTAATATCGCCACGGGGGAACCATAAAGTTCTTTTCCACTAGAACTTGAGAAGAAAATGAATTTATAAAGAAATTGCGGAGTTGTCTTCGGGAGATGAAAAACTTCAATCTTCTTGACTATCATCTTTTCAGGGGTAATGTGATAAGGTAATAGACGATTGTTACACGTGTAACAAAAGGGACAATCACCTGACGATTTTACAATCCTGAAATCGAAAAGCTTTTCAACTGCTGCGTGTACTCAAACGTTGAGAATTGAACGCGAATGGTGTGAACCAATGGATCTTTCTACAGAACAGCAAGCCATTTTACGTGGCGAAAAGGGAACTCTCCTGCAGAAATGCATGCAGACTCTCGTTAAATACGGGGATTTCTTCAACGCACAAAAACTGATACCCACTAAGAGTGCCCACCTTGTGTTAAGCGGTGGGTCCATTATTCTGAGGACGTATTTAGGCATTCTTGAGAATATGACAGCAGAAGGAATACAATTTGCAGTGCCCACCACGGTTAATCCTCGCTTGACCATGGAACACCTGGGAATAGTCCAGAAAATAGCGCAGCGATACTTATTTCAAAAGGACAATCAATTCAGACACCATTTCAAAAAAATGGGTGGAATCGAAACCTATTCGTGTACTCCCTATTTAGGTGATAATACTCCTCAACAAGGAGATATTCTGGCCTGGGCAGAATCGAATGCCGTCATATTTGCTAATTCAGTTCTTGGTGCGAAAACTAATCGTAATTCTGGAATAATTGACTTGATCTCCGCTGTGCTTGGAGTTACTCCACTAATGGGGCTGCTCTTGGATAAAAATCGAAGAGCAAATTGGGAAATCATTGTCGATGCTGAAGAAATTGACTACGCTGTCCTCGGGTACGTAATTGGGGAAAAAGTGAAAGATGGCATTCCATACATTAAAGGGTTACACAGCACTGCTGATGATTTTAAGAACATGGGAGCAGCAATGGCAGCTTCAGGTGGAGTAGGGTTATACCACATCGAGGGGGTTACCCCGGAAGCTGTACAGGTGAAGGATGCACTCCTCTTACCAGACTGTCAGACGTTAACTGTTACAGATTCACTGCTCAAGAAGGTCCAGGAAAACCTCGGACACGGACGAAAAAAGGTCAAAACAGTATTTTTAGGGTGTCCTCACCTTTCTTATACAGAATTAGTGCACGTAACAAAACTACTTGAAGGCTGCCGTACAAAAAAAGGTGTAAATTTATGGATGAACAGCAGCCCCAGCGCGATAGGGAAATTTAACCAAAGCGACTACTTTGAAGAATTTGAGAAAACAGGCGCAGTCCTTATGTCGCTGTGCCCCCTTGCCTTTCTCCAACTGCCTTCTCTCCGAAATAGATGGATTCTCACTAATTCGGGGAAATTGAGGTATTACGCACCAGTGTATTACGCTCCCTTGAAAGAGTGTCTAAGAGAAGCTGTAGGAGGGGATATCAATGGTTAAGGGGAAGGTAATAATTGCAGGTAAGGCTGAAGGACCAGCTCTCGTGACGAATCAACCCATCAATATTCTCTCAGCATACGGCAAGAACCTCATACTTCCCTGGAAAACTGGAAAAATTAGTGACAAGGAACACGAATTGCACAGGAAGGATTTGCGTGAGACAATTCTGTTTACACCATTCTCTATCGGGAGCACCACAGGCGGGGTGATTCTCCTGGAGGCTATCAGGAAAGGGATTGCGCCTAAGGGAATGGTCGTGGCAAAAGCAGATACCTTACTGGTGTCAGGGAGTATCCTTGCGTCAGCCTGGCTTGATCAGGGTCTGTTGCCTCCTATTGTTGAGTGCCCTGAAATTTTTGGACACGTTCAATCTGGCCACTGGGTAAAAATAGATGGAGAGAATATTGAAATTGAAAATTACTGAGTCGGATGAATTTTTATTCTACTTGGAAAAAAGAGACTATTCATAAAAAACAAAAATTGACAATAAAAAGAATCAGATTGATGTCAAAAGAATGTATGAAGGTGAAAAATCCACATCTTGACATCCATGCCAATCACAATACTTAAATAGATAGTGGTATACACATCATCATGGCCTCCAAGACAACCGAGGGATGGAAATTATTCAGGGATTCTTTTAGGTTTTTGCGTAAAAAGCCAGTTTTTGTTGTTCCCATCTTTTTCAGCTGGATTGTGGTGGCGGCTGTTGTTTTATACGCACAGTATTATTTTGAATTCCCCTCATCCATACTCGTAGGGATTGGTTATGTTTATCTGTTTCTCTTTCTCATGACATTTATCATCTGCATTGCCAATGTGATGATGCTTGAGTTCATGCAGCAAATGGAATTTGGAGAAAAAATATCTTTTGTAAAAGCATTAAAAGAGGCTCTTTTCTTGGATTCATTGAAGGTTATTCCTGTTGCAGTAATTTGGGCGATTATTTGGTTTTTAATCTTGATAATTAGGGCATTAACAAGTAAAAAGAAAGGTAAAAAGACAAGAGCAGAACCCTCGCTGAGAGATGCAGCGCGAACATTAGGTGGCGCAAAAAGTGGGCCCTTTTCCTGGTTAAACCTGGGCTTGAAAATGTTTGAGAAGTTGATCCGTATGACAGTTTTTTTAGTACTGCCTGCAATTACGTGGGAAAACAAGGGGCCATTCTCTGCCTTTAGAAAAGCTGTTGAGATCATAAAATTGCATCCTATCCAATTCTTGACAACGTATACTTTGACAGGTGCAGCTGCAGTACTCATGGCATTACCCCTTGTTCCAGTGTTCTTGCTTGACGAATTAGGTGTAACCTTCCCCGATACTTTTTGGTTTGGCATCATCATCTACGAAGGGATTATATGGACCCTTGGAGTTTATTTGGAGCAGATGTCTGTGGGATTACTTTATTTGTGGCACCTAAAATGGGTTAAAAATGGAAGCAAAGGAGAACTTTCATCTGTAGCTAAACCACATCTTCTGGACGATGTTTACGAACTAAAACCATGATTTCAATCTTCCTAAGAAAATTCTACGCACTAATATTGGGTATGATACTATCGAATAGCAGCATTCTTACATTCTGGTGCTGTAATCATCTAAACTCAAGATATCTTTCTATCAACAATAAGTGAAAAAGGCAAATTCATTCAGTGTTACACGTGTAACAATAAACACCCACTAGTGGCAATCCAGAATGGAACACATTATAAAGGTTGAAAAACTATCTGCAGGAGGATACTATGTCAGCACAAAACCCCTACAATATATGTACGTGGCAACCTCTCTCCAAATGTGAGGATTGCCCCCTTTGTGGCCGCCTCAAATGTCGGTTCAACCGAGGAGATTTGTTCCATTTTGTAGGGTTATTTTTTGGATTCGCTCTCCCTGCCCTCATAGGCATGGTAAAGGGAGGTTACCACTGGTATATACTGGGTTGGATTGGATTTTGGATACTCTTTTTTGAATTGTGGGAGATTCGTATCCTGTGCAGCCACTGCCCATACTATGCTGAAAAAGGGATAATACTACATTATATTAGCTTTTTTACTATCTAAGAGAAAGGTTTATATATTCCCAACTGTTGGGAATACTATGACTTCATGGCGAGAAGAGTTGATGGGCAATGAAAATCTCCAAGCTTTGAGAGATCACATTGCAGTAAAGTCAGAACGAACACAGTCTGCCTACCTGTTTACAGTGAAACGGATCTGTGATTTCTTCAAAATAGAGTACAAGGAGTTTGATCCAAAGGTACTGGACCAGGAGAAGTACGATACATTCTTTAGTACACGCTCCAAGGAATTGAAAAGGAGTTCTTTGAATCTTTTGAGCAATGTCTTCAAAATTCTATCAACCCTCTATGGATTGGATATCAAGATAAAACTGCTGAAAGAGACTGATAAGCACACAGACTACATTACCTTCAGTGAATTGCAGGAGATCATCAATAAAGCAGACAAAGAAGCAGCAGCTGTAGCAGCCTTCATGTTCTGCACCGGGCTGAGACCAGTGAGTGTCCTATCTATCAAAAAGGAACAGCTCATGCTGAATGCTAAACATCCCTACGTAAAGGGCGTTCTCCTAAAAGGTGGGAGGAGGCAGGATATCATCATCATGTATCATGAGATCGTGAAACCTCTTCTCAACTGGTATTTACAGTTTAAAAGCACCCGGATAAAGGACTACGATAAGAATGAGTACGTGTTCGTATCCCAGAGAGGAAAAACTACAGAAAGCTACATCTACGAGCTTATCAGGAAATGCTCAACCATTGTTGGAAGGAATATATCACCACGAATGCTCAGGAAGGGTTTGGGCGTTCACACAAAGGAACTAGGGTTACAGGATGAAGTGAGACGAATGATCATGGCCCACAAGGACGTGAAGACCACCATAGATGCCTACAGTGACTATAACATCAAGGACATTGTCAGGGAGTTGGAATTAAAGGTTCCTCAAAATCAGGGGATTACTGGAGTTCAACCATCGCCGCCTCAGAGTGCTTTGACTGAAAAGTGCCCTTTCTGTGGTGGACCTGTGGAAAATGAGATGTTATTATGTCCACACTGCTGGGAAGAAATAAAAATTGTGTGTGACAACTGCAAGAGGTTCGTCCAAGTGAACTGGAAGAAATGTCCGTACTGTGGGACAAATACAGAAAAAAAGAAGGACAAATTTGAGTACGCACTGTAATTGCGTGTAAATGTAATGGGGGTTTACTATGACAGGAAATTTTGACGAAATCAGGATGGAAATAACTTCATGCTTTGTGAGAAAGCACGAGTATTGGGAGAAGAGACGCCGTGGAAAGAACTGGATAGCCCGGATCACTGGGTTAGACACAAGATACGGCTACAAAAGAGAATTCTTAGAAACGACCCGCATAGGAAGAGAGAAAGTATTTCTATTGGAGGACTTTCATGTAGGTGAAATCTACGAGGTTGCCTCGATATACACTAGTGGTGGTACTACTAAAGGGTTGAAAGATACCTTCGTATGTACAGAGATCACAGAAACTCATGTCGTACTGGAGTGCATTCCACAAGAGGAAGTTCTCAAGAGATACACTAATCAAGAGGAGAATGTGGCAGCACAGAATCTGGTGCAACAGCTTTTGAAAATTGTTACCAAGGATGAAGCAGTGGAACTCATTCAGGTGTATGGGTAGTTACATACATGCAGAATTGCTCGACCCAATGTTATAATCCCCGAGAGTCTGGAATTCCTAGCATGGATTACGACTGGATTTCCGGCCACAAGAGGGAGGGATTAATTATGAAGGTTGTCACACTTCTGAGCGTCCAACCCATCATACCTCCAAAATTGTCTTCTAATGAATGAATAATTTCCCTGTTACACGTGTAACCAGTAGATCGGAACCAGTGCTGTCTTATTTGTACCATTCCCTTTTCTTTGAGAGTTCATCTCGTTTCCTTCTTTTCTATATG
>JGI2171J19970_10002117_pt1 | contig 10964 bp, 9 predicted proteins | sample DeeMarSWOR324_28_FD_19970 | JGI IMG/M metagenome (IMG submission 19970) | reverse complement strand
CTTATGCAGCATTGCAGAATTATTTGCTCCGCTGTGCTCGCAATGACCTTAAAAAGGCATTCTATAAAGCTCCCTCTTTTAACTCTATACAGAAATGAACCGCCAGAGTTAGGTATCAATTCTAGCGGTTCAGTTTTAGATAATCAAGAGTATCTGTCTATACCCAATTATTAGGGGTACGTGGCGCTAAAACCAACTACCTTAGGGACACCATCAGCCCTGAAGCTGAACGACCCTTCCTTCACATCAATCTTCAACGCCATATCTGGAAGTCCGAGCCACCACTGGCTAACTTTATCCCATGGTTTATCCCCTCGCTTCTGAGCCAATTGTTTACCGGCTAATAGAAATTTACCCCAAGTTGTCACAGGGTCAAGTGTTACATGAAGCACCTTTGAATTGGTTTTCCCCGCAGGTATCCACATTTCATTCATATCCTTTACAATGCGTAACTCATAATCATCAAAGTACAAGAAGAATTGAGCATCATTCAGCAGGACTGGATAACTGTTAGGATTTGCGATTTCAAAAACAAAAACGAGGGTGACCGCTGAAGAACCACCGAATTGTGGGGCTTTGCCCAGGGCCACTTTTGCCTTCCCGTAAGTCCACCATCCTGTGTAATATGACAACTGGATAGAGTCAAGAGTAATCACTGGATCCTTGAAATTGGCCGCGGTGGGCTTGGTCTGCAAACCCGCACAGGAGATAAATAGCGCCCCGATACCGAATATAAGTGCTATCAGTAATACAGTAGATTTCTTAGGCATAATAAACCTCCCTTTAAAAAATCGTTTTATGATTCTATTACGTTAACCATCTCTTTCTACGCTTATAATGTTTTACCTCGGCAAAACTCTTCATCTTTCCCTTTTCTGAAAGCCCGAGGTAAAAGTCCTTAATATCCTCATTTTCCTTTAATTTCTCGGAGGTATCATCCATCACAATGCGGCCGGTTTCCATTACGTATGCATAGGGGGCCACATTCAGAGCCAGCTTCACATTCTGTTCTACCAAAAGGATGGATATCTCTTCCTCCCTGTTGAGCCTCATTAAGATATTAAATATCTCATGAATGAGCATAGGGGCAAGCCCCATAGATGGCTCATCTAAAAGTACCAGCTTGGGCTCTGTCATCAGGGCCCTGCCCACTACAGTCATCTGCTGCTCTCCTCCGCTCACAAATCCTGCAACTTCACTTCTCTTTTCCCTGAGCCTGGGGAAATAATGGTAGACCAGTTCTAATCCATCCCTAACCGACCCTGATTTTCTCAAATGGGCTCCAACCCTAAGGTTCTCCTCGACAGTAAGGTGCTCAAAGACCCTGCGGCCTTCAATTACCTGTATAATACCCATCTTGGCAATCTCTACCGCAGTTCTCCGGTGGATTCTCACGCCCTCAAACTCAATGGCCCCATCAGTGACCTCTCCAACCTCAACCTTAAGGAGCCCAGAAATGGACTTCAGGGTTGTGCTCTTTCCTGCCCCGTTGGCACCTAAAAGGGCCACGATCCCACCTCTTGGCACCTCAATAGAGACACCTTTTAGGACCAAGATTACCTCATGGTATTTGACCTCAATGTTGTTAACATTTAAAATCGATTTTGCTGCTTCCAATTCGGAAACCTCCTTGGTTACCATCCAAGCCACTCTTTGGCCCACTGTCTTGGCCACCGGCCCTTCACATCAACAAATTGCACCTTCTGAAACTTTTGATCTTTCCAGCTCCATTCCTGAACCCAGCAACCTCCTGTTGGTCTGTGGTCATCGGCTGTATAGCTAACATCCCCAGTGCATAGACCAATGTGGAAGTTCCTCATGGTCTCAAAGCCCTTCTTCATGATTCCTGGGCCGGTCAGATCGCCTGCCTTATCGGCTCGCTTCATGGCTTCCCAGAGGACCATACCATTGGCCCAACCCTGAACGGTTCTACATATGCGGTTTTCCAGCGGTATGCTAGGATTGATTTTCTTCGCATACTTTACTACTTCATCCATCAAATCACAGTCCTGACCAAAAAATCCGTTAGGGGTGGCACCCATAACGCACAGGGCATCCTTGGCATTCATGGCATCTCCGGCAAGCCGCGGGAGGTTCTCATCATAACCCCAGTTGTTGACTATATGATCCGCCCTTAACCCCAGGGCATAGGCATCCCTAATGGTTGCAGACACCGACATGGTTGTGTTTCCGTGCCAGATGATATCCGGGCTAAACTTTTTGAGGGCCATGATCTGGCTCTTTGTATCAAGGGCAAAGAGACTCACATCCTGATCCGGACCTATCTCAAAACCAAGTAACTCAGCATGATCCTTGATAGCCTCAATAGGCGCACTGGCATAAGGAGAGCCAAACATATAGGAGCATGCAAGACGTGGTTTCCTGTTTTCCCCCCTTGGTTTCCACTTCTTGTCATACCAGGCCGTTAAACATGACCTGGCATTGGTCGAGTAGTCCGGTGAAAAGAAGAGGTTATAGGGCGTGCCTAAATGTTTTCTCCCCTTCTTGTCAACCCAGTCTTTCGGATTTGTCAGATGTGCAGAGTAAGAATCCGAGACATAGGGGATCTTGTCCTTATTTATCGTCGGTGAAAGGGCCTCGGTATCACCTGTGCCCCATCCCATAATAGCGGTAACTCTCATTCTTTTTAGGAGCTTGTATTTGGTGATGGCCTCCGGGATCCGGTAACCATAATCAAACCAGATATATTTTACCCTCTTTCCATTGATGCCACCATGATCATTCACATAGTGTGACCAAAACTCTGCTTGGCCAACGGCAGCATCTTTTCCCACATCAGACGTGGCACCTGTGGTATCCTTTAAACCACCTACCTTTATTACCTTGGCCAAGGCTACCGATGTTAGGCCAAACAAAAATACAAATGTAACCAACGCAATCAAAATCCTTTTCATGTTCATAGCTTCCCCCTTTTTTTGTTAAAAAGCAAACCTGTTTAAATAACCCTAAAAATAGTATTAGTTGATCCCTCCAATTCACCTCCTTTCCGCTGTTAGGTAAATCGTTAACTACTTGATTTGTTAGATTTTTTGCTACTCAACTTCAAGCCTAATACGAAAATGGCCAAAGGTTAAAATAATTCTTAGCCTGCCACCATCGATAAGAAAGCCCTCGCGGCTCATAGATCAAAAAGGCGCATATCGCAAGTCCAAAGGCCATCTCTTTTAGGAAGGCAAAATTAATCATGAGCTTGGGCCAATAGTCAGAAAGTGGTATGGCTGCTATTTGCAAAAGTTCCATGACAACAACCATAAAGATGGACCCGAATATGGCTCCATCAATACCAGCACCACCAATCAGAATTACACCCACTAACCAGAGGGACCAGAACCAGGGAAAATGCTCCGGGCTTAGGGCTGCCAAGTTGGCTATCCAGAATGCCCCTGCAATACCTCCGATGAATCCGGCAACAAAGAAATTCAACAGCTTATACCAGACAATATTGATCCCTAAGGTCTCTGCGGCAATGTCATTGTCCCTGATAGCAACCCAGGCCCTTCCAACCCTTGTTCTGAGGAGATTGGCCATAATCATAACCATAAGTGTCAACAGGGTGATCATCACAAGATATACCTTAACATCCGAATCTATAAACCATGGACCTATCTTAATTGTGCCTGGTGGAAGTGAAAAGGCTTGTCCGCGGCCACCGATCCTGCTTACATACTGGGTCAGGATAAAGTCCACAGTGATAAAATGGGCTGCCATTGTAGTCAAAATAAGGTAAAATCCCTTGACTCTTGCTGAGGGGAGCCCGAAAAGAACGCTCCACAGGCCAGCAACAATTGCGGCAACTATAATGCTTATGGGATAGGCAAGGCCCCAGTCAATAATAAATTGAGGCCATGGAAATCTCAGGATTAAAATTGTACTTGTATAGGCACCTACAGCTATAAAGGCGGCATGGCCAAGGGTTATCAGACCGGCATAACCTATCAGTAGCTGCACGCCCAGGGCACCAAGGGCAGTGTAGCCGATCATAATAGCCACGCCAAGCCAGTATTCGTCTAAAACTAAGGGGAATACAACAAAAACGATCAATAGAAGCAGTATCATCTTCCCTTTTATCACCGGTGTCTGCCACCAACCTTGATCCTTGGCATAGTCTTGATGGTAATAGCCGCACGGCATCCAAACTCTGGTCATAAACTAATCTCCTTCAATTGACAATTGAAAATTCTCAGTTACATCCTCTCAATCTTAACCCATCCCCAGAACCCATAAGGTATAAAAAGCAAAAATACTGTCATAAATGCAAATGGAAATATTTCCTTTACCCCTCCAGGGAAATAGGCATCTAAGTAAGTACCGGCAAAATTCTGTAATACCCCGATGATTAGCCCACCGACTATGGCACCAGGAACGGAGTTAAGCCCACCTAAAACCACGGCCGGGAGCACCAATAATCCTAAATAGCCAATTGATATATTAACCCCATTGATATTTCCCAGAAGTGCCCCGCCTACACCTGCGGCCATAAAGGCAATGGCCCAGGATGCTGCATATACAAACCGTGCACTCACACCAAGTGACAAGGCGGCTGTCTCATCGTCTGCTGTTGCCTGCATGGACAGACCCCAGCGTGTGTATTTAAAGAAGGCAACAAAGACGAGAAAGAGGACTATAGCCAGCACAAAGGACCAGAAGTAGACGGTTGAGATCTTCAAAAAACCGATGGTAAATGGCTTAAGCGAAAAGATGGCTGGCGTGAAGACCCTGGTATCCGTCCCCCATATAAACCCAATTAATCCTTTAAAGAAAAAAGAAAGTCCTACAGTTACCATTATAATGGCCAGGATCGGCTCTCCAATAAGTTTATCCAAAAAGATCCTTTCTACCAGAATACCGAGGACAATACCAATGAGCAGGGTAAAAAAGATGCACACGATGAAGGGAACGCCCATTAAATAAAAATAAATTGTGACATAGGCTCCAAAGAGGGTCAGTTCTCCCATGGCCAGGTTCAATACCCCTGAGCACTTGTAGATCAAAACCCAACCCAGGGCAACTAAAGCATATATCCCTCCAACCATAATCCCAGTAGTTAAGGTCATGAAAAACAGTTCCATTTTCTAACCCCCTTTTTGTTCAGTAAGCAGTAATGCCAGGCCATTGTCTTTTCTTTTTAGTGCTTACTGCCTACTCCTTACTCCTTACTTAATCACACAGTGATTTCCTGAATCCTCAGATCTGTCTTGATAGGCTGTATCCTTCCATCCTCATAGGTAATGGTCATATCCAAGTGGACCTTGCCTGAGTCCTTATAAAGGCTCTCAACAATATCCTTGTATCTCTGTTCCATAAAACCTCTTCTTAGTTTGCTGGTCCTGGTTAATTCATCATCATCTGCATCAAATGCCTTGAAGAGGTTAACAAATTTCTTTATCCTGGCCGGTTCCGGAAGGCCTTTATTGGCCTCTTCTATCTGTTTCTGAACAAGATCGTATACCTTTGGATCCTGGGAAAGCTCTGGATAGCTTGTGTAATTGATCTTATGCTCATCTGCCCATTTACCAACAACAGAATAATCAATACACATGACAGCAGTTACATAAGGAAGCTTATCCCCGATGACCCAGGCATCCTGTACATAGGGACTGAATTTAAGCCTCGCCTCCAGATATTGAGGGGCAAAAGGCCTGCTATCATTGAGGATCATAACATCCTTTGACCTGTCAAAGACAACCAGGTGACCATCGTCGTCAATAAAACCGGTGTCCCCTGAGTAAAGCCACCCATCCTTTAATGTCTTTTCTGTTTCCTCCTCCATTTTATAGTAACCTTGAAAGACCGAGGGGCCTTGGAGATAATCTCTCCGTCTTCTGTGATCTTCACCTCTGTTTCAGGAATAGGGGTTCCCACTGTGTCAAATTTTATATCCCCATCCCTGTGTGTGACGGATATTCCTGCTATCTCTGTCTGTCCATATATCTGTTTCAAGTTTACACCGAGGGCATGGAAAAAGCGAAAATGCTCGGGACCCATTGCAGCGCCGCCCGTGTAACAATGCCGGAGTCGCGACATCCCAAGGTGGTCCTTGAGCTTCTTTTGCATAACCACGTAAGCAAATTTATTCAAGGCCCTCCAGTACCATGGAATAGGCTTCTTTTCAAATTTCAGATCGGCTACGTGATACCCAATCTTGGTGGCCACCTCATATGCCTTCCGCTTTATCCAGGTAGAATCCAGGTACTTCACCTGAACCTGCCGTGTCAGACCCTCATAGAGCCGTGGAGCGGCGAACATGACATGTGGCCCTATTTCCCGAATATTGTGCTGTGCGATTTCAGGCTCCTCCGGGAAATTAAGGGTGTAGCCGACCTGGAGGCCGCAGGATATGGACATCATCTGCTCCCCGATCCACGCAAAGGGAAGATATGATACGAAGTCATCGGTATCGTAGCAGGGATCAACAGCCATGAGATTTTGGCCCATGCTCAGCATGTTGTAGTGGGTCAGCAAGGCCCCTTTTGGCAGGGCTGTTGTCCCAGATGTATAAAACAGCAAGCAGATATCATCCCCATGGCCTTCGTTGATCAATTTCTCGAAAAGCTCTGGTTCCTTCTGATCAAGCTCCCTTCCGAGCTCTTGTGCCTTCTTTATGCTCATTAAAAATTCCAGGTGGTAGCGCCTCATCCCCTTGGGATCATCCCAAATGATACATTCCAGTTTCGGGCACTCAGGCATAATGGCCAGGGCCTTATCCACCTCTTCCTGGGTTTCTCCTATAAAAAACCTGCTGTCTGAATGATCAACGATGTATTTGACCTCTTCCATCATACAGTCCTGAAAAAGCCACACTGGTACGGCGCCGGCACACATTGTGGCCATCTCTGCCCAGATCCCTTCCGGCCTGTTATCACCGATCATGGCAACCTTGTCTCCCTTCTTTAGTCCGAGGCTGACCATCCCCAGACATAGATATTTTACGTTATCAAGGTAGTCCTGCCAGGTGAAAGGCCGCCATATGCCGAACTCCTTCTCTCTCATGGCTACCTTTCCACTTCCATATTTTTTGCATTGCCTGTAAAACAATTGGGGAATGGTTAGGTCTTTTGTGATCTCTATGTTTTCGCCACCCATTTTATCTCCTAGTTATGTAAAGATCCTCTTCACCCAGATATGCCTTAACAACCTCAGGGTTTTTGCCAACCTCTTCCGGGACTCCATCAGTAATCATATTGCCAAAATTAAGTACAAGAACCCTGTGGGAAATGTCCATTACCACTCCCATATCGTGCTCCACTAATACACAGGTTACCTTCCAGAGTTTCTCCTCATTTATGTCAAGAATAAACCTGGCCATGTCCTCCACTTCCTCCAAGTTCAAACCTGCCATGGGTTCATCCAAAAGGATCAACTCTGGCCTGAGCGCCAATGCCCTTCCGAGCTCAACCCTCTTCTGTAGCCCATAAGGAAGCATATGCGCTACCTGATCCCGGATACCCTCAATCTCCAGCAGATCGATAATCTCTTCCTCAATAAATCTTCGGTCCTCTATCTCCTCTTTTTTTGTCTTGCCTGCATACACAGATCCACTGAGTATGCCGGATTTGAGATGTACATGTGAACCCATCCTGATATTATCAAGTACGGTCATTCCTCCATACAGCTCGAGCTTCTGGAAGGTCCTGCCAATTCCACGCTCAGCCCTTTTATGAGGAGAAAGATGGTTGATCTTTTCTCCCTTAAAATAGATGTTTCCTTTCTGGGGATGATAGAGACCATTAATGCAGTTCATCATAACTGTTTTACCGGCACCATTTGGCCCAATAATGGAGTGTATTTCCCCCTTTCTTACCTCCAAATCAACACCGTTCAGGGCCTGCACCTTTCCAAAGGCCATATTGATGTCTTCAAGTTTTAGAATAACATCCCCTGCCTGCACTCCACCTGCGTTATTCATACCTCTTAAACCTCCATTGCGAGCTATTTGTGTTCAAGGAATCCGATAACTTTCAAACAAAAAAAAGGCCTGTATGTGAGGTTCACATAACAGGCTCTCTTAAATTCTTTATAGAGCTCTTATCCCAAAAGATATACAGGGTCTTGTCAAAAAGGTGGGTTACTATTAGCATTTTTGCTGGGCCGAGAGGTTTATCCAAAATCCCATATTAGCTTACTTAATGTGGGATTTACTTTTTTATTTATTATTTGTCAACAGCTTTTTAATCTAATACAAGGATAAAAATCTTAATAGTGACAAACAGTTACAATTTAGCTTTAAAACAGTTATTATTTAGCTGTTATGCGGTTTTTACGAATTCATGAAAACAGACGTTATCCTGACATCTCAACATTTTCATAACGACCTGATAAAATCTGTGGCATGAGGTTCCCTTGACATTGGCGTAGAAAATAATCATCTGTCATTCCTGCGATAAAATCCCGGACAATCATTGCAGGAGAAGTATTATCCCGATACTGGGGGGACATACCATCTAAAAATTCTCTGAAAATAACTGAATTCTCATTACCAGCTGTTAGATCCTTATAATATTTCTCAAAAAGCAAGCCAAACATCAATTGTAACTTGTTGGTTTGACTTTTGGCCTTGGGGTCGGTGTATATGAACTCTTGGTTAAAATCTTTTAGCTTTTTCAGGGCCTCTGCCACCTCAGGGCTAAATGAAACATAGGGTTTTTCAAGACTCTCTGCGATCACATCCTCAACCAGGGTATATACAATAGTTCCGTTTGTTTCCCCCAATCTATCACGGCAATCCAACGGTATTTCATTCCTTTCTATCAAACCAAGCCTTATGGCATCCTCTATATCTCTGCCTATATAGCTAATGGTATCCGCCATCCTCACCACGCACCCCTCTATAGTCATGGGCCAGATAGGAAATTCTGGATTCTCTGTTACCTTTTTTATCTCTTCTTCCAGTCGCGTAAAATCTTTACCTTTATCAGGATACAAGGCAACATTATGCACCTCGCCATTATGGCAGAGGATGCCATCCAAAACCTGGAGAGACAGGTTCCACCCAGCTCCTTTTTTTTCTATTAGCTCCAAAAACCTCACACCTTGTACGTTGTGTAAAAAATTACCCAGTCCATATTTCTTGGATAAATCTGATAGAAATCTCTCACCATCGTGCCCAAAGGGTGTGTGGCCTATATCATGACCAAGGGCAATAGCCTCGATCAGATCCTCATTTAGCCTGAGAAGGCGGCCTATAGTCCGGCCAATCTTAGAAACTAATTGCACATGAAGAACGCGATGGGTAATGTGATCATTCCTAATAAGGTAGAAGACCTGGGTCTTGTCAATATACCTGGAATAGGCCAAGGAATGGAGAATCCTATCGGCATCAATAGAAAAATTCTCCCTGTGACCTTCAACAATCTCTGGTTCGTTCTCTCGTCTAACGGCCTCGGTACTTAGCGTGGCATAAGGGGAAAGCCTGTCTTTTTCTAAAAGATGGAGGCGTTGTTTAACGTCCTTTAGGATCTTGGTCTTATTCATCAAATACCTATAGGTACCAAATGGAAAAACTCAAATGAAAGCTAGAGAAATTCTAATAGAAATGAATATCAGGGGTCAATATAATTAACGAATAATGAATTGATTAATCTTGCAATTTGCTTTTTAGGATATATCTTCTTTTATGTCTTGATAAAAGCGTCTAAAGTGATAATTGCCTAAAGTGAGCCACACTTGTGGATATATTAATATTGGAGTTTCTACACTCTAGGCATTTTAGGCACTTTAGCTCACTCAAATGATGAACTTACATCCTACTGAAAAAAAGGTTTTGTCAACTATCATCGAACATCAAATGATTCACAGCGAGGACAGGATCGTTGTAGCTGTATCTGGGGGACCAGATTCTGTCTGCCTTTTGAAAATCCTTTTTCACCTTCGAGAGTGCTTACACATTACTCTAATTGTTGCCCATCTTGATCATGGATTAAGGCCACAGGAAGATGAAAAAGAAACGGAATTTGTTGCCGATTTAGCGAAAAGACTAAATCTCACTTTGGCCTATGATAAGGCAAATAATGTAGCTAAGGCGCATGGAACCTCCATTGAGGAAAAGGCCAGGGAGATTAGGTACCAGTTTTTGGAAAAGGTTCTAGATGAGCATCATGCGCAAAAGGTGGCCATTGGTCACACTATGAATGACCAGGCCGAAACAGTTCTTATGCGTCTTCTGAGAGGAGCTGGACCAACTGGTTTATCTGGGATACCCCCAATTCGGGAGAACCGTTTTATACGACCCCTCATAAACATAACGAGGGATGAGATCCATACCTATCTAAAACAAAAAGAAATACCTTTTATGATGGATAGTTCAAATCTTGAAAAAAGGTACCTACGAAACAAGATTCGTTTAGAGTTGATACCACTTCTTGCCAACTACCAACCAAGACTCATCGAACATTTGGGTCAACTTGCATTTCTATGCGGTCAGGAAAACCAATTCATAGAGGAAGAGGCAAAGAAGCGGCTGCAAGTAGTGACTCTCGGTTCCTCAGGCCACACTTTGGAGCTTTCCCTCACCACCTTTAGAGATCTTTCACCCGCTCTCCAGTATCGTATTATCAGGCAGGCAATACATAGAGTAAAAGGAAACCTCAGGAGGATAGAAGTCGGACATATCAAGGCAATCATGGATCTTGCCAATAGTGTGAAGCCCCAGGGCGCAACAAACCTTCCTGAGAATCTTGTAGTAAAGAAGATATATGAAAGGCTTAGATTTTCTTTAGGAGCTGAATCTGAGACTGCAGATTTTTCCCACTACATAAAGAAGGGCGGGAGATTTCAAATTCCTGAATCGGATCAGGCAATCTCATTAGAGGAGATATCTAAAAAGGATTTCTTACAATCTTCTCATTCACCTGGTGAGGCATTCCTTGACCTCGACAGGATCCAATGGCCTCTAAGGCTAAGAAACTTCAGGGCGGGAGACAGATTCATACCCCTTGGCCTTAATG
>JGI2171J19970_10002116_pt1 | contig 10967 bp, 16 predicted proteins | sample DeeMarSWOR324_28_FD_19970 | JGI IMG/M metagenome (IMG submission 19970) | reverse complement strand
CTCTTCGGAGCTCAACATTTCCTTCGTGGTCAAGGAGAAAGATGGAGAAGCGGCAGTTCGAGCCATTCACGACGAATTCAAACTGGACAAAATGTAGTTTGGCGCTTATTGGCTTCCAGTTTTCTTGTGCAGTTCCGCCAGCTTCAGAAGGGTTTCCTTGTAAACTTGAATGCTGTCTAAGTATTCGCTTATGATGATGTGTTCGTCTGTTGTGTGGTCCAAATGCGAGTCGCCAGGTCCATAGGTTACAATCGGAGCGTTCATGGCTCTGCCGAGGATGTTCATGTCGCCTGTGCCAGTCTTTCTCAAAAGCTTCGCGGGTTTTTTCAGCACTTTTCTGATGGAAGAGGACAAGGCTTTCACGAGGGGTGAGCTTTTATCTACTTCGAAGGGCTCATTTGAATCCTCGATTGACACTTTCACCTTAACTTTCGGGTTGTCAGCGCCGTATTGGTCAATCACTTTTTTGCTCGAAGGTCTATGTGTATTTCGCTTTCGAAAGGAATTACAGAGTTCGCTCTTCCGCCGCTCACTTTGGTTAGGCACGCGGTTACTGCGTGGAAGGGGCTTTGTTGCGTTTCCAGCGGTGGAAGGGAGTTTTTGATTTGTTGCCAAAGTTCAAACGCTTTCTCAAGGGCGTTGTCGTAAAGCCATGGTGCAGAGGAGTGCCCGGTCTCCGTTTTGCATGTTATCTTAATGTGCAGGTTCCCCTTATAGCCGATGGTTATGTTTCCAACTCCGCTGGGTTCTCCGAATATGGAGTAATCAGCTGAAATGCCGTCGCTTATCAGATGTTTGATGCCTCTGCTGGTGGCTTCTTCTTCTACGACGCTGGCAACCACAATTTTGGCTTGAAACGCTGGCTCTTGGGCAACTGTGGCTGCCGCCATCAACATCGCTGCCAGCGGACCTTTTGCGTCTACCGCGCCTCGGGCGTATATCTTGTCTTTTTCAACCCGCAATGGAAGATACCCAGCAACGGTGTCCATATGCCCGCACAAGAGGATTGTGGGTTCACCTTGCCCTATTTCTCCAATGACGTTTCCGATAGAGTCTTTTTTTACGCGGAAACCTAACTTTTTCATTTCTTCGACGAGAAAGTCGGAGATGACTTCCTCTTTACCTGACGGGCTGTAAATGCCCAGTAAATTAGTTAGCAGCTGCACCGCTTGTTCGCTCATTTTCTTCTTCCCCTATAACTGTATCAAGGACAGAGATGACTTTGTCAATTTGCTCTTTCTCGATGACCAAGGGCGGTAGAAAACGCAGAACGTTTCTTCCCGCGTCTAAGATGAGCACGCTTCTATCCATAGCCTTGAGTATTATGTTGAGAACATCATATCGGAGTTCCACGCCTAACATTAAGCCTAAGCCGCGAACCTCTTTCACGATTTTATACTTAGCTTGCAGGTCTTCCAGTTTAGCCTTGAAGTATCCGCCCAGAGCCGCGGCTCTTTCCGCAAGTTTTTCCTTCAAAAGCACGTCAATCGCGGCACATGCAGCAGCGCAAACCAGAGGACTCCCGCTGAAAGTGCTTGAGTGCTCGCCAACCTTGAAGGAAGACATTATGGGTTCTTTGGCTACGGTTATGCCGATGGGCAAGCCGCCTGCAAATGGCTTAGCCAAGCACATTACGTCAGGAGTGACTCCCCAATGTTCACACCCGAAAAGTTTGCCCGTTCGTCCGAAACTTGTTTGAACTTCGTCTAAGATTAAGAGAACGTTCTTTTCATCGCAAAGTTCTCTGACTCCAGGGAGAAACTCGTCTGGTGGAACGCGTACTCCGCCTTCGCCGCGGATTGGCTCAAGAAGAACGGCGGCAGTCTTGTCCGTTACGGCTTCAGTTAGCTTTTCGAGGTTGTCAGGCGGAACGTGCTTAAACTCTGGAACCAGAGGCTGGAAGGGTTCACGGTACTTTTTGTCCCAAGTTGCAGACAATGCGCCCATGGTTTTTCCGTGAAAGCCGCCCATAACAGCGATTATTTCAGGTTTGCCCGTGAATTTTCGAGCTAATTTTATGGCGCATTCAACAGCTTCGGCGCCGCTGTTTGAAAGAAACGCTTTGTTCAAGCCTTTCGGCGTTATGCTCATGAGTTTTTGTAGAAATTCTGTTCGCTTCGGGTTGTAAAGGCTTGCGTGACAAGAAATGAGCGTCTCAGCTTGTTTGCAGACGGCTTCTACCACCTTTGGATGTGAGTGCCCGAGTAAGGCAACGCCGTAGCTGCCCATGCAGTCTATGTATTCTTTGCCTTTTATGTCCCAGACTAATGCACCTTTGCCGCGTGTTATCACCAATGGTCGCTTAGCGAAAACGTTCGCCATTAACCTATTTTCAAAGTTAATTATGTCGTACTCATTCACTTGTCATCACCGTGCCAGCTTCATGTTTTAAAGCAGAGGAAATAGGCTGTTGTCTAACGCCTGACGTTACCAACACTTCTTTGACGCCTTTATTCAACGCTTCCAAAGCCGCGTGCACTTTGGTGCTCATACCCTTCCCGATGCTGGAAAGGGCTCCTTCCGCTTCTGCAGCGGTTATTTTTGGAACTGTCTTGCCTTTCAAGACTAAGCCTTGCACGTCCGTGAGTAAGATTAAGCGGTCTGCTTTGAGGGCGCCAGCAACCACAGCGGCTGTTCTGTCACCGTCCACGTTTAACGGTTCAAACTCTTCGCTCATGGCTATCGGAGTTACAACAGGCACGTACCCCTTCTCAAGCAGAAAACCCAACAAATCCACGTTAACCTCGTTTATCTTTCCAGTGTAGCCGCCGTCAACCACCTTTTTTCTTCCTCTTTCATCAACCGCTATTAGTCTCTTTTTTCGCTCCGCCTTCAAGAGTAAACCGTCCAAGCCCGACAAGCCCACAGCGGGTATGCCTTGGTTTTGCAACGCCAAGACTATTTGCTTGTTGATTTTCCCCGCCATGACCATAGTGAAAATTTCTATTGTTTCTTTGTCGGTGTAGCGGCTTCTGAAGCCTTCAGGCGAAACGATAAATTTCTGTTCCTTGCCCAGCTTAGCGGCGATTTCGGTGACTTCAACTCCTCCGCCGTGGACAAGAACCAGCTTGTGCTCTTTAGCCAGCGCTTTCAGGTCTGAGATAAGCTCTGAAGACGCGCCCTCTTTGAGTATGCTTCCGCCCATTTTCACTACTAACAGCATAATTGATCACATCGGATGGAAACCAGTGCTTTTTAGGCCTGTATTCTCATCTATGCCCATCATTATGTTCAGGCACTGGACGCCTTGGCCTGACGCTCCCTTAACCATGTTGTCTATCGCCGAGAAAAGCAGAAGTCTGTTTGCGTGGGGGTCCAGCTCGAAGCCTATGTCACAGAAGTTTGTTCCCATGGTAACCTTTGGGTCAGGAAGCTGATACGGCCCCTTCTGATACTTAACGAAACGTATGAAAGGTTCGCCTTCGTACGTTGAACGAAGCGTCTTCCAGATGTCCTTGCTTGTTAACGGTGTTTTGGGGAAAACGTGAATGGTTGAGAGTATGCCTCTGACCATGTTGACTGCATGCGGAGTAAACGCAACCGTCACCGATTCGCCTGTCAGGTTGTTGAGTTCCTGTTCTATTTCTGCGAGGTGTCTATGCCCTGTCACCTTGTAGGGTCTCACTCCGCTAAACCGTTCAGGATGATGTGAAGCAATAGTTGGTTTGCTGCCTGCTCCCGAAGAACCGATTTTTACGTCCACAACTATCCTATTCTTTTCGACAAGATCGGCCTTTATCACTGGAGCTAAGGCGAGAACTGCAGCTGTTGCCATACAGCCAGGGCAAGCCACTAAACTGGCGCTTTTTATTTCTTGTCGGTGAAGCTCAGGCAAGCCGTACGCTGCTTCTTTTAGCAATTGTGGGTTGGTGTGTTTCCAGCCGTACCATTTGTCGTAATCATCTGGGTTTTTGAGGCGGAAATCCGCGCTCATGTCAATAACTTTTAGCCCAGCGTCTAGAAGTTTTGGAACGAGGTTTACTGCCCCTCCATGGGGGGTTGCAGTGAATATGAGGTCGCAGTTTTTTTGAAGTTCCGCTATGTCTTGAGGAACAAATTTCAGCTGTGTGAGCCCGCGGAGGTTCGGATGCACGTTGAAGACGTATTCTCCTACGGTCTGGCGGGAGGTTACCATTGTGACCTCTATGTGCGGATGGAGCAGTAGCAGGCGTAGGAGTTCTCCGCCGACGTATCCTGTTCCGCCGATTATTCCTATTTTCAACTTTTTTCACCTTTTGAGTGGATGATTAGATTAGGCTTTGGGCGCCTTTTAGGAGGGGAACTGCCACGTTGATGCCGGCGATTAGCCGCGTGTGTTCCCAGAATTCAGGGCATGAATTCGCTTCGTGAAAGACTATGGCACGCTTGTTTTTTTCTATACTCTCTTCGATTATACTTTTGACTTTTTTGTAAGGCGCAGTGCTCATGTAATTCTGGAATGCTGCTTCTAATTTGCTGTTCCAGCTGGGAAAGTCTCGTAGTCTGGATTCGTCCTGCTTGACTTTTTTTACGTTTTCAAACGCCACTGCTGCTTTTTCGAGTTCCGATTTAAGTTCAGTGTCATCCACGATTTTGTTTTCGCCAATGTTAACCATTGCGTCCAAGGCGAACAGCCACGCTTCAGCGTCTTTGCCGAGGGCTTTGCCGCATTTCACTGCCAACTCCTTAACATGTAATGGAAGTTTGGCGTCAAAGACTAAGTTGCCCAGATAGGTGTTTGTTCTGAAGTCTTTGAAGCCGCCTCTCGCTAAAGCCACAGGGTGGCAAAGGGGTGATTTGCCTTTTTCTTTTGAAACTATTATTCGTAAATCGTAAAACCATTTTTCTATGAATTCTTGGGCAACGATGCCTACGGGATTTATTATTGACGGGTTGGTTTCTTGGATGTTGGTGATGAGTTGTTCGCGGTTTTTGGAGAGCAGGGTTCCTTTTCCGTGAGTGCCAGCGTCGGGTTTTATTACGATTCCTTCATCGGAGGCTATTTCGTTCTGTAGCAGGTCTGCGATGTCTTTTTCGTTGTGGATTTCTTTTCCGTTTTTTGTAGTGTCGTAGGCGTCGCAGGGAACGTAAACCGTTTTGGGGATGGGGATTCCTTCCGCCCAGAAGTGCAGCAAGGTTCTCAGCTTGCTGTAGCATGTGAATTCGATTTGGCTTGTGTTTATGGTTTTTTTGCCAAGCATTTCCATTATGTAGCCTGCTTGGAGTCTTCGGTTTTTGCTCTGGGCTCTGTTTAGCACCACGGCGGTGTCTTTGACTGCGCTGGTGTAGTTTTTGCCTTTGGTTTTGGCGGTGAATTGGTTTTTGTGGATGGAGAGGGCGATTTTTCGGAATGGGATATACGTTAGGGGTATGCCTAGTTTTTCTGCGGTGAGTTTTATGCCGGTTTCATCGGTTTCTGATCGTTCATAAAGAAGTGCTATGCTCATGGTTTATCTGCATCCCGTAGAAAATATTTGGCTTAAAAAATTTTGGTAGCGGTTTCATGTTTTAGGCTAGAAGACTGTTCGGTGAATACGTTTATTCGCCCCAGTCTTCTCCTTCTATGGTTAGTTCTTGAAGGTCGACGCATCCGCCTTTTATTTGCTTGACTTCGAGTTCGAGTCCGCAGCCTGGGCAGCTTAGGATTTCTCCTTTTTCAGTGTCTGCTGGAACGTTGAGTTCTGCGTCGCAGTCGGGGCATCTAGTTTTGTGCATTACCTTCACCTCTTGTGGTTTTAACTGTGCAGTTTGTTTGATCATTTTTGCTACCACGTTTTATTTGTTGGAAATGTCTCTCTCATTAACGCGTCTTTCTTTTAAACGTTGCGACTTATTTGTAACATATTAAGCTGTTAATGTTCCATTTGGCACAAAGTTCCATGTTTTGCCTATTTTTGCGTTTTCCGAAAACAGCACGGCAAGGTGCAAACTGCAACGGAATCCGCATTAGCCATACGCAGTGGACTACAGAAATCGTTAAATTTTTCCGTCGCCAACAACAAGCAGGGAACAGAGATGGATGACAAGGACAAGCAGATACTCAAGATATTGAAGGATGATGGGCGAGCTGGCTACGGCGCCATTGGCAAGAAAGTCGGCTTATCTGAAGGCGCTGTGAGGAAACGCATTAAGGCGCTTGCCGATTTAGGTGTGATAAGAAAGTTCACGGTTAAAATCGGCGTGGCGGAAGGCGCTGAAGCTATAACGTTGCTGGCGACGAATCCTTCTTTTCCAACTCAGGAAGTCTCCAAGAGGATACGGGAGATTCCGAACGTGGAAACCGTTTACGAAGTCACGGGTGAATATGATATTGTGGCGGTTATCAGCGGGATGAACGTGGTTGAAGTTAACGAGTGCGTAGAGAAGATCCGCCGAGTAGAAGGCATAATGAAAACCAACACCATGATAGTCCTACGCAGCTGGTGACCAGAAGGCGCAGTTCTCTCAGCGTTTCCGCCTTTACATAAAGACTGGAACATAGATTGAACTTCTGCATGGGCTTGGCTGTTTTGGTTGCGAATGCCTGCCTCCATAGGGTTCTGCATACTATTTCTAATAGGCTACAAATTGGCTGCGGGGTTTAAAACTGTCAACTTTTGGGGTTGCTGTGCAGCCGGTAGCAATCCTTAAATAATTGTAAATATCCAATTGTTTACTTGAGTGATTATGTGCCCAAACTCTACATTATCTTCCCCGCTTAGCCAAAAACAGAAGACCATTTGGTCGCTGATACGCAAAGGACTTTCCGTATCGGCAATAGCAGACAAACTTAGCACCACACGGCAGTACGTTAACCAGACTAGACTGACGGCAGAAGCTAAGCTTTCCACAACGCTTTTAGAAGTTGCAAGAGCCAACGACCTCCACGTAACGAGGCTGTATCCGAAAGAAGCCATACTGGTAGGCTACCATCCAGCCCTCAAACGTAAAGCCATTGTCACCTACAGCACCAGCCACGGGATAAAAGTGTGGTACTGGCACGACAAACCCGAAGAAGTAACCAACCAAGCCTTCCTCCGCCAAACCCGAGAGTACCTGCTCGACTTAGCAAAGGAAAGAGGCATAGAAATCAAAGACGCTGAAAAGATACACCCCGCCAAGCTAGCACACATCATATTCTCTGAACTTGTTCCGGAGTTAAAACCATGAAAAACAAGAAAAAAGTAGAACAGCAAATTAATGGCTGGCTTCCAAAGGACTCCCCTCGACCAATCCCGCAGAAAACCAGAGCGCTCCACTTCACCCAGAAAACTAAAGCCCTATCCACAAGGGCAATTGGCGCCATCGCAACCACAAGTGTTGTCTCATCGATTTTTCTTCTGATTGTTCCACACTACCTGTTTCCGCAGGCGTATGTTCCAAAGGCAAATCCAGCTTGGGGATACGCTTCGCCTAACACGTTGGCAGCATGGATAGTGCTTGGAGTAGCTTTGGCTCTCCTTGTATTCTCAACGCTTGCTTTCATGTGGCTGGGATTAAGGCTAAAACTTGAAGGCTCGAAGTGGGCAACCCGACCCCGGTTTACACCCAGAGCCAGAACAGAACGGGAAAAGACAGCTTTCAAAATAAGCGGCATAACCAATGCAATCATACTGAGCACTTTTTTGGGAGTTCATGCCTTAACTAGTCCGAACGTATGGACTGCGAATTTAACAGCTCTTTCCTTGATTGCTCTTGCTGTATCTTTGACGGTGGCTAACCTTACCTTGTACTTGTATTCTAAGAAGCAAACAACAGAGGGAGGAAAAGAAAGATAACTCCAAAAAAACAGTGGGGCAAGTGCATTCGTGGCTGGTTACCAAAAGAAACTGATTCGTCAAGTATCCTGTTAAGGATTAAAGCGTTTAGAATCAAAATTAGACAGAGAAAGCCTCCGACAATAAGAGAGCGCATTGTCGGTGGTCTCGGTGGCGGAGGTGGTGCTCTTGTTTTGATGGGTATTATGAATTATTTCTTGTTCCCAAGGTATCCCATGTCTTTTATTATTGCTGAAGAAGCCGCTGGTTGGCCCTTGGTGTCGCTGGCATTTTTAATTTGGGTCACAGATAAGAACAGAAAAATAGGCACGAAAAAAGGTTCACCAAAGGACCTGGCTAATGGAACGGCGATTTCAAACGTTCCGCAAATGGCGCCTCAAAAGAAGGCATCTGTTTATTTTGTAACGCGAGAAGCTAACTGGTTGGTCATGACCCCCGGCGCACTCGCCCTACTGAATTTTTTCATTTTTCTCCGCGGCATTCTATTATACGGTCAGAAGTCGTCAATCACTTCATTATCTCTTTTTATGTTTGGAATCTTGGCGTTTCTAATGCTGGTTGTGCATCCTGTAGCTACAAAGATAAGGGTAACCAAAGACGGAATAGACTGGAAGACTTTGGGCGTCGGAACATTCATCCCTTATGACGACTTGAAAGAGATTCGCGTTCGCCGGTTCTGCCTCAAACTTGATGTGGGAAAATGGCGGACAATTTGCCCTGTAAACCGAGATGGCTTCTTAATGGCGGTTCGAGAAGCAAAGCCTGACCTTCAAATCACAGGGTGGAAAAATTAAAGGTGAGAACTGTGAATCTGAAGGAGTATTTGGAGAATCGGATTCGAGGTTGGCTACCCAAATCATCCATTTTGACATGCACTCACGAGACAGATAAGCCCCGCTGGTGGAGGCCTCTTTGGATAGTCACGGTGCTGGGAATAATTGTTTCTGCACTCGTCCTCTTCCTTAGCGGGTATGTTCCTCTAGAACGGACGATTCTGGGATTGGTTCTTGCGTTCCTTTGCTTAGGCATCGCATACTACATCCGCGTCAGACCTTCAATGAAGGTGAATAGAGCCTTATACATTCTCTTGGGGATATCACCCATCGGATTTGGGCTATGGATGGTATGGGCTGTCAGCGGAATCGGCAGATGGTTAACCGATATGATTGGCGCTTTTCCCTCTCTTATCATAAGCTGGGTAGTGTGTCTCGGTATAGGCGCTCTAATAGGTAATTGGATAGGCAAAAGAAGAAACTATCAACTACCCCTTTCGCCATGAAACATGGAGCGGCTGCTTGAACACATGAATGTAAAGAAACACGTGCTGGACTGGATTCATGGCTGGCTTCCTGAAGAAGCCAACTCTAGTCTTAAGAGAATTATGGGTCGAGCAGGCTTGAATAGGAAACTCAAACTCGCAATTATCATAGGGAGCCTAGTAGTGCTTGTAATTGGCACAATTTTTCTTCTCAGCGTTATCTTGTGGATGCTGAATCCTATAGTGCCAACGGATGTAAAGATACACTATACCTTAAAAGAAAATCAAGATTTCCTGTTAAGTATCGACAGTATCATCGGGGCTGGAATCGCAAGGAACAGTAGCAATAATCACATTATCGGAATTGCGGTATATGTAGAAGATAACATTACGGATGTTCAAGAAATACCCGATAAGCTAGGCGAGTTCACCGTTTTCATAAAAAGAATAAGTGAGGTAAGTGAATTTGAAAAAGAGCGCATGCTTATTAGCAGAGANGATTTGCAATGACAGTTTGTCGCGTAGAGTGCCATCCCGAGAGTTGAAATAATGACTTTAAAGGAATATTTGGAAAAGCATATTCGTGGTTGGCTTCCTGAGGAGCCTAACTTAAACGGTATTAAGAGGACGATGGGTCAGCGTAACTTCGTAAATAAACCAGTTTTGGGGCTAGTTTTATTATCACTCGGAGTGACTTCATTGCTTTTCTCATTATTAATTGCGACAAGAACGGATACCGTGGTTGATACTTCTTTTGTCTTGGAGCCCAATGAAAAGGTTGGCCCCTATGAGAACGGAACTTACTACCATACCCACGTTATCAGTAAATCAACGTTAATGAGCGAAGTTTTAGTCGAAGGGGGAAGCAGTTAACTTTACAGCAAACGGCTATAATACACAACACTTGAAGAACATTGTCATTAACCAAAATTACAGCCTGGTTATAGAACCCGCTGATGACCAGTACACTTTCACCTTTGAAAATACAGGCGCTAACCAAAGTTCCATCGGATTCACATTAAAAGAAAGGTGGCTGCCTTTCCTTGCGCTATTACCTGCTTCCATTATCCTATTGATATCAGCGCCTATAGGAACAGTTCTAATCATTAGGGGTCTTCGAGGAAACGAGCAAAAAAGAGGAGATTCGTCAAGTGGTGCGGTCGCCGGGATTTGAACCCGGGATCGCAAGCTTGGAAGGCTTGTGTCCTAAACCAACTAGACGACGACCGCCATCTGGACACAAGCCTAAACCAAAAACAACAAAATAAGCCTATCTCAACTAAAGCAGAAGANGCCGTAATAAACGCGTTAATCGCAATCAAAGCAGACGGAATCCGAGAAGTCATGTGCAGACATATTAACTATAAATTTGAAGAACTCGCAAGAAACGCAGACATATTCAATACAAGAGCAGTAAAACAATACATCTAAGAAGCCACCAACCAAATCACAGGAGAATTGCTGTCACAGGACACCCGAAACAAATTCGCTTATGCATACTCCAAATTCTGTGAAGTACACGAAACCTTTTGGAAACGCCCATACTACAAAGTAGACGAAAAAATTCGATTAATACCAACCACTGAAAACGTAGAATTCATAATAAATAATGCTAGCCAAAAATACGCAATCATATTTACTATTTTTGCCGAAACAGACGCAGAAGGAAAATAAAATATTTTGCCAAAACATTTAATAGTTAGAAATATATAACTTTATGTTAGATAAATACAATAAAATGTTAGATATAATTAAATGGAGGCTGAGAAAAACGAAAAAATATAGAAAAATATTATTCGTTTTAGGAAATTTGATTTGCCTAGCTGGAGCATCACTGATGTTTAACGGAGCAATTCTGGGCGAAACAACAACAAATATCGTGACCATACTCGGAATAACAGGAATAGGCCTAATCGCAACCCAAAAAAGAACCATGAACAACGGAGGTGAATAGATATGGCTACATTCGGATG
>JGI2171J19970_10002114_pt1 | contig 10968 bp, 10 predicted proteins | sample DeeMarSWOR324_28_FD_19970 | JGI IMG/M metagenome (IMG submission 19970) | reverse complement strand
TAAAGGGCGCTGGTTGTGGAGCCGAACCATCGGCTCGACTATAATCGGGGAGGGGCTGGATACCGCCGTCTTTGCCACGCTGGCCACCGTCGGTACCCCTTTCTTCATGCCGACAGTAATCCTGAGCCAGTGGTTGTTTAAGGTGGTGATCGAGATCGCCGCCACGCCCGCCACCTACGCCGTGGTCGGCTACCTGAAACGGAAGGAGGGTATCGACACCTACGACCGCCGCACCAATTTCAACCCCCTCCGTTTTTGGGATTAGTTTGTCTAGAGAGTGAGTGAAAGATGAAGATTCATTTTCTGGGGGCACATAACTGCGAGACAAAAGACACCAGGCTCATCAGCCTGCTCGTCGACGACGTCCTTGCCATAGACGCTGGCGGGCTTAGCTCTAGTGTGTCGTTGGAGGCGCAAAATAAAATCAAAGCGGTGTTGCTCACCCACCAGCACTACGACCACATCCGCGATATACCCACGCTGGCCATGAACCTTTTCCTGGGCGGCTCTCAGACCACCATTTATTCTATCCCGGAGGTGTTCGAGGTACTGGCCAAGAACCTAATGGACGAGATTATTTACCCCGATTTCCGCCATAGGGTGCCCGATAAGCCGACCGTTGAATTCAACGTCATTGGGCCGAATAAGGCGCAGAAGATTCTGGGCTACGACGTCCTGCCTGTCGCGGTAAAGCACGCCGTGCCCACCGTGGGCTATCAGCTCAGCGCTGACAATAAGACGTTTTTCTACACCGCGGATACGGGGCCGGGGCTGGCCGAGTGCTGGGAGAAGGTTTCCCCGCAGCTGCTTATCATCGAGGTCACCGGTTCCAATAGATTCACCAAGTGGGCGGTGGAGGGTGGACACCTTACGCCCGCACTGTTGCAGCAGGAGCTGGAGGACTTCAGGAAGCTCAAGGGCTATCTGCCGCGGGTGATAATCGTGCACATGAGCCCGCATCTGGAGAAGGACATCGCCGCCGAGGTAAATAAGGTGGCTGAAGCACTGGATGCTTCCATAACCCTGGCCCGTGAGGGGCTGGAGATTAGCCTCTGAGGGTATAAGGGGGTGGTATGCCAAACACCCCGAAGTTTATTGTTGACCACAATGTGGGCAAGCTGGCCAAGTGGCTGCGGCTCATGGGCTACGACGCCCGCTTCTTCCGCGGCGAGAGCGACGCCGAACTGGTGGCTATCGCCCTCAAAGAGGGACGGGTAATATTAACCAGGGACACCCGCATTATGCGGCGGCGGCTGGTGACCAAGGGCAAGCTCAAGTCTTTGCTCATCGCCAGTGACCAGCCCCAGCTACAGATTCGTCAGCTAATCGACAGCCTGAAGCTCGATTACCGCTTTAATCCCTTCAGCCTCTGCCTGGAGTGCAACCAGCCCCTTGTAGAAAGAAAAAAGGCGGAGTTGAAGCAGTTAGTACCGCCCTATGTCTTTAAGACTCAGGAGCAGTTCCGGCAATGCCCTTCATGCCAGCGTATCTACTGGCGGGGGACGCACTGGCGGGCGATGACGCGGCGGCTGGAGGGGTTGGGAGGCGGGTAGTATTTCTCTCTCTTGACCACAGCCCAGTATATTGCTACACTTCAAGTTGATAATAGTGGAGGCATAAACGATGGCTTTTAAGAAGATTCTACTGGAAAAGAAAGAAGGGGCGGCCAAGATTACCATGAACCTGCCGCCATTGAACATCCTGGATATTCCTACCCTTGAGGAGATGAGCCAAGCGCTGGCCCAGCTCAAAGACGATGATGAGGTGAAGGTGGTGGCCATTACTGGCTCGGGAGACAAAGCCTTCTCGGCGGGGGTAGCCGTCGGCGACCACCTGGGCGATAAGCTGCCCAAGATGGTCGAGGTCTTCCACAAGCTTTTCGTATCGCTAATAGATGTCGATAAACCGACCATCGCCCTGGTCAATGGGGTGGCGCTGGGTGGGGGCTGTGAGGTAGTGGCTGGCTGCGACATGGCGGTGGCTTCGGATAAGGCGAAGCTGGGGCAGCCCGAGGTTAAGCTGGGGGTTTATCCGCCGCCGGCCTCGGTGCTCTTCCCTAGGATAATGGGACGGCAGAAGGCTTTCGAGCTTATCCTGTCGGGCGACAGCGTTAGTGCTGAGGAGGCGGAGAGAATCGGGCTGGTCAATAAGGTTGTCCCCGCCACTGAATTCAAGAAGGGTTGCGAAGAGTTTATCAAGCGTTTCACGGCTAACAGCGGGCTGGCTCTGACCCAGGCCCGGCGGGCGCTTTACCGCAATTTCGACCTGAGCTTCTACGAGGCGCTGGAAGCCACCGGCGTCGATGCCACTATGGTCATGGCCGGGGAGAACAGCGTCGAGGGGTTGACCGCTTTCCTGGAGAAGAGAAAGCCAATCTGGATAAGATAGTCTTTACGGAGGTAGATGGAAGTGAAAGTTCTAACTACTGACCAAATGCGCCAGATGGAGCAGGATGCCATCAAGTCCGGCGTGACCATGGAGATGCTCATGGAGAACGCGGGGCAGGCCGTCGCCGACGAGGTGGCGCGAATAGTGGAGGATGTCCGACAGCAGCAGATTCTAATTCTCATTGGGCCGGGTAACAACGGTGGGGATGGTTTGGTCGCCGCCCGACACCTTCATGACGCGGGAGCCAAGGTCTTCCTCTATTTCTTCGGGCAGAGACCGGGCCGNGACCCCACTCTNAAGCCGATACGGGAGCGNCACATCAAACGCATCGCGGCGGAAAAGGATGATAACTTGGACGAACTGACCAAGTTGCTGGCTTCGGTCGACACCGTTATCGACGCCCTCTTCGGCACCGGCACCACCCGACCCTTTTCCGGGCTGGTGCTGATGGTAGTGGACAGGGTAAGGCGGGCCAAGATTAAGCGCCCTAATATAAAAGTCATTGCCCTGGATATACCCTCGGGGCTTGACGCCGACACGGGCGAAGCCGACCCGGGCTGTCTCTATGTCGATAACACCATCACCTTAGCTTTTCCCAAGCCGGGGCTGTTTAAATTCCCTGGAGCCGAGAGGGTGGGGGAAATCAGTGTGGTTGATATTGGGCTTCCCGGGTTCGTGGAAGAGAAAGCCGGCCCGGAATACCTCGCCGACGATTGGGCGAAATCGGTGCTTCCCGAGCGCCCGCCTCAGGCCAATAAAGGCAATTTCGGTAAGGTGCTGGTGCTGGCCGGCTCCATCAACTATATCGGCGCGCCTTATCTCGCCTGCAACGGCGCTATGAGAGTCGGTGCGGGACTGGTGACGCTGGCGGCCACCGGAAGGCTGCAGGCTATTCTAGCCAATAAGCTGACCGAGGTAACCTACCTGCCTTTGCCCGAGGTTCGACCCTGGATTATCGCCCCTGAAGCCTTGAGGGTGATCTTCCGCCAGGCCGAGAACTATAATGTGCTGCTTATGGGCTGCGGCCTGGGGCAGCACGAAGCGGTGGTCAGGTTCATCAGGTCTGTCCTGCTTACCCACCCTAAAGCCAAGACGGCCAAGCCCAAGTTACCTTCCCTGGTCGTCGATGCCGATGGCCTCAACGCCTTGGCGGGTGTGCCCAACTGGTGGAAACTGATGCCCGAGGACGCTATCCTCACCCCTCATCCGGGGGAGATGGCTAGGTTGACGGGAATGACGGTTGATGAAGTACAGAACGACCGTATGGAGCTGGCCAAGAGGATGGCCTCGGAATGGCATAAGACCATCGTCCTCAAGGGGGCGCACACCGTTATCGCTGCCCCCGACGGGAGGTCGCAGATTAGCCACGTGGCTAATGCTGGGCTGGCATCGGCGGGGACGGGGGACGTCCTGGCTGGGGCTATTGCCGGGCTGCTGGCGCAGGGTTTGAACCTTTTCGACGCCGCCGCCGCTGGCGTCTATATCCACGGCATGGCTGGGGAAGCGGTTAAAGAGAGGATGGGCGACGCGGGCATGGTGGCCTCCGACCTCCTGCCTGAATTGCCCATGGTTATCAAGCAGTTAAAGGCCAGCCGCCCTAGCGAAGAGGCTGAGTAAGATGCTGTTAGCGGTCGATATCGGCAACACCAGCACCAAGCTCGGTGTCTTTGAGGGGGAGAAGCTGCGGGCCACCTGGCACATGGCTACGGGTGTCCACCGCATGGCTGACGAGTACGCGGCGCTGCTCTTTAACCTGATTCGCCAACAAGGGCTGGAGACCACCGATATTAAGGCGGTGGCCATGTGCAGCGTCGTGCCGCCGCTGATTTCGACCTTTGAGGAGCTTTTCGAGCGATATTTTCATATTAAACCGCTGGTGGTAGGGGCGGGGGTAAAGACGGGGGTGAGTATCCGCATGGACAACCCCCGCGAGGTCGGTGCTGACCGTATTGCCGACGCCGCCGCTGCCCATAAGCTCTACAAGGGGCCGGTGATTATTATCGACCTGGGCACGGCCACCACCTTCGGCATAGTTTCTAAAGAGGGGGACTATATCGGCGGTATTATCGCCACCGGTATCGCCACCGCCGCCGAGGCACTCTTCACCCGCACGGCTCAGCTACCCCGCGTGGAGTTGGCCCGACCCAAGCACGTCATCGGCAGCAACACGGTGGCGGCCATACAATCGGGGATTATCTACGGCTACGCCTCGCTGGTGGAGGGGATGCTGGAGCGTATCCAGAGGGAGCTGGGCGGCAAGTTTAAGGTGGTGGCTACGGGGGGCTATGGGGAGCTTATCGCCAAGGTAACAAACGTCATTGACGAGGTCAATCCCGACCTTACCCTGATTGGGCTGAGGCTCATCTACGAGATGAACAAGAGCTGAAAAATGCTAAAAGACAAGACCATAATACTGGGCATAACCGGTAGCATCGCCGCCTATAAGGCGGCCGACATCGCCAGCCGTCTGACCAAGGAAGGGGCCAAGGTGGAGGTGGTTATGACCAAAGCCGCCACCTGGTTTATCGCCCCGCTCGCCTTAAGCAGCATTACCGGGCGAAGGGTGTTTACCGATGTCTTCGGCCCCGATTCGGAGCGTACCGTCGGGCATATTGCCATGGCCGAGGCAGCCGACGCGGTGGTTATCGCCCCGGCGACGGCCTCGCTGATTGCCAAGCTGGCGGCGGGCATCGCTGACGAAATGCCGGCCCTGGTGGTGCTGGCGACCAAAGCCCCCATTGTCCTGGCGCCGGCTATGCACACCAACATGTACCTGAATTCCATAACGCAGGAGAACCTGGCCAAGCTTAGAGCCCGCGGCTTTACCGTTGTCGAGCCCGAGAGCGGGCGCCTGGCTTCGGGTGGGGTGGGGCCGGGGCGGCTGGCCAACAGCGATAAGATTATGGGCACCATCAAGAAGGTTTTGGAACGGAAAAGTGACCTGGCGGGTAAGAAACTGGTGGTGACGGCGGGGGGCACTCGAGAGCCTATAGACCCCGTACGTCATATCACCAACCCTTCCTCGGGCAAGATGGGCTACGCCATCGCCGAGGCCGCCCGCGACCGGGGAGCTGAGGTTAAGCTGGTCACCGCGCCCACCTCTCTTGCCCAGCCCGTGGGGGTTGAGGTCATTGCCGTCAAAACTACTCTAGAAATGCAAAAGGCAGTAGCCAAGGCGGTTACCAAAGCCGACGTCCTGATTATGGCGGCGGCGGTGACCGACTACCAGCCCAAGACCACCGCCAAGGCTAAAATCAAAAAGGACGAGGCCGAGCTGAGGCTGGAGCTGGTGCGAACGCCCGATATTTTGGCCGAGGCCAAGGGTGATTTTATCAAGGTCGGTTTTGCCGCCGAGAGCAATGATATCATCGCCAACGCCAAAAAGAAGTTGAAGAATAAAAAGCTGGATATCATCGTCGCCAACGATATTACCGCCGCCGACAGCGGCTTCGGCGTCGACACCAACAGGGTTATCATCATCGACAAGAAGGGTGGGGTGGAAGAACTGCCCCTGATGAGCAAGCGAGAGGTTGCCGATAAGATACTGGACGGGGTGATGGGGTTGGTGAAGGATTGAGGGGTAGAGCCTTTGCCCACTACCGAGATGACAATCAGGCCGTATCTGCCGAGTGACGAGAGCGCCGTCATCAAACTCTGGCGCCAGTGCGACCTGCTGAGACCCTGGAACAACCCGAAGCGGGACATCGAGCGTAAACTTCAGGTGAACCCCGAGCTATTTCTGGTTGGGCTGATTGATAACAAGGTCATAGCCACTGTAATCGGAGGCTATGATGGGCACCGCGGCTGGATATATTACATGGCCGTTGCCCCGTCCCATCGCCGAAGAGGCCTAGGCGGACAGATTATGGAAGCCGTCGAGAGTAAAATGCTAGAGCTGGGCTGTCCCAAAATCAATATTCAGGTGCGGGCGGAGAATAGCGGTGTCCTGGAATTCTACGAGGGTATCGGCTACAAGAGGGAAGAAAGAGTCAGCCTAGCGAAGCGGTTGGTGGAAGATTAATCTGGATGATGAGCTTGAGGGGTGGGGTTGCTAAGCAGTTTCTAGAAAGGTAATCATGACAAAGTCGTTGGAAATGCATGGTGATATGCCCAAGGCCTATGAGCCGCAAAAAGTAGAGCGGCAGTGGTATGATTTCTGGCTGGATAAGGGCTATTTTAGGGCCGAAATAGACCCCGAGAAGAAGCCCTTCACCGTCATCATGCCCCTGCCCAACGTCACCGGCGGGCTGCACATGGGGCACGTCTGTTTTCTGACTCCAGAAGACGTCATGACCCGCTGGCACCGCATGAAGGGGGACTCGGCGCTCTGGCTGCCGGGCATCGACCACGCCGGCATCGCCGCCCAGGTGGTGGTGGAGCAACAGCTGACCCAGGAGGGGACGGACCGCCATAAGATGGGGCGGGAAAAGTTTCTGGAGAGAATGTATAAGTGGGCTAAAGAGTGCCGACAGACGATTACCGAGCAGGAGCAGCGGGTCGGGGCTTCCTGCGATTGGAGCCGCGAGAAATTCACTCTGGAGGAGGGACCGAGCCGGGCGGTGCGCACCGCCTTTGTCAGGCTCTACGAGAAGGGCTTAATCTACCGCGGGGAGCGCATCATCAACTGGTGCCCGCGCTGCGCCACGGCTCTATCCGATTTGGAGACCGACCACAAAGACATACAGGGCAACCTCTACTACGTCCGCTATCCTCTGGTGGACAGCGACGATTTCATCACCGTAGCCACCACCCGCCCCGAGACCATACTGGGCGATACCGCCGTGGCCGTTAACCCCAAAGACAAACGCTTCAAGGGTTTGTTGGGTAAGAAAGCCATTCTGCCCGCCGTAAACCGTGAAATACCGATTATCGCTGATGAAGCCGTTGACCCCGAGTTCGGCACGGGGGCGGTAAAGATTACCCCCGCCCACGACCCCGTCGATTTCGAGGTCGCCCAGCGCCACGACCTGCCGCTGGTCAATATACTTAATCCCGACGTGACCATGAACGAAAACGCGGGTAAGTATCAGGGCCTTGATCGCTTTCAGTGCCGAGAGGCGATATTAGCCGACCTCAAGAAATCGGGGCAGCTGCTCAAGATTGAGCCCTACGGGCATTCGGTGGGGCACTGTATGCGCTGCCAGACGATTATCGAGCCCACCGCCAGCCGGCAGTGGTTTATCAGGACCGAGCCGCTGGCCAAACCGGCCATCGAGGCCGTCACCAGCGGGCGCATAAATATTATCCCCGAGCGCTTTACCAAGGTCTATCTCAACTGGATGGAGAACATACGTGACTGGTGCATCAGCCGCCAGCTCTGGTGGGGGCACAGAATACCGGTATGGTACTGCGCCGAATGCGGCGAGCTAACGGTATCGGTAGACGATGTCAAGAAGTGCGGTAAGTGCGGCTCGTCCAAGGTGAAGCAGGACCCTGACGTGCTCGATACCTGGTTCTCCTCGGCGCTGTGGACGCACTCCACGCTGGGCTGGCCCGACAAAACCGAAGACCTGCGCTATTTCTACCCGACCACGGTGATGGAGACGGGCTACGACATCCTCTTCTTCTGGGTGGCGCGCATGATTATGATGGGGCTGGAGGACGTGGGTGATATCCCTTTCAGCACCGTTTACCTGCACGGGCTGCTGCGGGACGAGAAGGGGGAGAAGATGAGCAAGGTAAAGGGCAACGTGCTCGACCCGCTCGACACCATAGACAAATACGGCACCGACGCTCTGCGCTTTGCCCTTTCTACCGACGTGGCGCCAGGGAACGATATCAACCTGACCAGAGCCAGGCTGGAAGCGGGGCGAAACTTTGCCAACAAACTCTGGAATGCCGCCCGATTCGTAGTGAGAAGCATTGAGAAGGAAAATATAGCCCTTAATGCCAAGCGGGAGGGGTTGGGGGTGGAAGAGCGCTGGATATTGAGCCGACTGAGCCACACCAACGCCAGCGTCGTCAGGCTCATGGACAACTTCCAGTTCGGCGAGGCGTTGAGGCAATTGCACGACTTTATCTGGGGGGAGTTTTGCGACTGGTACATAGAGTTCGCCAAGATTCGGCTCAACAATAGGGATAGCGCGCCCTTGCCCGTCCTCGTCCATGTACTGGAGACATCGCTGCGGTTGCTGCATCCCTTTATGCCCTTCGTCACCGAGGAATTATGGCAGCAGATGAAAAAGCGCCTGCCTGCTGGCTGGCAAAAGACCGATTCCATAATGGTGGCCGCCTATCCTGAAGCCGACAAAAAAGCCGTCGAACCCGGGGCGGAGAGAATTATGGAAGCCATCATTGAGATAACACGCGCCATCCGCAACGCCCGCGCCGAGCAGAAGGTGGCCAATGATAAGTGGATTGAGGCGAAGGTCTTCGCTGGCGAGCTTAATGCGGCAATCATGCCTCATGCCCCCGCCATTGAGAGACTGGCCAAAGCCAGACCGGTGAGCTTTGGGGAGGGGAGGGGGGAGGCGAAACCAAATGAGAAGGCGCTGGTGCTGGTGCTGAAAAGCTCCGAGGTGATTATCCCCATGGAGAGCATGGTCGACCTCAATGCNGAACGGAAGCGGTTGGAAGAGGAAATAGCTCAGAGCCAGGCGCAGATTGCCTCACTGGAAAGCCGGCTCAAGGACAAAGCCTTTCTGGCCAAAGCCCCCGAGGCGGTGGTGGCTAAAGAGCGGGAGAAGCTGGCCGAACGAAAGGATAAGCTGAAGAGGCTGAGAGAACAACTCGCTCGCTTTAACTAAAGACAAAGCAAAACCGCCCTCCCGCTTTGGAGAGAGCGGTTTTTCGTTTCTTTCGGCTTTATCGATTGGGGTTTAGTCTTCCCACTTACCGCCTTTCCCGATTTGGGTGAAGCAGAAAACTAAGCCAACGATAAATACCAGGCTCATAATAACCGTAGTCAATATTGCCGCTGTTGTCATTCTCCCTTCACCTCCTTAAGACCTTTGGTCTTGGCGGCTTGCAGCCAGAAGCTCAAGAGCAGGGTTACACCCAGTATTAACCAGATGACATGAGAGCCGTTGAAGGGCCCTATCTGGTAGCCGCCGTAGCCGGGATCGGGTACGTCGTTCTTGAAGCCACCGTAGATGACTACGAAGAGAAGCCCTGCCGGCACGACGATTTTAATCAGCCAGTCGAACCATGCCCCGACCCTGAAGTCCGAGGTCGCGTTCAGGTGCTCCCGGAGCTTCTCGACGCCGTAGAACCAGCCGACGACAATACAGGCCAGGGCGCCGGTAATGAGCAGGCCGTAGAAGGAGACCGCCCTATCCACGATATCAAGCCAGTATAGACCACCGCCGGTGGTATAGAGGAGTCCGATGATTAGCCCGAGGGCGCAGATAACGGCGGTGACTTTGGCCCGGCCCCAGCCGAACTTATCCCGGAGCGGGGCGATGACGCCGCCGTAGGTCAGGAAGAAGGCCGAGTCTATGCCCAGGAAGAAGAAGCAGATGAAGAAGATGACTCCGGTAGCGGCTGCCATAGCCGGCATCATGGAGATTGCCGTCGGGTAGGTGATAAAAGCCAGCCCTAAGCCGGAGGCGCTGACATCGCCCACCGAAACGGATAGTGCCTGCATGATGAAGCCAACGATGCTGAATACGGCAAAACCAGCAAAGAAGCTGGTGGCGCAGTTGGAAAAAGAGGTTATAAAAGCGTTGTTGTTGACATCAGCTTTCTTGGCGATAAAGCTGCCGTAGGCGAACATCCCGGCCATGCCTAAGGAGAGGGTGAAGGCAATCTGGCTGAAGGCCCCGAACCACAAATCGGCGTTGGCCAGGGCACCCCAATCCGGCGCCAGGTAGTAGTTGAGCCCGTCAACCGCTCCCGGTAGCGTCAACCCCCTTATCAGCAGGACGATGAGCAAGGCCCAGGGGATAATTACTGTCCAGACGGCCACCCTGCCGATTATCCTGGCTCCCTTGAACATGATGAAGAAGAGGACTATCCAGACAAAGGCCAGGGCGCCGACTATAGGCCACTGCAGACCGCCGAGGTCGGTGGGCCCTGAGGAGAGGTTCAGTACCTCCCCGAAGAAATAGCCGCCGGCGTTAGCGGCACCAGCTGTTCCTTCCCCCCAGGCAACGGTAGCCGAGTCAACGGCATAGTTCAGCGACCAGGCTATGACCACGGAGTAGTAGGTGACGATGAGGAAGGCAACGAAGACGGGCCACCAGCCCAGCCATTCCCACTTCTTGCCGATGCCTTCGAATACGCCGGGAGCTCCTTTCTGGAATAAACGGCCCATGCCGAATTCCATCATCATCCAGGGGATGCCCAAGATGATAAGGCCGATAATCCAGGCAATCAAAAAGGCTCCGCCACCATATTCATAGGTCAAATAGGGGAATCGCCATACATTGCCCAGACCTATTGCGGAGCCCATCGCGGCGAACAGGAAAAAAGCCCTGCCGCCCCATCTTTCCCTTGTTAATTCCGCCAAATCCTCATCCTCCTTTCGTCAAGATTTATCGAATAAGAGGACACAAATTTGCTCGATGTATCTACCTCCTTTCTTTGCCGGGGATATTTAATGTTAAGTTTGTTTACCTAGAATAGCGACATAAACTGCTG
>JGI2171J19970_10002110_pt1 | contig 10973 bp, 10 predicted proteins | sample DeeMarSWOR324_28_FD_19970 | JGI IMG/M metagenome (IMG submission 19970) | reverse complement strand
GGTCTAGGCTCGCCCATGTATGCGGGTATGGCGGTTATGGCGGCTGCTAATCCTTCGCAGTTGACGCCGCCGTAGACCCCGACGAAGTGGTCGGTAAAGACGAGGCTCGTGTTGCCGCCTTCGAGTCTTACCCTCATGGGTGTGAAGAACTTCTGGAAGCTGACGTCCCAGTCATAGTTGCGCCCATAGATGGGTACACCGTCTTTGGTGTGGGCCCCGGACACCGCGAACACCGTGCACCCGGGTTCAAGCCCAAGGGTCAGGACGAAGCACTTCATGAGCCCGACATCCACCCCGGCGGCGCTGGATAAGCCCTCTATCTCCTCGACGACACCGGGGGCGTACCTCCTCGTCAGGGCCTCACAATCATCCGCGAACCGTCTCTTCGCCTCGGAAGCCGGGGGAGGCTGGAACCGCCCCCTCATGAGGGCCCCGTACTGCTCACCCATCTCACGGTAAGTTCCCTTCAAATCGACAACATGCATGAAGAACGGTCTGGACTTGTCCTGCACCCTATTTAACGATAGAGGAAGCCGCGTCAGAGGAGAGACGGGTGAACGGGCCGAGGGATCAAATTATGATCAGGGACAATGCATCCCATGCCAGCCCCTTCAAACTGGAGCTAAGGGGTTTTATACCGTCGTTCGTTCATCAGCTTGATGAACGAAGTAAAGTTCCTCAGGGACCAGATAGAGACCACCTTCAAGGGGGACTCGTGGCACGGCCCCAGCCTCATGAAGACCCTGGAGGGCGTAGACCTGGAGCAGGCGTCGGCGCGCCCGCTGGGGGAGCGGCACACCATCTGGGAGCTGGTGGACCACACCACTTTCTGGCTGGAGGCCATCCTGGACGCGTTGAAGGATAAGGCTATGCCAGATCCACCCATGGAGGTGAACTGGCCCCGGATGGGGAGCACCGAAGAGCATTGGAGCCAGTCGCTGAGGCGGCTGGAGGCGGCCGTCAACATGGTGCTAGACGAGCTAGCTGGCTGGAGCGACGAGGACCTGGAGAGGACGGTGCCGGGAAAGGACTACACCTTCAAGCAGATGCTCCACGGCGCGGTGCACCACAACCTGTACCACGCAGGGCAGATAGCCATCCTCAAGCGGAAGGTGTAGAGGCCAGCCTCTGGATCTCGATCACGTTGNCCTCGGGGTCGCGCATGTAAGCGAACTCAAGCGTTCCTACCCCAGGTAGTTCCACTATAACCACCTCACCCACCATCCAGCCTCCCAACGCGAGGACGGCTTCCTTGGTAGCCTCCACGTCGTCGACCGCGAAGGCGATGTGGCCGTAGCCCGGCCTGTTGGGCGCCGGGGCCTCGGCCTCCGTCTCCTCGTCGTACTGGAACACCTCCAGGGTGGGGCCAGCGTCCCCGTGGCCGGGGAGCCTGAGGTGGACGCCCCTGATGTGGGCGCCGTGTAGGGACGTGGCCTCGTCTAGCCACTCACCGGATAGATCCCTCTCAGGCGGCACAGGTGTGCAGCCGAAGACCTTGACGTAGAAGTCCGCCAGCCGCCTCCAGTCACGGGCCACCAGGTTCGTGTGGGTGTACTTCATCTCCGCTCCACCTTCTCCCTCACTGCGTCATAGGACGCATGGAGCACATCATAGGCGTGGGTGATGAGCCGCCTCATGGTCTCGTTGTCTCTGAAGCCCTCCGTGAAAGCCTTCCACCCGGTCAGGTAGTACTCGCGGTACGGCTCGGCGATGCCTTGGAGGCCGCTGCGCTCCAGCAGCCGCAGCACGTTGGTCCGGTTCAGCGTCCACACGTGCTTAGGCTCGGCATACTGGCTGAGCACCCGGACCGGCGTCGGCGAGACCACGTAGCAGAGCATCCTTAGCACACGGTAGTACTCAAGATCGATGCGCTCGATTACGTGCAAGGGCAGCCGAGCCATGAGCGGGGCCAGGCCGGCGAGCTCCTCCAGATCCCGAGCCCTGAGGTGCTCCACCGGCTCCTCGGGCTTCAGGGGCACCTCGCCGTACAGCGGCTTAACCTCCTCGGGGCTCTCGGGCAGCCACTCGCCTCGACTCTCCTCCACGACCATGATCTGGGGGCGGGGGATGTGCAGGTGGTCCGGCCTCTCCTCCTTGAACCATTCCTCGTATAGGCGGGTCGTCTCAAGCGAGTAGAGGAACCCGTCGCGGGTCTCCGGGAACAGGTGCACGCCCTTCTTCGTGCCCACGTGGATGTCGATGTCGCTGATCACGGGCACGTAGTCCACGGGGGAGGCCCACTCCTTTATCGCTGAGCCCTTGAGGAGGGCGTACTCGACCCGGTCGCTCAGCCTCTCATGGATCAGTTGCCACCAGACCTCGACGGCGGCGTCCACGTCTCTACGCGCCTCTGTCAACAACCTCTCATAGCTCATCGCGTAGTCACCTTGGAAGCACCAGTCTAGGGTTGATGGTCCTTGGTTTAACGTTTCTGGGAGAGGCGGTTTAAAGATGGTTCATTGAAGTTATGTACCGTTTTTTAATCGTGTTTTTACGTAGGGTGAATACAGTATCACGTGATCGGGTTTGCTGAAGGAGAAAGAGTTCAAGGAGTACTTGGTTGAACGGGGGAGCAGCCCAGAACAGGTNAAGGCCACGTTAGACGCGGTCAAGGAAGCCACCGAGTATTTCGAGGCGAATGGAAAGAAGCTCGACGAGGCGTCCGTCGACGACTTTAAGAGCTACGTCCAGAGGCTCATGGACGAGGGGAAGAACACGGAGGACACCCTCCTCGGGCTTGGGCGGTATATCTACTTCCTCGACATGAAGGAGGTCTGGATATACTTCGCCGCCATCCTCGGAGGCCGCAACATACTGCCCTCCATCTCGGAGAGGCTAGAGGAGATAGCGGGCAAGGAAGCGAGGGACAAAGTGTTCAGCGAAGTCAGGGCTCCGCCGCTGGGCTCCATGCCTGCGGCGTACTGCGACGCCACCAAGAGCCTCATGGACGCGCTGGAGAAGGAGCTGAGCCCAGAGGTCTACTTCAGGGTGCTCGCCGGCAACCACCACAGAGTCAACCCGAAGAACTTCGAGAAACACAAGAAGTGGCTGGAGGAGCTGGGCAGCGTCGACGCGTGGCTCAAGAAGATGCACAGCGAGGCCGTCGCCGAGCTGGAGCGCTTCCTCCGGGAGGGCAAGGTCTGGTACGAGCAGATCATCACCCCCGAGATCGTGGAGCACGTCAAGGGCAACCAGGAGGTACTGTCCGGCAGAAGGGAGGGCGAGTGGATCTACAACACCAAGTTCCCGTACAGCCCCAAGGAGTACCTGGAGGAGAAGGACCCGCTGCTGAAACGGTACTACATGTGCCACTGCCCCCTGGCCAGGGAGGCGGTGCTCACCGGGGAGCCAGAGATCCCCGTGGAGTGGTGCTACTGCAGCGCAGGCTACGGCAAGCTCAGGTACGACGTGGCCTTCGGCGTCGAGACAGAGGCCGAGGTGCTGCAGAGCGTCTTCGACGGCAGCGACACATGCAGGTTCAGGATAAGGATACCCGGACACATCATGGAGAAGTACGTCTAGTCCTTCTGGGCGACTATCTCCTGCACACGCCCTATCTTCCCATCTTGGAGACGGACCTTTATCCCCCTGGGATGGATCCGGGAGTTGGTTAGGACATCCTTGACTGTGCCACGAGTCAGCTTACCGGTCCGCTGGTCACGTTTCAAGACCACCATCACCTCGGTCCCGGGCTTCACGTTCTTCCTGACCCGTCCATCCGTAGCCATATCAGCCAATCTGCAATTACTCTGGTATTTAGACGCTTCGCTTGAAGGCGTCCGGGCGCAATCTTAAACGAGCCGTAAATGATTCGAGAATATTTCCCTAAAATATAGGTTCAACGTGAAAAACCATCTTGTGAAATGCTTATTCCATTTGACACGGATATTTAACTTCTCATTGTAACTATAGTAAATAGAAATATGAGTTTTCTTTTATTACGGGGGATGGGGTTCGAACCTACCTAGGTATGGAGATCATAAAGACATCTTCGACTCCCTCTTTTTATCGAATGTTTTATCCTCACTTCACCGTAGATTCAGTATCTGAGTGGTTTCAAGAAAAAAAGGGGTAGGCCTGTTGGATGTGGTTGTGCCCTTCAACTGTCGAAGTGTATCTTCCCTGAATAATCCACGCAGCCCTTCTTCCCAACCTCTGGGGCCCCTGGCCCCCACCAAGTTCCCTCCCCGCGGAGGTTCGCCAGTCCGCCCGTTCCACGAAGGATCACCCACTTACCTGACCAGTCTGCTTCCCCATGTGGCCTATTACCTGAAAACCAGATTACCAGAGCGCCCTTTCTGTTGCCCACGGTTCCGTCGTATAAAGCCACACCGCCCGCGTCCCAAACGCCCGTGGAAAGTATCACTGCGTTATATGTGTCCTCTGAGGTTCCTTCGAAGGTTCCTGACCACACGTCTGGTGGGTCCTTTGTATATGCTTCCAAGAACGTGTTATCGTCGGCTGATCTCGAGTCCTTGATAAATGGTGTGTAGCACCATTTTCCTGACGCGCTTGTAGGTAGAGTTGAATGTGTCATTTCTTTTCACTCTCATTTCATTTTTTGCATTTCTATAGCTACCCACTTAGGAGCTAAAATGCATGCACGCAAGTACGAAAAACAAGGATATCGATAATAACACTCCGAAGCATCAACAAAAAAAACACATTGATGCTTCAAAGAACAGATCAATCTCTAAAAAAGCCTCGAAAGGCTTCCATTATCTTGAATATATAACAATGATGTTCAAATAAAAATTACATAAATGAGCGTTCCCTAAAACGCTTATTCCATGTAACAAGGAACAAGGGCTTCATGGAAGTTCGACGAGGAAACGGTCCAGCGGATATTCGACCACGGCATAAGGGCTCTATCCCCCATAGGTATTCGGGGGGACCCGACCTGAGCAAGCAGCGATGGTCTAGCACATCAACACCCAATGAACGGATACACAGGCTGGTACTGACTCGTGAGTAAATATTAGGGGCCGCGTCTCTTGAGGCGCCTATTGAGGATGTTGTACGTCTTGACGCGCCTCTTGTTGAGGAAGTTAGAGAGGGATAGAGGGCTTCGCGAGACGTCCCCATTCGGGTAACTGTCACTGGATGGCCCCTTCAGTTTTAGACGGATCACCCGAACCTCGTCCATCTCGGTGGCCTCCATCTGCCTCACCGGGTAAGCCACGGCCTTATTCTTATTATAAGAATCCGGATGAACGCAGCGAAACCATCGTTCCACGTAGATGTGGCTCCCCGGGGCTTCGGGTCTGCATGGTTGTTACAGCCGTGATATAGATTATTGTTATGGATGGTGGAAGCCGGAAAATAGGCTCTAGATCAGCTTCACGAGCTTCCCTGCTCTGCCCACGTTTAGCTGAAGTATCCCCCGGTACGAGGAGGTGTACCCGTTCTCGACGCGTATCCGGTCGCCGACCCCCACCTGCCTTATCTGCTCGTTCCAGAGGGTTAGGAGGACCCGGCCCGAGGCGTCCACGAGCCCGGCCTCGGTCACAGACAGGGTCTCGCCCCGCCTCCTCGACCGAACCATACGGGCCATGGCCTTCTCCTCTATCTCCCCCTCCACGGTGACGTTCCTCATCCCGTCCCGCAGCTCGTCGACCGCTTGGAAGCGCACGCCCTCGCCCAGCGTCTTCTGGTACCAGCGGCCCCTGCCTTCCGCGTCCTCCGTCCATCCCACCTGCGTGAAACCCAGCTTCTCGTAGAAGCTCTTAGTCCTGGTGTTCCACTCCGGAGTGCCCAGAGTCCAGAGCTTGACGTCTGGGTAAAGCGACATCACCAGCTCCATGGTCCTAAGACCAACGCCCTGACGCTGGCTCTCGGGGTCCACGAATATCCTGACGAGCTCCCTGTGGCCCTCACCATGGTGCGCAGACATGACGCCGCCCACGGTGTAGTCGTCCAGCAGTATCCTGTAGTAGTCGAAGTACTCCATGTAGCGTACCTGGTCCTTGTACGAGTCGTAGCCGGGGGGCCCACCCGGCTCCTTGGCTCCGACCTCGACGTCGCTCTCGAACGCCTGCTTGGATATGTCGGCGAGGAGGTAGGCGTCGTCCTCGACGGCCTCCACGAGGCTCACTCTGTCTTCTATCGACAACTCGACCATGTATACGGTGGCTTAGGTGAAAAGGGTTGGGCAGGGGCTCGCATAATTATTAAGGCGCCGGCTCCCGATACGCGTAAGAGTGGTCGATATGGAGGCTGGGTCGAGGCGGGGGCTGAGGGTCAGGCGGGTGGACGAGCCACCTTATGCCGTTAATTGGTCACGGGTCGAAAGGTACGACCAGGTGAACCTGATGTTCAACAGGATAGGGAACGACCCGGACTGGGAATGCTACCAGCACACCGAGGAGGAGGTGGGTTTACAGAACATACGTGAAGCCAAGCCGGGGTATGACAGGGTCGACTACGCCCTGGCCGAGGCCGCGTGGACCGTCCACGACGTCTGGACGGAGGGGTTCAGCTGGGACCGCTTGGTGCGTCCCGGCGGCCCCAGCCTCATGGGGGACAGGTGGTACATGACGCGTTATGAGGTCAAGGACGCGACCGAGATGACGAGGAAGCTTAAGAAGGCGGCCAGGTTCTTCGGCGCCAGTCTCGTCGGTGTAACGGAGGTCAACGTGGCCTGGCTTTACGCCAATCACCGGGAAAGCCTTGAACCCCTGGAGCTGCCCGAGGGCGTGAGGTACGCCGTGGTGATGGCGGTGGAGATGGACGAGCTGGGGATAGCGACGAGCCCGGAGGCTCCGGCAGCCGCCGCGACAGGCGTCGGGTACAGCAGACTCACGTTCATGGCGTCGTCTCTGGCCGAGTTCATCAGGAACCTGGGCTACGTGGCTGTCCCTGCCTCCAACGGCGTCGGGCTCAGCGTGCCTCTGGCGGTGGACGCGGGGCTGGGAGAGCTGGGCAGGAACGGGCTACTCATCACCCCGGAGTACGGGCCCCGGGTTCGCCTATGCAAGGTGTACACGGATCTCCCGCTTATGCCGGATAAGCCCATCGAGTTCGGGGTGCACGAGTTCTGCAGGACCTGCAAGAAGTGCGCGGAGGCGTGTGAGGTGGAGGCCATCAGCTTCGAGGACGAGCCCAGCTACGACGGGGTGTGTAAGAGCAGCAGCCCGGGAGCGTTGAAGTGGGCGGTGGACGGCGAGAAGTGTTACAGGTATTGGTGCGAGAACGGCACCGACTGCAGCACGTGCATCAGCGTCTGCCCCTACAACACGGGGCGGACGGAGGCTCACGCCGGCGAGTTCTGGGGTAGCCCGTGACCCGCTGCGGACGAGGGGTTTATGTGAAGCCTGGTCTGGCGTGTGTGGGCTGTGACCCCCCTCCCCCCTTCATGGGTTTTGTATGGGAGCGTCTCTTTTCTTGCTTGTTTTTGGGTTCTGGGCGTTTTCCGTGTCTTGTTTGGCTGTGTTCTGCCCCTGTTCTGCACCGGTTCTGCCGCTGTTCTGTTTGGTGTTTTGTGGTCGGGGTCTCATAGTCGATATGATTATTTTTTCGCCTATGGCGCCGCGGTGAGGCGTCACCCCCGTCCCTTGAGGCGGCGAACTGGTTCCCCACGGATACTCCCGGCGGGACGCGTCCACGGAGGCCTGTCTCACCGCGTTCGGGATGGTGTGCGCGGCAGGGTGTTGCCAATGATTTCAGGGGGGAGGCTATTTCTTGGCTTCAGCGCTGCGGTCGAGGGACTTCTGTATGTTGGGGACCTTGTTGTTCTGGACGTTGGCCCGCACGTAGGGGCTGTCGTAGACGTCGTCCCTGTTGTAGAGGGCCACCGCTTGGTTTAGCCGCTGCTCCACCTGGTCGATGAGGTCGCCGAAGGCCTTGATGAAGTCGTTGAGCTCGTTGATCATCCCCTGGATGTGCTCCATGTACTCCGGCGTAAGCTCGCAGGTGACGCAGACGAACCCAGCCACCGCGTCCTCGAAGTCCTTCAACGCCTTGTCGATGCGGTCTATGAGGTCCTGCGCCTCATCTATGCAGGTGTGGAGGGTCCTGTGCGTGTATCTCTCGGTACGGGCGAGGGTGTGGTCCACCCAGCTCTGGAGCAGCGTACAGGTCCTCATGGATTCTTTCCGTATGTCGGAGGCCTCCTGCTTGGGGTCGATGCCCGTGATGAGCTTGGCGATGCCTATGCCAATCTCGCTCATGGCCCAGCCCTCCAGGCTGAGGAGGTCTTTCACAGTCTGACTGACCTCGCTGGCTATGCCCTTCCCCACCTCGGTGGCGATGTGCTTGCCCATCTCCTTCATGGCCTCCTCGCCGCCCTTCTTGAACGCCGTCTTGCCCATGCTGGCGCCTGGCTTGACTATGGCGGCTACCTGCTGCACCTTCTCAGCCTCCTTCCGTATCTCCTCCTCGGACTTGGTCAGGCTCTGGATCACGGCGTAGGCGATGTCCCACTCCATGAGGAGGCGGCCCACCTCCCTCATGTCCTCGTGCCACTGGTCCCGGGCCGCGTCAAGGTCTTCCTCGATGGGGCCGAGGGCGTCGTCGAGCGCCCACATGGCTTCCTCGCACTTCTTGTTCTCCTCCTCCACGACCTCAGGGTGTTCCTCGCAGAAGTCCTTCTCTTCTTCCGGCTCCTCTTTCTTGCCTTCGTCCTTCTTGCCGCGTCTGATGTAGTCGTATATGAGGAAGCCGCCTAAGCCGAACATCAACACGAGGATCACCAGCAGGGGATCTATCCCGGGCTCGGGCTCCTCCCCTCCGTCAGACACCCCAGTCCCTGACGGGGTTACCTGCACACCTTTTTCTTCCGTGGCCTCGGCGCCGTCGTCGTCCGTGACGGTGAGGACTACGGTGTAGTCGCCTGCGTCGGCGTATGTGTGGGTGACCTCCTCNCCCTCCGTGGTNGTCCCGTCGCCGAAAGCCCAGCTGTAGGTGAGCTGGTCCTCGCCGAGGTCCAACGCGCTTCCAGTGAAGGTCATCTCGCCGCCCTCCATCAATTCACCCGCCTGGGCTATCGCTACGTCGTAAGGCGGGGTGTTCACCACGGTGATCAGCGTGCTGTATGTGGAGCTGAACCCCGCATCGTCGGTTATACTTAGGCCTACGGTGTAGACGCCGTCGTCGGCGAACAGGTGTGACAAAAGGGCGTCGGGTTTGCTCTCCTCGTACGCCCCGTCGCCGTCCAGATCCCACTCGTACATGCTTATGGCGCCGTTGAGGGACACGGATCCCGAGGCGTCGAGCTCAAAGGGCGTTCCTTCCTCGACAGAGTCAGGGGCCTCGAAGACCGCCTCAGGTATGTAGTGGAAATTGAATGTTATCGGTGGATCACCGTAACTGGGGGCCATGTCCAGCCCTCCCTCGGTGATTAGGTACACCGTCAGCCCCGAGTTGAGGGGAGACCCAAGCGCGTCGACTGGGAAGCCAACTATCAAGGTTCCCTCCACTATGTCGGCAGTTGGCTCAGCCACCGTCACCCAGTCCCCGGCCTCGTAGCGGTCCATCCAGACGGATGCAACTGAGCCCTCAGACACCTCGACCCCTACGTCGTAGTCGACTCCAAGACCGTTGTAGAAGCATCCCGGGCTACTGGCACCCGTCGTAGGGTCCATGTCCACGTCTACACCAATCTCTATGGTGTACGACTGATGCGGCAGGGGCGGAGGGTTTAACTTGACCTCGACGTTGAGGGTCACTTCACCAGCGTCAAGCTCCTCCGAGGAAACCAGCGTGACCGACTCCACATCCATGGACATGGGCATCGGGACGATTGTGTCCATGATGAAACACATGTTGAAGTCCACTCCGTCGCCCAGCTCGTCTGTGTAGGGAGCGGACTCGAAGCTGTGAGCCCCCCAAGCCGAGGAGAGACCAGCGGTCAGGAAAGTCAAAACTACTAGAAAGGGCAGAAGCCTAAGTTTCATACAAGCCCCCTGAACTGTTTAGAGCCAATTAGTGTAAAAAACTATCCATTAGTTGCAGGTAACTAAAGAGAAGTCTGTAGAAAAAACGCCGGTCACCGCCACTCGTTGACCTCGGTCTCGGTCATATCCCTGACCCGCTCCCAGAGGGAAGCCTCCTCGGCGGAGAACAAGGTGATGGAGACGCCCCTCTCGCCTTTCCTGGCGGTACGGCCTATGCGGTGGAAGTAGACCTCAGGGTCCTCAGGCACCTCGTAGTTGATGATATGGGTGACGCCCCTGATGTCGAGGCCGCGTGACGCCACGTCAGTGGCTACCACATACCGGATCTTACCAAGCTTGTAGTCCCTGAAGACNGCGCTCCTCTGGCTCTGCGTGTACCCGCCGTGGAGCGCCTCCACGAGGTAGCCCTCCCTCTTAAGGGTCTCAGCCAGCTCGTCCACGGTCTCCCGGGTGTTGCAGAATATGATTCCTCTCCTGGCGTCGAGGGCGTTCAGCACGCCGTAAAGTCTCTCGACCCTGCTACCCTCGACTGGGACGTAGTACTGGGCTACGTTTATCTGGGCCACCTCGTCCCTCGACACGAGGACCTTCCGGGGGTGCCTCATGTACCTGACTGACAGGCGGAGAACCTCTGGGCTCAGGGTGGCCGACCACAGGCTGGTCTGCCTCACGAAGGGAGTGGCCCCCAGAATCCACTCGACGTCCTTGATGAACCCCAGCTCAAGCATCTTGTCTGCCTCATCCACGGCCACCACCCGGACCCGGGACAGATCAAGCGCCTTCCTCCTCATCATGAGGTCTATTATCCTGCCGGGGGTCCCCACCACGATGTGCGCGGGCTTGCCCAGCACCTCGATCTGCCGGTGCACGTTGGAGCCGCCGTGCAGAGTCACCACCCTTGTGCCCATGTAGCGGGCGTAGCCCCTGATGTGGCCTGACACCTGCTCCGAGAGCTCACGCGTGGGGCAGAGGACGAGTCCCTGGGTGTAGGGCTTGGATGGGTCCACCTTCATGAGCATGGGGACGCCGAAGGCCGCGGTCTTCCCGGTACCGGTCTGGGCTTGCCCCACGACATCCCTG
>JGI2171J19970_10002107_pt1 | contig 10977 bp, 8 predicted proteins | sample DeeMarSWOR324_28_FD_19970 | JGI IMG/M metagenome (IMG submission 19970) | reverse complement strand
AAATAGTTTATCAATGACAGCAGAAAGCTGCTAAGCCGTTTAACAGGCAAAATAAGGAGAATGCCACATAATCTTTTTTAGGGCGTAGGAAACTTTAAAGTAAATGATGAATCATCGAAGAGAGTTTGAGGGTGGATTTTAGTTTGGCTAACAAAGGGCCGCTGCTGATGACTTCTTGGAGAGCTACAGGCGCCTGCAATGCACGCTGCCGATACTGCAATGTTGACGCTACAGGTGCGCCTGCTCCCAGAGAATTAACTACAGAAGAAGCATTACATTTGGTGGATGAAATTCACAGTTTCGGTGTCAAGTGGTTCGGCATAAAAGGCGGCGAACCTCTGCTTCGGAAGGACATATTTGAAATTGTTGGTTACGCGAAAAGCCTCGGTCTCAACGTTTGCTTACTAACTAACGGATGCTTCGTTGACGGAGAAATCTACGATAACCTTGTTAAAAATGAGGTTTGGACGTCGGTAAGCATAGATGGGCCAGAAGAGATAAACGACCAGTTGAGAGGTAAAGGCTCATACAAGAAGGCGCTGGCAGCTATTCAAAAGTTGTCGAAGGGAAAAATCCTGAATGGGTTGGCAGCAGCGATCACAACTGTCAACTATAAGCATCTTGACCACGTTGCCGAGTTGGCTGACAAATACCATGCAAATTTCGTCTGGTTCAATCATCTGGTTCCTAGTGGAAGAGCAAAAGAAACCATGGAGTTAGCCCCGACCCCTGAACAATACGAGTGGACCCTGAACCACATATGGGATTTGACCCAAAAATACGAGGACAAATTCGAAATCCACGTGCACTGCCCGCATTACGCGCGTGTCGTTAAACAACGTAATCCGCCGAATTTTCAGGAGTGGTACGAGCACAAATTTCATGGAAAATGCACTTACTTCGCGTTCGGCGGGTACATAAGCGTAACCGAGAACGGTGACTTGATACCATGCTTCTACACAGACCTAACACCTTCAGAACCCATGATGCTTGGGAACATAAGGAAGAAAGGCCTGACGAAAGCATGGGAGGAAATACGGAAATCGGATTATTACAGCAGTTTTAGAGACAGAAGCATCTTGAAGGGCAAATGCGGCGTCTGCGAATACCGCGAAATATGCGGAGGATGCAGAAACAGAGCCTATGCGTACACGGGAGATATCTATAAGTCTGACCCAGCATGTGCTTATGTGCCTGAAAGCCTTAGAAAAAAGTAGCTGCCTTTTCTTTGAAAAGACAAATTGATTACTTTTTGTTACAAAAAATACTTTTTTATTCTTTCTTAAGTATTACCCATCTGCGGATGCGTTGGTGTAATCAGCGTGGGGAATTGGGCTAAGGTAGTTAAAATGGAGAAAAAAACGATTGCGCGTTTTCTGATTGTGTTGCTTTTTGCTCCGCTACTTTTGTTCGCTGCCTTCTCAGATGCACAGAGCTTATCCAAGCCTTGGCCGATGTTCCATCAGAACCTTGAGCATACTGGCTATCTGGAAACGGCAGCGCCAGTTACTAACCAGACCTTATGGAAGTTTAACACTGGTGGTCAAGTAGGTTCTCCTGTTGTAGTTGACGGTGTTGTTTACGTGGGCTCTTATGACCACAAGATTTACGCTTTCCAAGCTTCTAACGGCACTCTAATATGGAATTACACAACTGGTGACATAGTGGTTTCTCGTCCTGCTGTTGCTGGTGGCATGGTTTACGTGGGCTCAGAAGACAACAAGCTCTACGCCTTGAACGCTTCTAACGGCAACCACGTATGGAACTACACAACAGGCTATTATGTGGATTCAGATCCTGCCGTTGCAAATGGCATAGTCTACGTAGGCTCAGAAGACAAGAAAGTTTACGCATTAAACGCTACAACAGGCGAATACATATGGAGCTACACAACCGACGACCAAATCATGTTGTCTTCTACTGCTGTGAGCGAGGGCATGGTCTATATAGGGTCACTAGACGACAGCATCTATGCTCTAAACGCTACCAACGGCGAACTCGTATGGAATTACACAACAAACGACAAAGTAGTTTCTTCGCCTGCCGTTGCAAATGGCGCGGTTTACGTGGGCTCATTAGACGACGGAATTTATTCATTAAACGCTTCTACTGGCGCGGTCATATGGAAATACACAACAAGCGGTGATGTGTTTTCTTCTCCAGATGTGGCTGCTGGCTTAGTTTACATAGGGTCATTAGACGGCAGAGTCTACGCTCTAAACGCTTCTAACGGCAACCACGTATGGAACTACACAACAGGCGGTGGTGTAGTTTCTTCGCCTGCCGTTGCAAATGGCATAGTCTACGTGGGGTCGGAGGATAACAAAGTGTACGCTTTAAACGCTACCAACGGCAAACATGTTTGGAACTACACAACAGGCGACATAATGATTTCTCGTCCTGCTGTTGCTGAAGGCATAGTCTATATAGGTTCATGGGAAGGCAAAGTTTACGCATTAGACTCTTCTAACGGCGGCTACATTTGGAGTTACGCAACCGGCGGCAAGGTGGATTCGTCCCCTACGGTTACTGATGGCTTAGTGTATGTAGGCTCGCATGACGGCAAAGTTTACGCTTTAAACGCTTCTACTGGCATGGTCGGTTTCGATTGGGAGCTACACAACAATGTTGTATGGAGTTACGTAACTGGAGACATGGTTATGTTTTCTTCTCCTGCAGTTGCTGGCGGCATGGTTTACGTAGGCTCATACGACCACAAAGTCTACGCATTAAACGCTACCAACGGCAAACACATATGGAACTACACAACAGGTTATGCAGTAGTTTCTTCTCCCGCAGTGGCAAACGGTATAGTTTACGTAGGCTCAGAGGATAACAAAGTCTACGCTTTAAACGCTTCCAACGGCGCTCTAATATGGAACTACACAACAGACGATATGATCGTGGTGTCTTCTCCTGCTGTCTCCAACGGCATGGTATACATCGGCTCAAACGACCACAACATTTACGCCCTAAATGCTTCTAACGGAGCCTTTATATGGAATTACACAACAGGCGGAGTGGTTGTTTCTTCTCCTGCCGTTGTAGATGATATAGTCTACGTGGGCTCATACGACCGCGAGGTCTACGCTTTAAACGCTTCCACTGGGGTTCTCGTTTGGAATTATACCACAGAGGGGGATGTAGCTTCTTCGCCAGCCGTAGCCAACAACATAGTCTATGTGGGTTCAGGGGACAACAGGGTCTATGCGCTAGACGCTTCTACCGGCACAGTCATATGGAACTACACAACAGGCGGAGATGTAGCTTCTTCACCTGCAATAGCAAACGGCATAGTCTGCGTAGGCTCATACGACGGCAAAGTTTACGCTCTGGACGCCGCGACAGGCGCTTACATATGGAGCTACAAAACAGGTGACATGGTAGTTTCTTCGCCAGCTATAGCTAACGGAGTAGTCTACATAGGTTCATACGACCACATAGTTTACGCCTTGGGTTCGTCACCGAGCACACAAACTTATTCCGTGTCGTTCACCCAGTCAGGCTTGCCTTCTGGAACCAGCTGGAACGTAACCTTCAACGCTGAGACGAAAAGCTCTACTTCAGATTCCATCGTATTTAACGTGGCGAACGGCGTCTATGCTTTCTCTATAACTCCGCCCACTGGTTACGAGGCTTCACCCTCATCGGGGTCAATTACCGTAAACTTTGCAGATGTAAACCAGCAGGTAACCTTCACATCAACCATGCCGGAATTTTCATTAATATTTGTTCTTTCTTTGTTCATCGTGATAGTCATATTGGTAGCCGCCCTATTATCAATCGTACTCCATAGAAGAAAAAACAGAGTATAGTTGTTTGTGATACCCGTTTTCCATTCTTTCACGCCTGAATAATTATGATTGGAGCTTTCTCATGCGAAACAGCAAAATAACCCCAAAGTTCACATCGCAGCATCATTCGCTCAAAGCTTATTAATGAGCATAATATTGAAGTCTGTGAAGCAACGTTGCCAAAGACTTGACTGAAATGCTGCAAGAACGGTTAATTATTCTGACATTGGGTCGCCAACGGGGTATAAGAAATGGAAAACACGAATAAACCGAAGATAGCATTGGTAAACACACCGATTCTTGAGGGAGTCGCTCACCATCCGCTTTTTCCACCTATAGGCTTAGCATATCTAGCGGCTGTACTAGAACAGAACGGCTTCGAAATAAGAATAATGGATTGCCCCGTATGCGAAATGGACCATGAGAAACTGAAGGCGGATCTGGCCTCTTTCGAGCCAAGTTTGATCGGCATCAGCTCCATGACTCCAACTATAGAGTCAGCTCTCAAATCCGCACGTGTTGCAAAAGAAGCGTGCCCAGACGCTAAAGTCGTCATGGGAGGTTCACACGTTACTTTTATGGATAGAGAAACTCTCGCTGAGGGGCCAGCAACCGACATTGTGGTAAGAGGTGAGGGAGAAGAAACTCTCTTAGAACTCGTGAAACAATTGCCCGATCTACCGAAACTTGAGTACGTTAAGGGCATAACTTTTAGGGCAAACGGTCAAATCATTCGGACGCCTGACAGGCCATTTATTCAAAACCTTGATGCGCTGCCGCGCCCAGCGTACAAGTATATTCCCGTAGAGAAATACAGGATTCTTGGGAGAAAGCTTCTTCCAATAATGAGCAGCAGGGGATGCCCCTTTCAATGTTCTTTTTGTGCGGCATCTCAAATGTTTGGGGCAAGGTTTAGGGCAAGAAACCCAAAGAGCGTGCTGGACGAGCTTGAGTGGTTAAGAGACGAGTACGGGGCTGAAGGTATATCATTCCAAGATGACACGTTAACGTTTGACAGGAAGAGGATACTTGAAATCTGTGACGGAATCATAGAGAGGAAGATACGCCTTCCGTGGGGTTGCGGAACCAGAGCGGACACGGTTACTAAAGAAATCTTGGCTAAAATGAGGAAGGCGCAATGTGACGAGGTGTGCTTCGGCGTGGAATCTGGTTGCCAAAGAATGCGAGACGCCCTAAAGAAGAGGGTTTCAACCGAACAATGTGAAAATGCGATTAAATGGGCAAAAGAAGTTGGCATGTTCGTCACCGTGTCTGTGATTTTAGGATATCCTGGTGAAACAAAAGAAACATTGCAGCAAACTCTTGACTTCGTCCGTAAAGTCGAACCTGACGACGTGTGGTTATGTCATGCAACGCCTTACCCTGGAACGGAACTCCGAGCTCTGGTGGAGAGCAATGGGTGGAAAATGTCGGAGGACTGGACCTTGTATAACACGATGCACCCTATCTTTGAGGATCCTCTTTTGCCTGCTGAAGAAATCGCCAAGATGAGAAAAAACTTTTACGACACGTTCTACACGCCGCGGTATGTTCTTCGCCAAGCTGTAAAAGGATATTTGAAAGGCAACTTGTACAGCAAGATAATGGCTCAGACTGCGGTGTATTACCTCCTCTGGCGAGCCAAAGCCAGAGTCTAACCTTAGAGGTATGGGTAACTTTAGCTTTAGTAGTTTGCCATGTAGTTTGCAGCGAGATGCTTTTGAGGCTACTTGCTAGGTCACTGGCAATAATTTTGAGAATCGGGATTTTTAACAGAAACTTTATTATGGTATCGAACGGTTTTAAACTTGCAAACGAGGAAGCTAACGATGAAAAACTCTGGACTTGAACAGAATAAGGCAGATGTTTACGATTCAAGGGAAAACTGGCCGCCCTATACTTACAGAGATTACCCGGACATAAAGCCTGAAACGTACAAGTCGTTTATGGAGTTTTTGTCAACTGAGAATACATCAGGCAGGTTGATGGAGTTGCAACCTTGGATTTCCATGTGTGACTCCAGATGCGCCTTCTGCTATTTTCCGACCACACCCACTAGCAAAGCGAATATAGAGATGTACCTTGAAGCGCTGAAAAAAGAGTTGACCCTGTACGCTCAAACAAAATACGTGAAGACAAGTGTTTTCGATGAAATAGTTTTGGGTGGTGGAACACCAAGCGTCCTTTCGGCTGAGCAGATGATTAACCTTATTGACTTCTGCAAAGAACGGTTCACTACCAACGATGAATACTTCATCAAAGTCTCGGGTTCCTCGAAAACGCTTGCGCTAAACAAAATCGACAAGCTCGCAGCTTATGGCGTGTACCAGTTGGACGTGGGTGCTCAAACCTTTGACGATAAGCTCAGGAAAATGCTATGCTTGCCGGACACAGCGGAAAACGTGGAAAAAGGCATCAGGCACGCTAAGAAACTCGGTTTATGCGTGTGCGTGGATCTCATGTACAATCTTCCAGGTCAAACAATGGAAAGCTGGATAGCCACTCTGAAAAAGGCTATAGAGTTGGACGTTGAGATTGACGCCTATTCATTGCATGTGGATCCGGGTACTCCACTTGAAAAAATGATCGAAAGGGGAGTGACTCCTCCGCAGGGAAACGCGGAATACGAGAAACAACAGTACTTAACTGCCTACAAGCTTTTGACTGAAGCAGGCTACAAAGCAGTGGGTCACGACCGCTTCAGCAGAGTAGAGTGGCACTTCAGAGAGAATTGCCTGAACGGTTGGCCTTGGGGCGGAATATTGACAACAGGCGCTGGGTGCTTCATGGGGTACCTTCAGAGATTTTCGTATTCCAACCTTGAAGACATAAATGATTACATGGCAACTGTCAACGCTGGGAGATTCCCGATTAATAGGCTTTCAGAATCCACGCTTGAAGACATGATGAGAAGGACTATGACGAGGCTGTATCTGCGATTACCAGTAAGTAAGCAGGAGTTCATGCAGAAGTTCGGGAAACTGCCGGAAGAAGTTTTCTCTCAACAGCTTCAGAGGTTGAAGGAAAAGGGTTTAATCGAAATTGACGACAAAGAGATTAGGATAACGAAACTTGGTGATATATGGAAAGGAAACATTGCATGGGAGTTCGCGCCAGAAAACCTCGCCCAAAAATGAACGACCACGATTTTCATTACTTGTTGGTACTTCTATTTTCACTTGGATCATTTCCTAACTAAGCCATAAAACGTTTTAGAATATTTACTGTACCACAGTCACATTCTTGTCGAGGTTAAAACGTTGATTGGCATTAACGTACCTTAAGAGCGAAATAAAAAAAATAAAAAGAAAAGGGTATTTAGTAGTGACTGCCAGCAATTAATCCGTACCAAACCATCACTTTTGCAAGGATCGGTGCTATTATGCCAAGGATTACCATAGGTAGCATTGTGTAGAAAAACGCGTATCCTGGGTCTCCCTGTGTCATCCATGCTGCGAATGAGACGGTGTAGTTGAGAATGAACGAGAATACTCCTATCGCTATTGTAGCTGTCAGACTGGCACCTAGCATTCGCTTGAAACTCAGTGACTTGTTGGCTAAGGCTCCTGTGATGTAGCCGATGAGGATACCGCCTACGATGTAGTCCCCGATGAAGCTTGGGTCGGCATACAAATTATACGCGTATTCAATTCCGAAGTACTGGATTGAGTACATTATGTTGTACCCAGCACTAGCAAGGTAGTACAGTGTGCCTGTTATGAAGCCTGCAGCGCCGCCAGCCCATTTATTCCAGAGTAATCCTACGATAAGCGGAATTCCCAGACAGACCATCATAGCGAAGCCTTGAGTAAATATTACTGTTAGAAACGCGTATGGAGAGCCAGGGTCTCCCGTCATCATGTCAGCAGGTGGGAACCAACTATCTAGCGCAGGGCGAAGTACTGCGGGAAAGAGGACTATCACTATGCCGATGATTAGTGGTACGACGAAGCCATAGAGGATGTCAGAGCGTTTGAAAGGTTCTGTCAACTTTTATCCCTTTTTCACTATTACGTTTGGGTGCATTAATAAATTTAATCCTTGAAAATCCATTACCAAAAAATTGAATTGTAGACAAAAACCTTTTTGCAATTGAAAATGGGCGGATCATTCTCAAGATTTATTTGAGAATACAAAGCTGTTTTCAGTATTCCTTAAATAGTTTATTTGGAAAAAAGAATTCAATTAAGATAGAGATCCAAATATAAAGAAGCCTAAAAAAAAGGAAAAATGGCTGAAGCTTAGCTTTACTTTTGTTTGCGCAATAAGGCTGAAGCTCTGAGGTTAGTTGACCTAATATCGATTTTTGCTGGGCACACATAGACACAATGACCACACCCTTCGCATAGATCAGCGCCAAGTTTCTTCAGTTTTTTCACATCGCCTTTTTCGAACGCTTCTTTGATTAGTATTGGACTCAGATTATGGCAGCAAACCCTCATACAAGCACCACAACGAATGCATTCAGTAGTTTTCACTGTCGTAAATACCTTGGCCTTTGGCATTTTTCTTACTTCGCATGTACCCTTACTGATAGGCAGCCGACCGATGTTGTCCAAGAAGGGCGTTGTCAGGTTCATTATAACCAAAGCTAGGATTGAGCCGCCAAAGAAGCCCATATATGTTTGTATTAGAACTGTCAATATGCCTAAGCCTACACCGAATATTATTTGTCCAACATATGTCAGGGGTGTAGTTGCAGGGTCTGTAGCCATGAAGAACGCCAAGAATATTGAACTTCCAATGAACAGGTGGAAAAGTATTCTTAAGAGAGGGTCACCGTCAGCATAGACGAAACTTAGGGCAAGCGCAAATAACGCAACGGTTGCCAGATAAGCTGCTGTTATCCTCCATTTGATGTATCTGCGGCAGACTACGAATAGAGCGATGCCTACTACGATGACAGCGATACTTGAGACCCCGCCGATCCAGCCGTGCCATTTCTGCAATACCATCAACGATAATACGTCATTTTGAGTGAGGACTTCAGGAAAGGTAACAGCAGGATTAATGTAGTGCCCTGCTAAGTAAGTTGCAAATGCTTGCACACCGTTATTGCCTATGATGCTATAGCCTATCGGGCCTGTCAATGCGGGTACGCCGAGGCCGGTTGCTTGAGCCGGATCGGACAGCATTCGGGGATCCCATAAGTGATCTTTGGCCAACAACACTGTGTCCAAGAAGGGCAGAAAAACCAGCAGTTTCGCGGCTGCAGCGGGATTTACGTATTTTCTGCCAGCCATTCCTTGAAGCTTCTTGAACAAAGTAACGCCTACGGCGGAAATGAACGCAACGTAAAGATACGCAGCTGGTGCTTGCAATGGCAACACTTCGGTGGTGTACATTGCTGGAAGCCCTAAGGAGTATGAGAGAGCAACAATTAAGCCGAATACTGCTGCTGACATTATGTTTAATTGACTATCTGCAGCCGTTTTTGAAATTAGAACATCTATGCCTACCGCAACTAGGACCGCGATTGCAGACACTATAAGAGCGGTTATGCCGAACGAGAGATAGGATACACCGACGAGTACTAAAAGTGCAATGAAAGTGTAAGTCATCAGTTTATCTTTAGTCATATACGATAATTCTTTTGGTTTAGACATTCTTTTGCACGATCTCCTCGATTGAAATCTGTTCTCACTCTATAAATGATAGGTTTATAAGATTTTCTCAAAGCAAACTTGAAGCTTCAATATTAAAAAAGAGATTTTGAATGGTTTAAATTTTGTAGTGATATCGCAGAAAGAGGTGCGGTTTAAGCTGCGTGCGAGGCAGTATCGTGCATATTATGTTTTCTTCATAATGATGTAGAAATAGGCGTTTTTATCGTAACTCTTATATCGCAAAGGTTTATCTAAGTTTGCTTGTGACCCTGATGGCTTCAAAAAAAGCACCATTATACATGGTGACTTGGCGGTGCACCAGAAGATGCGTAGGCAACTGCCTATACTGCAGTTACACCCATGAACACGCCAAAGACGACGAAGTAGACACCAAAACCGCCTACAAAATCGTTGACGAAGTTTATGATTTTGGCTCTCCATGGTTTGGCATAAGCGGCGGAGAACCCCTCATACGAAAAGATATTTTCGACATAATAGAATACGCCAAAAAAATGGGTTTCGAAGTAAGCCTCATAACTAGCGGATTCGCCTTCGACGAAAAAAGACTCAACAACCTCGCGCGCAACGAAGTTCACACCGCCGTCAGCATCGACGGCAACAGAGAATCCAACGACACGATAAGAGGACGAGGAAGCTACGACAAAGCCCTATACGCCATGAAGAAGCTTTCGGAAAACGGCATCCTAGACTGCGTAGTCACCACCATGACCAAATACAACATAAAAGACGCAGAACACGTTGTCAAACTGGCAGAAGAATACGACGCCAGAATGGTCGTCTTCCACAACCTAGTCCCAGTAGGAAGAGCAGAACCTAACATGCCAGATTTGGCGCCTTCGCCAGAAGAGTATGAGTGGGCGTTTAACAATATTTACGACCTGCAGGTTAAGTATGCGGGAAAAGTGCACGTGAACGTTTACGCGCCCTTCTACGCAAGAATCGTACGCCAGCGGAATCCGACTGAGTTTTGGGATTGGTTCACAAAAGGCTTTCTGGGCAAATGCACAATCGGCGGAAACTACATCAGCGTTACGGAAAACGGCGACTACAGGTCATGCGGCTTCCACGAAGGCTACAGACTCGGAAACATAAAAAACAAAAGCCTGAAAGGAACATGGAATGAATTACAAAATTCTGAATTACATCTGAAGCTGAGAGACAAAAGCAACATAAAAGGCAAATGCGGCGTCTGCGAATACCGCGAAATATGCGGAGGCTGCAGAACACGCGCCGAATACTACACAGGCGACCTCTTCGAAAGCGACCCCGCATGCGCATACATACCAAAAGCACTCCGAGAAACATAAAACCAAACCGATAATCTTTCTATTTCTCATAACAGCAAGCTGGTAGCACAACTTTCTGCATTTTTAGCCTTAGATTCGATGTTGAATGACTGTTTGCTGTTTCCAGAATCTGCAGCATGATAGAAGGAAATCACTACATTAGGGATTACTTTTAACTCTGAAAATTACGTACCTGTCATTTGAGTAGACTAGTTCTAAGAGTTTACAGCGGATAATTTTAGTGTCAAGCTGGTTTTTATCATACACAAT
>JGI2171J19970_10002106_pt1 | contig 10978 bp, 9 predicted proteins | sample DeeMarSWOR324_28_FD_19970 | JGI IMG/M metagenome (IMG submission 19970) | reverse complement strand
TCACGTCTCCAGCCTTGATTTGTTGCCCATCGGACTTGAGGGCTCTCGTTTTTACCCCGCCTTCATCAAAGGCCACCATCGCCTCTTTTACCCCAGCTAGTACCCCAGGTTGCCTGGCAATAATTTCGGCTTTAGCCTTAACCTTAGACGAGAGGAGAGCTTTAGATGTTATATCGCCAGAACCTAGGTCCTCCGCCAACATTTCGCGGATTTTTTTCCTCACGAATTCGCTAGTCATGGGTGTCCTTCCCTGAAATTTCGAGCATGCGTTCGGTGGCCGCGCGCGCCTTAGTAGCTATTTTTGCTTGCACGCGTACCACATGCTTCTTATCCCGCAGGGCGAGGTAAAGTTTTTCGAGAGTGTGCTTTTTCATTTGTTTGCACACCGCCGTCTCAAGCGCGGGGATAAACTCCTTATCGGAGAACTCACGTCGGAGCCGTTCGACCAATCCAACCTCAGTAGCGATGATAAATCGTTTGGCTGGCGATGCCTTGGCTCGAAGTAGCATCTGACTTGTGCTGCAGATGTGTGAAGCGAGATTCTGGACCTCGGGGTCGCACTCCGGATGCACCAGCACTTCAGCATCCGGGTAGCGCTTCTTCAGTAGTGTGATATCTGCGGGAGAGAACATTCGGTGCACGTAGCAGTAACCGCTGTCAGGGAGCGGAATGATTTTTTTGTCGCTGCGCTGTTGCACGAACCAAGCGAGATTTCGATCTGGGCCGAAGAGAATCTCCCCTTCATCAAGAGCATTGACTATGAGCGGAGCGTTCGCCGAGGTGCAGGTAACATCAGCCTCGGCCCTAGCCTCGGCCAGCGTGTTGACGTAAAGCACCACGGCGGCACCTGGATGTTCCCGCTTTGCTTCACGCAAGAGCTGTACCGGAAGTTGGGCTGCCATGGGGCATCTGGCTTCTGGGTCCGGAATCAACACGGTTTTGTCTGGGTTCAAGATTGCCGCGGTTTCCGCCATGAAATCGACCCCACAAAATAGAATGAGGTCGGCATCTACTCTCGCGGAGTACCTAGCCAGATCGAGCGAGTCCCCTATGTAATCGCCGAGGAGTTGAATCTCCTCCCGCTGGTAGTTGTGAGCGAGGATGATTGCGTTGCGCTCGCTCTTCAGCTTCAGGATAGCCTCTTTTAGCTGCTCGGGTTTCATAATCAAGCCCTCAAAATTAGGCAATACTCACGATTTATAAAGCTATGTTCCAATACGAATGCTCTCACTCAGGTTCCGCAGAGTTTGAATAGCCGAGAGTGTCGCGAGGTAGCTAGTCTTTGGGGCATCGGGAAATGGCACATTCCGCGCCTCGGTGACGAACTCGCCCGCCTTGCCCAGAACGCGGATCTCGTGCACGTTGCGGTCGAGCTTTGGGTCGGCGACGATGCGAACTTTTGTTTTGTCGGCCCCTATACCTGCCAAGCTCAGGGTTGCCGCTACATTAACGCTTTGGGGAAATGCTTTGACCGCTTCTCGCGCGGAACCCTCAAACACGACGCGAGGTCTTTTTAGCCCCTTTAGGTTGATGCCGCGCTCCTCGAGGTATGGGCTGTAAGCCAGCGCTGCAGGCGGCTTCCGCGTCGTTAAAGTTGCCTCCTTGATTTCGCCTAGCTCGGCCGCCTTTATCCCATCGATGCCCAACACAGCTCCTGATGGAATATAGATCCTGCGACCGCTTCGCTCGGCTAAGATGCGCACGTCCTTCAACATCTTCTCGTCTGCAAATGCGCCTACACTCATCACCATGATATCTTTACCTGAGCGAAGGACATCGAGCGAGTACTGCTCAACCGCAAGTTGAGAGGCTGCCTCGATTACCAAGCCCACGGTTTTGTCGGAGTATATCTCCGCCAAGTTCCTCGCTATCCGCGGTTTTGAACTCAACTTTTTCGCCAGCATTTCGGATTTCTCTGATTTAAAGTCATAAAGCCAGGCGAGTTCAGCTTTGCCAGCCTTACCCTTATCAATGGCTTGAGCCAGCGTCGTGCCTATTGCGCCGCAACCAATAAGGGCGACTTTTAACCGCACCGGAGCCCCTTTAATTCTACCAACAAACAACTGTTTAATCTTTGGGATGCTGTTTGGGCAACGGGTTTATCCCCTGCTCCATCTGCTTTATATATGGTTTCAACTTTTTCTTCATCAAGTTCAAGACGAATTTTCCGACGAGAAGTTTTTGTAGGGGGCGGCTCTGGAAGTAATCGTCTGCCATTTCGCCAACCCACTTCATGTCGTGTTTCACGCAGGCCCCGAGCAGCATCCAGTGCTCCGGCAGCATGTCCTCGACCGTGAAAAATTTCTTCGTATCCAGCGCACCTATCGGCACGAAGAAAAGTGGAACGATGAGGGATTTGTAATCATCCAAGCGTTCGACTAGCTCAATTGTTTTCATGACATCCTCAGGAGTTTCCTCGGGGAGCCCCATTATCAACGTCGAACACGGCTGCCAGTTATTATCACACAACAACTTATGGGCTTCCACCACCACCTCCGGCCACTCCTCGGGTTTGAAAGGAGCCACCTTGCCCCTCATGTGCCCCCTCACCAGCCTTGGAGATCCCGTTTCTATGCCTACTTGGCCCGATATCTGTAACTCCTCATTGGATTTTGAATTCAGCATCTCTGTCAGACGCTCGATGAGACTGGGCTTCGCCATCGCGGATGCAAAAGCAAAATGAGAGGGCCAGACATTATTTGTCAGCTTCAGAACCTCCCTAAAAAGTTTCGTGACTTTCTCCTCGTCAGGAATCACACCTTTAGCACCATATCTGAGGACATCTTCTGCATGCAATAACGCCCCCTCAGCTCCAGCGTTGAGGTTGACTTTGATTTCATCGAGGATTTGCTTTATCGGTATGCATCTATAATTCAAAAGCGTGGGGATGCAGAATTTACATCCTCTCCCGCATCCTCGTGCAATCTCAACTAGCCCGCATATAGTTGGATTTTTTATAGAGGGAATCCGCTCAAGGGGCACAACCTCACCATCTACAATTTTCGGTAGCTTTTCGCCGTTCAACGCTCGTTCGAACATCTCCACTGCGGTTATCTCGCCTTCACCAACAACGACACAATCTATTCCGAGCTTGGTCATTATCCGTTCATCCGCAAGCTGCCATGCGCCGGGGCCCCCAGCTATCACCTTCGCTCCATTTTCTCTGAGCGAAGAATTCGCGAGGAGCTTCCGGTAATAAAACGCCGTGTAAGTCTCCTTCCTTACCAAACCGCTGAATGTTGAAGAGGCGGGCCCCAAGCCTAGGGGATCGTTAGCCGTGATTCCTACTGCCTTGGTTTCCTCATTGATAATTTTATGTAAGTGCTCGGGGTGTGCGACAGAGATGTCAAACCCTTTCTCAAGCAAGGCTGCTTCTATCTTCCTAGTTCCGCACGGGGCGAATTTCGCTATACCATTGTGCTCAGGAATCGGCGGGCAGAGTAATCGTTTGTATAACCTCTCGGGTATCAACTTGGGTGCACAGGCTGCAAAACCAACGAATATACCACCGCCGTAATCCGACATCAACGAACGATCTGCAGTTAGAACTATCTCACTCATCCGGTACCCCCAATTGAGGTGCAAATTATTCTGCATAGGAGTTGGGTCACAAGATATTTATGTTTTTTTTCGTATGAGTAAACGTGATAAAAATGGGGGCGGACAATCTTATCATGGAAATATCCAGTTTTCTCAACATTCAAGACACGGGTAGGAAAATTCTTAACATTTTGGCGAGAAGTAAAAGGGGACTTTTGGTATCTGAAATAGTCGCACGGAGCAAAAATTCTGAGCGAGCGATAAGAACCCACCTGAAACTCCTCCTTCAGTTTCGACTCATCAGAAGAAAAAGGGTAATCACCAAAAAAAGGAAGCTTGCATATCGCTACCTCACACTTCGAACCCACGAGCTAATCAGGTCCACAAAAAAGGAGATGCGCCGTAGATTGCACAGACTTGAAGCGCACATACGAAGTGCTTAAGGGTGCGAGGATGATAAAGAAGGTGGCAGGAGCAGTCGAACGAAGGCCCTACCTAGTTCTCATTTGTGTTTTCTTGGTAAGTGGCTTCATGGCCTACGGAGTCACTAAACTTTCAACCACAACAGAGTTCAGAGAATTTTTGCCTGAGGACTCACCAGCAGTTAAAACTACATTGGAATTCGAGAACAAATTCGGTAGCACAACCGAGAGAATCCTACTCAAGGCCGAAAATGTTTTTAATGCAAACACAATTCGAGATATCCTTGAGCTGGAGAACGCGCTTCGAAATGAGCCCGAGCTACGAGATTACATTGTAGAGGTGAAGTCGTATGTCGATTATTTGGGGATTACCGAAAACATATTGTTGTTACCCGAACCCCAACTCAGAGCATACCTTTACTCCATGCTTACCCAACCTCAAGTAGTAAGCGCCGTGAAAAGACTCATAAGTAACGATCAAAAGGCAACTATCATCAACGTCTCCACTGCATCTGAGTTACCTACGGATGAACGCACGAAAAAAACCGATGCTTTTATCGAATTCGTCATTGAGTTTAGTGAGAATAATGAGAATCTAACACTTGAGGTAACAGGTACCCTCACCCTCCACAACGAGATATTTGGCTTGATGAATAGAGATAATCAGATACTGATACCCGCAGCCGCTATCTTCGTCGTCGTGATTCTTTTCTTCATATTTAGAAGACTTTCAGATATTGGTATCTCCGCTCTCACGGTCGCGCTTGGTGCACTCTGGGCGCTGGGGGCGATGGCGTGGTTAGAACTGAAATTCACGATGATCCACGTAGCCCTGATCCCGCTCATTCTCGGGCTGGGCATAGATTACTCCATCCACATGCTCAACCGCTATTATGAAGGTGTAGGTAAGGGCATGCGTGCCGGGAGGGCTATCTCAACTTCCATCCGCACTACTGGCGCAGCGATAACCCTCGCCGCAGTGACGACGATAATCGGGTTCAGTTCTTTCATGATCTCCGACTTCCCGGCGATAAGCACGCTCGGCGCGTTTGCTTCGCTCGGTATCGCTTCCACCTTTTTGCTCACAACGACATTTTTGCCGGCTATGCTCCTGCTGCGTGACCGACGAATGAAGAAGGTGAAAAAGCTAATCGCGAGGCGTGGGAAGCGGGCCGACAAATTGTTATCAACAGCAGTAATTGGGGTTGAGCGCCACGGAAAATCGATAGTGGCAGTGGCAGTCCTTGTGGCCGCGGCATGTGCATTTTCTGCTTACGACATCTCCACGACGATGTCGTTTGAGAGCTTCCTTCCCGCGGATGTTCCCTCCATGGCTACGCTGAGCGAGATAGAGGAGCAATTCGGTGGGCAATCGGTAATCATCGTTTTGGCAAAAGGGGAGATTAAGAGTCCTCAAGGATTGCAGGCAATGTTTGACTTGGAAAACTCGGTGCTCTCTGAGGGAGACAATTTAATCACGGATTCAATGAGTTTGGCGAATATCGTCTCTCAAATTGCAGGCGGCATCCCACCATCAAAGAATGCGGTTGAGGCGGTAATCAACAACATTGATCCGACTCAGCGGAAAAAACTCTTGAGCGACGATGAAGCGGCAATTTACTTTTACATAAACGCGAAAACTGACCAGGACATGGCTGAGGCCACTCGGATAATCAGGACTCACGTGAAAGAAAATATGGGCAATTCTTTGGACCTGAGCATCGATGGCGAACCGGCCGTGGGGGGAGAGCCAGTCATCATCAGTGATATCGTTGGGGGGATATCATCGAATATGATAAGAACGACGATGCTCGCCTTTCTCCTTTGCCTGATTGTTTTGGTTGTCGTCTTTCGTTCACCTATTTTGGGTGGGATAGCGCTATTGCCGATGCTTTTGACAGTCGGCTGGGAGTTCGGCACACTCCGCTTATTGGGGTGGTCGCTTGATGTGTTGACAATGGGTATCTCAGCGTTGATCATAGGGATAGGAATCGATTATGCAATCCATGTCATTCATCGGTTCAGAGAGGAGAGCAGGCGACGCAAGCCTGAGCTACAGAAAGCAATCCGAACTACCATTATGAGAGTCGGTACCGCCTTATTGGCTGCGGCTGCGACCACGATTGGAGTCTTTGGTGTACTGGCACTCTCGGCTATGCCAGCGATTATGAAGTTCGGAACGTTGACGGCGCTCGTGATTTTCTACGCCTTCGTTGCAGCGTTGGTGATTCTGCCTTCAGTTCTCGTCATTCATGCGCTTTGGAAACGGAAATAGTAGAGATGTTCGACGAATTCGGATGTTGAAATCATTTATTCCTGTTAACTCCTTTCTAACACCATCGCCATCCCCTGGCCACCACCGATGCACATGGTCACTAGCCCCCTTCCCAAGTCCCTCCTCTTCATTTCGTGCATAATGGTAACCACAAGTCTGGCCCCCGTGCAGCCGATCGGATGCCCTAATGAGATGCCACTCCCATGAAGGTTGGTGTTATCCAAACTAAGCCCTAATTCCCGCATGACGGCTATCGCTTGCGCTGCGAACGCCTCGTTCAATTCAACAACATCCAAATCTTCAATATGCAATTCCGCTTTATCAAGCACCTTTTTCACCGCGGGGACAACACCCAATCCCATGTAAGCCGGATCTACGCCTCCCGATGCGTAGGATCTGATGGTTGCCCACGGCTCAAGTTCCAGCTCCTCGGCTTTCGCCTTCGACATCAACACCAAGGCGGCAGCCGCGTCGGTAATCCCAGATGAGTTCCCAGCTGTAACCGTTCCGTCTTTTTTGAACACGGGCGGGAGTTTGGCCATCAACTCCAAACTAGTCTCCCTGGGATGCTCATCTGTGCTGAACGAAAGCGGTGATCCCTTCCGCTGGGGAACCATCACGGGAACTATTTCCTGCTCAAAAATCCCTTCGGCTATCGCCTTCCGTGCCCGCTGATGGCTGAGGAGCCCAAGCTCATCCTGCTCCCTCCTCGAAATCTTATATTTCTCAGCGATGTTCTCGGCAGTCATCCCCATGTGATAACCATAGAATATTTCCCAGAGCCCATCGTAAACCATGAGGTCAAGCGCTTCGGCTAAAGCGTTGGTGCTCATCTTGTACCCCCAGCGAGCTTTAGGCAAAACATAGGGGGCTCGGCTCATATTTTCCATCCCGCCTGCTACGACTATCTCGGCTTCACCGAGTCGTATCACCTGCTCCCCCAGTGCAATTGCCTTTAAACCTGACGCACAAATCTTGTTCACCGTGTAGGCGCTGATTTCCTTTGGAATGCCTGCATATATGGCAGATTGACGAGCAGTGTTCTGCCCCTGTCCTCCTTGTAAGACGTTTCCCATAATCACTTCGTCGACTTGCACTTCCTTGAGCGATTCATCCCAATCGTAATACTCCTTCTCCAGATCGATCATTCCGGCGCCAAGGTTCTTCGGGGCATACTGCGTTAATCTCTCGCTAGATACGGGCCTCAAACCCACCCTTTTCAATGCTTCCTTGATAACCAAACTACCTAGTCTCACGACGGGTATGTCCCTTAATGAACCACCAAAGTTTCCTATAGCCGTCCTAACGCCGCTGACGATTACTGCTTCTTCAAAGCTTTTCATATACTTCCTCTGAAAGTTATAATTACATATACTATTTCTAATAAAAATCTTCCCCGCTTCTGCTAAAATTGAGTGAATTTTTATATAAAAACCAACGTGTCAAGTGATTAATTTGAAATTGCTAGTTCGAAGGATTTTTTAATAAGTACTAACTTTTTCAAAAACTACATTGATGGGATTATTTCTTTTTCAACTCTTTCCCACTGGGACTTCATATCGGTTGTCATAATCCATAGTACAACTAAGTCAGCGCCTAGTTTATAGAGCTCCTTTACTTTTTCAATTACTACTTCAGCAGATCCCCAAACACCCGATTTTATTTGATATTCCGCAGGCCCGCCACCGCCAACACGTTCCTTCCTAACACCAAGAAAGTGATTCATCGCATCCTCAATAGCCTTTTCGCGGTTAGGATTAATATTCGCATGAACTCTTAGGTTAACCCCAATAGTTTCCGGATCTCTTCCAAATTGCTTGCAATATTCCTTTAATTTTTCTATACGTTCCTTTATTGAGTATTTTTCTGCTCTTTTGGATCCCCAAAATGGCCAAGTAAGCCCGCCCCAAGCATCGCCGTATTTTGCAGCTCTTCTTAGGGCGGTATTGGAACTCCCCCCCACCCATATCGGAGGATGAGGTTCTTGGACCGGTTTAAGGCAAACAACATCCTCAAGGGTGAAAAACTTTCCATGGTAAGTGACGGTTGGTTCTGTCCACAGTTTTTTAACTATCTCAATAGTTTCATCAAATCGTTCCCATCTTTCATGCCATGGTACTCCCAAGGTTTCGTGTTCCTTTGGACTCCATCCAGTTCCGACTCCACAAATAAATCGACCTTCAGAGATAAGGTCCAAGGTTGCAGCTCTTGATGCAATAATTATGGGATGATATAACGGTATTTGCCAAACATCGGTTCCTATCTTGACATTTCGCGTTCGCGCAGCGATAGCTGATATGTAAGCGAATGTCTCGACGCCGGCCATTCCCCTTGACACCATATTTGGAAATGCAAAGTAATACAAACCAACTTCATCTGCTCTTTCTGCGATTTCATAGTAATTTTTTAAGTGATATGGTCTAGCATTTAATTCTTTCACGTTAAATGCAATGCCAAGTTTTTGTGCCATAATTTTAGTTTTAATTTGTTCCATATAAATTTTTTAGCGAGCGGGATTCTGCTACGGAAACTTTAAGTATGCTTTTTCTGATTTAAACTGATGTAAGAAAAAAAGCTAGGTTAAAACATTCTGGTAAAAGCCGAAGAAGTAAACGTTGAAGTTAAAAATAAATAAAAAGCTAATACGTATTAGAACTGAAAAACAAAGGTGAGCTTATGGCCGCTAATAAAAAAAACATTCTCCTGATTGCCACGCTCGACACTAAAGGTGATGAAGCAGAATATGTCAAGAAAATCATCGAGAGAATGGGACACAAAGTCATTATAGGCGATGACGGCGTGCTAGATGAACCTCAACTGAAAGCCGATATATCTCGACATGAAATTGCACGTGCCGCAGGTTCAAGTATAAGTGCCCTAGCGTCACAGAGAGACGAAGGTAAAGCCTCAGAAATTATGTCAAAGGGGCTTACAAAAATTGCGAAGGATTTATATGAGGATGGAAAAATCGACGGTGTTATCTCCATCGGAGGTTCGTTCGGGACGACTACTGCCTCAACGGTTCTGAAGACCCTTCCAGTCGGGTTCCCAAAGGTCATGGTTTCAACGATGGCTTCTAGAGATGTAAGACCATATGTAGGAACTAAAGATATTACCATGATTTATTCAGTTACAGATATCTTCGGACTAAATAGGATTAGCAAGAAGATTTTGGCAAACGCCGCAGCCGCTGTTGCAGGCATGGCTAGTGTTGATATCCCAGAAGCTGCTAAGATACCGCTGGTCGGGATATCGCTGACAGGAGAGCAATTCATCGCCGCTAAGATGGTCAAAAAAATCCTAGAAAGTAAGGGTTATGAAGTGGTTAATTTCCACGCTGTAGGCAGCGGTGGCAAAGGTTTGGAAGAGCTAGTAAAAAGTGGCGAAATCAACGGAGGCGTTATTGACCTAGCCATCCAAGAAGTTTATAGCAATTTATTTGACCCTGGAGGAATGTTCGACTCTGGCCCAGATAGGCTAGAAGCCGCGGGCGAGGTTGGGATACCGCATGTTATTGCGCCAGGCTGTGCCGATTTCATCTCTTTTCCGGCCGGGCAGATACCCCCAAAGTTCAAGGGACATAAAGCACATATGCACAACCCCTCGCTTGTCGTAGTTAAAATCGAAAGAAATGAAGCTTTAAAATTAGCGGAGACGATAAGTGAGAAAATTAATAAAGGGAAAGGACCTAGGGCCGTGGTCATCCCAACCGAAGGTTTTTCAAGATATGATAAAGTAGATTCTCCAGCCGGGTTTTATGATCCCAAAACTAGAAAAGAATTCGTAGCTGAACTCAAGAAAAGGTTAGATCCAAATGTCCGTTATGTAGAGGTTAAGGCCCATATAAATGATCCCGAATTTGCAGATGCCCTCGCGAAAGTTTTTCTAGAACTTGGGGGAACCAAATGAGTATCTCAATTCGTTGGTGCGGGTTTGACATGGGAGGAACAATAATGGACCCAACCAAAAATTATCAGGGTTGGGTGGAGACGATAAATGAAATTTATACTAAACTGGGAAAACCAGAAGTCATCAACGAGAAGGTAGCGCGTTTAGATGAATTAATAGGAGAATATGAATATGATGAGCGGTTGATGGATGGGATAGAGCATGAAATAGAGTTTTGGAAAAGACATTACCGCCTTAAACGTCTTCAAGAGACAGACATGCAAAAATTTTTTTCTTATATCCTCGACAACAATCGAGACGCTATCGAGCTTTTTCGTAAGAGAAATTTTAGGTTTTTAAAACCTGCGGATGGACTGAAGGAATGTGTTACATACATAAAAGACAAAGGTATAAGCGTCAATATAGTCTCAGACGTGGGTAGCGAAGGAATGCTAAAGGGTTATCCACATCTTTTAAGTCTCTTTGATTTAACGCCTTATTTCTCTGAGATAATAACCAACTACGGCAGAATTAAAAGCAATGGAGATATGGATCTGAGCTACAAGGGTATGAATAAAACTGATGGCGCGATTTACAAAAAATTAGCGCGAGATTTGCTTGAAGTTGGGATTAAGCCCCATCAAGTTTTGATAATCGGCGATCGTCCGGTAGAAGATGTGGACAAAGCAAGGGAAAATGGATTCAGGGCTGTTCAATTTACGGGAATTATGAAAAGAAGAGTATCAAATGCCGCTGACTACGTGATATCAGACCTAAGGGAATTGAAAAAAATCTTATGAGTGACAAGCTTTGCACTTATTAAATTTGTTTTAAAGTTTGTTTCGAATTTATG
>JGI2171J19970_10002104_pt1 | contig 10982 bp, 11 predicted proteins | sample DeeMarSWOR324_28_FD_19970 | JGI IMG/M metagenome (IMG submission 19970) | reverse complement strand
TGCGAAGATCAGGCCTCTGCTGGGTTTTACTGGGGGTGGAGAGCTCAACGCAGGCAACGCTCAAAACCTATAACAAGGAGATCATGCCCGAAGACGCCGAGAAGGCTGTTCGGCTGCTCCAGGAGAACGACATCTTCGCTCAAGCCATGTTCATCATCGGCGAGAGAAAGGACACGTCCGAGTCGATCGAGCACCTGAGGAGCTTCGCCAACGCCCTGAACCCAGACTTCGCCATATTCGCCATCCTCACCCCGTTCCCCGGCACCGGGCTCTTCGAAGAGGCAGAGAAGAACGGCTGGATAGAGGACACGAACTGGTCAAACTACGACATGATCCATGCCATAATGCCGACGGAGACGCTTTCCACGAAGCAGGTGCAGGAGGAGCTCTACAAGTGCTACAGGAGTTTCTACGGCTCCTGGAAAAGGAGGATCAAGGGCATATTCTCGAGGAACGAGATGAAGAGAAGGATCTTCTGGTACATGACCGGCAGAGGGATCATCGATAAGCTGAGAGCCTTTTTTTAGGCACCACCGCATTTGCAGTTTGGACAGATAGCGAGCGTATTCCAACTCAATGCTCGCGCAGATGTTTTCGATAATGAAGATGCCCAAGCGTTCTCATCTGAGAGATGTAGTTTCTCTTTAAGCCAAAGCTTTTCAGAGATTTTAAAGGCCCATCTCTTTGATTCTGCGTCTTTAGGTCTTCTGCCTTTTTTAACCCTCAAACGCTCCCGCTTGGGCATCAACAGACACCATTTACGTTATATATTATCATTATGGTTCATACATCCATCACGCAAGCGAAGAATTATTATAAATCTTGATAGTTGCACGCGCCTTAATTCGCCCTTTGACATGAAATCAAAAGTAGATCTGCTGGCTATTTCAGATGGCTCATAGCCCAAGATCCTCTTGACTGCTGGGCTAAAGAAAGTTCATCTTCCACTCTCATCCGCTGTGCTCATTATGTCGTTTGATTCATTTCTGCGCGCGCGCATATTCTCTCAAAGCCTCTTCTGCCCGTTTGTGTTTAGTTATGTCTCTGAAGATTCCCTCTACTCCGACTACCTCTCCGCCACTGATTATCGCAGACGCATTGACCTCAGCGGCGATCGAGCCATCTCCACCAACTAGATCTATTTGTAGACCGTTAACGTTCTCGCCCTTCAATGCTTCAGCGTGAGCCTGCATCGCCCTCGGTATACTCGATTCGTGCACAAGATCGTGGAAAGGTTTCCCCAAAAGGTCTTCGAGCTTGCGACCGCAAATCCTCTCAGCTGCCGGAGAAGCGTAGGTAATGCAGCCCGTCGTATCCCATGTAAGTATCGCGTCGAAACTCCTCTCGGCAATACGCCTGAATCTCTCCTCTGATTCTCGGAGCTGCGCTTCGAGTTCTAGGTTCTCGAGTAAATTTATGCTGTAGGTGATCACCAATTCTAACAGAAGGGCTTTGCACCCATAAAGTTCGAGAGCTTCTTCCTGGGCTTCGGATTCTAGTCTTCTGGTGGCTTCAATGTAGAGCCCTATAACCCAGTCTAGAGGTACTTTTTCTTTGAAAAGCCTCTTCCCGAGTTGATTTGCTCTGAACCTGACCTCCTCGAAAGCTTCCAATGAGCCTCCACTGTTGAAGTATGCTTTGAAGAGTTCAATCAACGTCTCTATGTATCTTTCCCTGATCGCCATTACTGAGTCTCCACCGCAATGAGTATGGTGGCATCGTCTGTCTCCTTGCCCCACTCCTCAATTATCTGTTCAGCTGCCCTCTGCGGGTCTAGTCGAAGGTGTGGGTACTCGGATGGATCGAATCCAGTGGATACACCATCAGAGTAGAGTAGTACGACGCCNGGAGACTCGTATGGATACTCGAATTTGCGGATCTTACTCAGTTTATATCCCACAATCCCAGCCGTTGAGATAGGTTGTCTGGACCGTTTGTTTAGGATTCGGGTCTCTATGTTGCCGACGCTGCAGCACGAGAACCGATTAGCCTTCCTGTCGACTCTAACCAGCCCAAGGGAAACACCCCTCGTCTGTTTAATATACCCGTGGCAGCCCCTGATGATCTCCACGAGGTCTTCACCGGCGTGATCCTTCACGTATTCCAGGGCCTTCTGTGAGGCCTTATTGGCCTCGGCACCTTGGCCAAGCCCATCTATTACCGCTATAAGGGTCTCATTGTTCCGCTCCAAGAAGAGGTACGCGTCTCCACATAGTTCCCGATTCTTCACGGGTCTGGATACTGCTCCAACCTTCATCATTTCACCAACGGAACCCGCTGGGGAGCCATTTCCTCATGGTTACCTTGGTCCCTACACCAGGCTTCGACTCGAAGTAAAACTCATCCATCAGCCGCTTAGCCCCCGCCAAGCCTAAGCCGAGACCACCGGGCTTTGAATATTCGTGACCCATGACTCGGTCTATGTCTGGGACACCTGGTCCTTCATCAACAATCACTATTTCTAGACCCTTTTTGTCCTTAGAGGCACGGAGAATCATCTTCCCTCCTTCGCCATGGATCAAGGCATTTCTGGCGATCTCAGAGACAGCTGTTGCGATGCGAGTCTGATCGACTATTCCGAAGCCGAGTGCCTCGGCGAAAACCCTAGCTCTCGCCCGAGCACTGATGATATCGAATTCCTCTTGTATTTCGACCTGTAAGGACCCCTCATCGGAAAATGTTTTCATCCGCCTCTCCTCTGGTTGCGTAGAAACTTCAGGGCTAGATCGAGGTTGAGGAGCGGGTAAACATTGCCCAGAGAGATCCCCATTTCCACCATTGTTATTGCGACATCAGTCCTCAGGCCAATCATCGCGACTTCTGCGCCTATGAGATTCGCTGAATTGGCGATCTCGCCGATGGTTCGTCCCATGAAGCTGTCAACGACATCGACCCCGCTTAGGTCAATTATGAGACCGTTGACTTTAGTATCCTTCAACCTTCTCAGAATGTCGTCTCTAAACCTGATAGCTGCGATGTCGTGCATCGCCTCTTGAGGTGTGGCTAGGAGGAAGTCTTCGATCTTGAGGATGGATGATCTGCTGACCTCTTCCATAAATGATAGTCACCTTAGGAGACTTCTTCTACGACCTTCAACCCCATGACTTTAAAGGCGTAGTTTATGCCCTCCCTAAGCTCCCGGAGTGTGCGGGCTTTGAGGCCGACCTCCAACTTCACGATGATTGATGCGACGGAGGGGCTTATGCCCGTGACGACGGCCTCAGACCCCATGAGACGTGCGGCCTCAATGGCCTGTATGAGACGATGACACGTGGCTGTATCCATGGTGGGTATTGCCGTCAGGTCTACGATGACGACACTTGCTTGATGTCTCGTTATAGCGTCAAGCATCTCCTCGGTGAACTTGGCCATGCGATAAGTGTCGAGAACCCCTTGAAGAGGGAAGGCGATCAAGTTGTCCCATACCATGATCATGGGATTCGTGAATTCAAGAGCCACCGCATGCTTCTTGATTATTGCTTCTCTGCTTTCCACGAAGGTCTCGAAGGTGTAGAGAGCCAGTTTATCGATTAGATTCCCCATTAAGAGCACATCGGAGGCCAGATCCTTCGGGTCCTCTACTTTTTCCTCGAGAACCGTGTTAATCACTTCCTTGAAGCCGAGTATGAAGGCAGCGGTCTCCGTCGGCGTAAACCCAAGCTCAGCCCTATCGGCGCTTATTCCCCGAAGCATCGTCAGCAAATTCTCATACTCAGGCCGTGTGATGTCCACGTAGTTCTCTGAGCTGATCGCCTTAACAAATTCGGTCACTACACCCTGGGTTTCTTCATCTAACTGAGTGGCGGTCATAAAATCAAAGGTGCGGTTAGCCGATCTGCTGATTACCTTTTTCCACATCTCCAGAAGACGCTTCTCCTTCAGGAACTGTGCGCCGGTAAATTTCGACTTTATATTCTAACCTCCCTATATTTTAATTAAATCTGAAATTACATTTCCAAGTAGGTGTATATATCATTTAGGGTAAATGTATTCATCGTGTCGCGCGCGGGCGCGCGGGCGTGCACGCGGGCGAATTCAATAATTCACGAAGATATTTGCGAGAGCCATACTCCATCATCTTGAGGAAAGGATGAAGGAGGTCGGTTCTCCCATATTACTGTTCGAGAACTTGGATTTAACTCCTATCCATTCCATCCTCTGGACGGACCTCCACAGAAGGCCCCGGGAGGCCCGAGCTCCGGCAGAGCATGGCCTTCTTCGCCTGAGAGGAGGAATGGAGATGGACGGATGGGCTAGAGGATGCCCTGCATCCATTGGTGCATGGGAGGCCCTCTTCGGCATCTGTTCTCCTCTGTCGACGGCTTTCAAAGGGGTCTTGAGCTGTATTTCACTGGGAACGAGGTTAAAAGAACGTGTGATAAGCATCCCAGCGATATTAAAAAGCCTAATTATTGAATTCACCCGCGCGCGACATGAGAGTGTGTAATGTCTTTATATATTGTAAATACCCTACCTAAAAGTTGATGAAGTTTTCCTTCATCAACGCAAGCCCCAATGAGACTCTATCGAAGAGGGAAAAGTGCAAGTCCATCGCCTCCTGGCCCCCATTGGGGCTGTTGTATCTGGCCACAACACTCAGAGAACGTGGCGTAGAAGTCTCAGTCCTAGATCAACCGGCTAAAGGTTACACGGTGAACGAGACCCTTGGGTGGATTGAGAGGGAGAACCCAGACATCCTCGGCTTCTCCGCCTTCGCAACCTCAGGTCGCATGGCTGTATGCATATGTGATCAGGTAAAAAGATGGAACCCTGACATCACCACTGTCTTTGGTAATTACTATGCGACGTTCAACGCAGATCGGATTATTAGGAAAATCCCCTCTGTAGACGTTGTTGTCCGTGGCGAAGGAGAATACACCGTCGTCGACCTCGTGGACCATATGGAGAAAGGTGGCGATCTTGGAGATATCCTCGGGATCACCTTCAGGAACGGCGACGACGCAGTCTCCACCCCAGACAGGCCCCTCATAGAAGACCTCGACTCCCTCCCATTCCCGGACCGACGTCTCCTGGATGTAGAGTATCACTCCACGATCGCCGGGGTAAACATAGCGGTGAAGAAATTCACGAGTGTCATCTCCTCCCGCGGATGCGTCTATTCGTGCAGATTCTGCAGCTGCCATAAATTTGCCCGCGGCATCTGGAGACCAAGATCCGTAGAGAACACCATGGGAGAATTTCATTATCTCGCAAGCGAAGGATTCAAGCAGTTCATCTTCGTTGATGACAGCTTGACGCTCAACCCGAAGAGGGTGATCGAACTCTGTAGGAGGATGAGAAAAGAGAAAATAGATATGGAGTGGTTTTGCGAGGGAAGGGTTGACAGCTGCTCAGATGAAATGCTCGGGGAGATGGTGAAAGCCAACTGCAAGATCATTTTCTTCGGGATCGAGAGCGCCAACCAGAGGATCCTAGATTACTATAAGAAACACATCACGCCCCAACAATCGAGAAGGGCGGTTGAAAAGGCGAGGAAGGCCGGGATTGACGTGATAGTAGGGTCCTTCATCGTGGGCGCCGCAGACGAGACAAGGGAGGAGATCTGGAACACTCTCGAATTCGCCAAGGAGCTTCCGATCGACATCCCCCAGATCAACATCCTGGGGATCCATGCTGGAATGGACATATGGGACGAGATGAGATCAAAGGGCTTTCTGGATGAAGAAGAGAATTGGGACAGGCCCATCGAGGCCTCTAGGGTATCTCCATCGGCAGTGCCAGTCGAGGAGATCATGAAGATGATCCACGAAGCCTACTCCGAGTTTATGCAACGACCGGGTTTTATCTTAAGGCAAATGGCGAGAACACTTAGTAGCAGGTACCGGATAGGGGTCGTGATAAACAACTTGAGCCGGATAGGCGAAATAAGGGATAGCATCCACAACATCATTTGATATACAAACAAGGCGTATACACGATCTTTGCGCGCGCGCACACAGGAATTAGTAACATATTGTGATTGCACTAAGTGAGTTACATTATAGTAAGGATCTCCCATAAGGTGAAAATGGGCTGAGATGACCAAGCTGGTAGCAGTAGCAGATGGCTTAGGCAGGAGATTCGGTGAAAATTGGGGGTTGAAGGACATGTCGTTGACTCTCGAAAAGGGCAAGCTCACCGTCTTGGTAGGCCCAAACGGCTCAGGAAAGACAACCACGATTAGAATCCTGTCCACGCTGCTGAAACCCTCAAAAGGCAGCGCAGAGGTTCTGGGCATGGACGTTCTGACGGATTTCAAGAAGATCAGGAAGAGAATAGCCTACCTGCCACAAGGATACGAAGTGAACAGGAATTTGACCCCTGCTGAATCGATCAAATGGAACCTTGTGGCAAGAGGAGCCCCCATCAACGAAGCCGGTTTAGATGCCATAGAATGGATCGAAAAAATGGGCCTTGAGAAATGCAAAGACAGGTCGTGCTGGGCTTTAAGTGGTGGAGAAAGAAGGAGGGTGGCTGTTTCCATCATTCTATCCACGAACGCCGATCTGATTTTCCTCGACGAACCAACGACGGGGCTCGATGTTGAAGCGCGTTACGCCACATGGAAGATAGTCAGGGATTCACTGAAAGACGGAGCGACGGTGTTGCTAACTACTCACGACATGAAGGAAGCTGAGACACTTGCGGATACTGCCATATTCGTCAAAGATGGACGGAACCTGATGAGTGATAACCCTCAGAAACTGATTGACAGCCTGCCTAGCAGATACAGGATCACGATCAAGAAAGAAGCGTTAGGAGATCGATTCGTGAAGGAGTCCGTTGATGTGGGCGACAGGCTTGTCGTCTACGCCAAGGACGAAGATGAAGTAAGAAGGTTTCAAGCCGATTTCCACGATCTGACAGGCATAGCCTCCGTAAACAGAGTTGGTCTAGAAGACGTGTATCTGCGCTTGATCAAGGGGGATGAGTCGTATGTTTAGAACGATAAGGCAGATCATAGGAGTAGCAATAATTAATATCAAAGCGATTCAGAGGCAGCCTCTCTGGATAGTCCAAACAACCATCAGTGTTTCGGCGTGGGCGCTGACTATGTATGCTTGGGGGAGCACACGTGCCCTCGATAATTTGGTATTGGTGTATATCGTCGCTGGTTCATGGGCGCTCGGAATGAACACGGTTGCACAGTCCATAGGCTGGGAAAGATTGGATCTCATCTATGATTCNAATGTGGCCTCTACCATTACTCTTCNAATATACTTCCTTGGCAAGATCATGGGGCTGGCACCATATTTCCTCGTCAATCTAGTCATATCAATGGCAGTGGCAGCAACAACAGGTATGCGGCTCTTGCTTTTTCTACCGTTGATGTTCGTCGCCGTTGTGTCCTTGATCCTTGGATCATTCCTGTCGCTGTCCATCATTTTGCGATTGAAGACCCCTACAAATATATCAGCGATCACCAACACGCTGCGCACCCTCACGATAAATCTGCCTCCTTTGTACTATCCTTTGGCGTTCTTACCTGGCATGTTGAGGGAAGCCAGCCTGATCATACCAACTGTCTCTTTGATGGAAATGGCACGATGGGTAATCCATACTCCAACCGAATGCGACCCGATTTTATCGTTCATCTCACTGCTTTCCTGGTTATCGGTGAGCGTACTATTAGTTGCCAAGAAGCTGAAATGGGGATCTGAATAGCGCGTAAGAAAGAAGCCGTACCCGTATCCCGTGTGTGTGGGGGGTTAAATTTTATCTTTTTATCATTTTCCTCACTTCGTGGTGTGGGGAAGCTGTTTTAGGGGTTCTTTTCTGGTTTTGGTGTTGTTTTTGGGGTTGGTTTGCGTTCTACCCCCCTAAAAACGCGCGCGCTATGCTCCTAGTATATGATTTCCTGCGCACAGTAAGAAGTCTTGCCATAATCCCACCCCATTATTCTATGCATCGAGAATTATTAATCTTGATTGTAAATTTATTTCATCGCGCTTTTGGCTTCATTCATTTTTGCTTTTGCTTTTAGAATTTTCTTTATCGCTGTGGTCGGCACTTTTTGGTCGAACTTGATTTGCATGGTTCCTTTTCCGGTTTTGTAACCTTTTTTTTCAAGCATTTTACGGTCTTTACTTTGAAGCACGGCCGCACCAAAGCCAAAGCTAACGTGGTTCTTGTATACGGCAAATCCAGCAAGAATACCGTGATATTTGTAGATTGGCACGTTCCAGCTTATTCCTTCTTCTGCTTCTGGAATAGTGGATTTTATTATTTTCCGGATTTCTTTGAGTATTGGACGGGCTTCTCTATCTGAATTGGCAATGTAAGAATCAACGTCTTTTGGCTTTGACATTTTCATTTTCATACATTGAAGAATATGTAAAAAATATATTGAAAAACACCCGCGCGCGCGCATTTTCCTCCCATCGAGTTGTCGGGAAGCGGTTTTTTTGCTTCTTTTGGTGTTTGGGTGTGGTTTTTGGGCTTCTTTTGCGTTCTACCGCCACAGAAACAATTTAAAATTCTTGAAAAAAGTGATGTGGTTAGTTATGATTAGTGCTGGATGTATTTTGTGATATACTTCACTGAGGTCAGAGTTGCTAAAATCATTGTGATAATCACGAATACGATTGTGGAGAACAGCATCATAGCCGACCATCTGGTTATTTCAGCAGCCGCAATACCTCCAATGCTTAACCCCCAGATCATCGACACAGCACGAAGCGTTCTAGGATTAACCTTCACCTTCTTGATGACGTGGATCATCAGAGCAAGGGGCGAGATATAGATGACGCCAATGAGGGAACTCGCGATAAGCCCAGAAATCACGATAGCTAATTCTTGGAAATGTCTGAATAGAGAGTATGTTGTAGCAGCTAAGTGGAGTATCCCGATCAGCGGATACAGCAGGATTTTCATGATGCTGCGAAAGGCATTGTTGGTTGCGATGACTGATGCTACTTCTGGGCTGAAGGAGTAGTACCATGCATTGAAGGCTTTCATGAAGTAATTTCCAGCGTAAGTGTTTAGCACGTAGTTATCACGGAAACCTCTCAAGAACTGAACTTCTGGACTGAGTTCAGAACCGTATGTAGCTGTGGCGATAATGCATTGCCCCTTTTCTTCTCCAGGAGTTGGAGAAGGTGTAGGGGAAGGAGAGGGAGTTGGGGAGGGAGTTGGTTCACTTTCTGGTGCTAATTTTATTAGATATACATCAACATCGTCCATAATGTCATCCCATGTTTCTCCTGCTATTATGTAGCCACCGTCCGTAGTCTGCTTAACAGACCACCCTGTATCATCATCTGAGCCGCCGAAGGTACTGCTCCATAGTTCGTCTCCCTCAGAATCTGTCTTGATGAGATAAACATCGTAATCCCGTTCGCCAAAGGAATCAGTGTCTCCTACTATTACGTAGCCGCCATCCGTGGTCTCCTGAACAGAGTGACCAAAATCATCATATGAGCCACCAAAGGTATTACTCCACAGCTCGTTTCCCTCAGAGTCAGTTTTTACGAGATAAACATCGTAGACGCCTGATCCGATAATATCAGTGTCCCCTACCATAATGTAGCCGCCATCTGTGGTCTGCTGTACAAATATGAATTCATCATAACCAGAGCCACCGAAGGTTTCATCCCATATCCTATCCCCCTCCGGGTCTGTCTTAATCAGATAAGCATCGTAGTCGCTTTCGCTGATGGAATCAGTATAGCCAACTATTACGTAACCACCATCCGTAGTCTGCTGAACAGCCCAGCCACTATCATGACCCGAACCACCACCAAACTTACCCCACAATTTGTTTCCATCGGAGTCTGTCTTTATGAGATAAACATCACCACCTTCACCAAAAGACCACGTTTCTCCAGCTATTATGTAGCCGCCATCCGAAGTCTGCTGTACAGAATAGCCATAATCCTCATCTGAACCACCGAAGGTTTTACTCCAAATTTCATTTCCCTTAGAGTCAGTTTTTACGAGATAAACATCACATTCGCCTGCGCCTAAAGACCACGTTTCTCCAGCTATTATGTATCCGCCATCCGTTGTCTGCTGTACAGAATAGCCATAATCCTCATCTGAGCCACCGAAGGTTCTGCGCCATGATTCGCGTCCATTAGCGTTAGTTTTAACCAGATACACATCTTCAGCGCCTGCCCCGAAGGATTCAGTGAACCCCACCATTATGTAGCCTCCATCATCGGTTTGCTGAACAGAATAACTGACATCCCAGTCCCATCCTCCGATGGTTTTACTCCATTCCTCGCTTGGTTGGGTGTATACTGTATTTGGGGGTGATAAGGCGATGGTTCCACATAACATGGTCAATATAGTATATGCGATAACGATCACAGTTTTTTTTCTCAAATGCGTTCACCACCGTTCGCGCGCGTATAGAATTGAATGATATGTTATTAAAAGTGTAGATATTTTGCGCGTGAGCTGCGAGCGCGATTGTTTAGTTGTGTCTCAGGTATGTTGCGAGTTTTTTTGGTTCTTCTTTGATAGCTGTTCGTATTCTGGTGGTTTTAGAGTTGCCTCTACGATTGTAGGGTATACGCTTATTGTCGATGATATTATCAAGGGCGTTGGTGAACCTGATCTGTTCATCGCGTTTTAGGAAGCTGCGATCTCCATGCTTAACGAAACTCTCTGCGCTAAGATTTTCATTGTAGTTGAGAATGAATTCCTCGGAAATTGTTCTCCAGGGCTCTGGCATGTCGTAGACCAGCGCGGGATGGTACATCCTTGTGGAATGTAGATATCCCAAGTATGGATCTAGATGCGCAGAGACAACGGCGACATGTACGCGTCTCCGCAGTACCTCATAGCCAAGATTCAACAGGTTGTTTAATGGGTCTTTAGCGCCTCGTCTGTAGCGGTTCATAATACTTAGGAAGTCGGGGAACTGTTTGCGCGCACGCGCGCAGCGCCAACATAGTGCCCTTCCTTTTTATCTTCATCGACATTAGGCCACGCCATCCTTCTCTATCATTGGGCAACCGATGGCGTTTAAAATGTGT
>JGI2171J19970_10002102_pt1 | contig 10986 bp, 6 predicted proteins | sample DeeMarSWOR324_28_FD_19970 | JGI IMG/M metagenome (IMG submission 19970) | reverse complement strand
CCTTCCTTTTTTCCAAAGCTCTTATTTCGGTACGCATCTTCTAATCTCTCGGTAATAATGCCGCTAAGAATGTTGGGAAACATATCGGGTGGGGAAAGATCTGGAATGCCTGCACTTATGAGCAGCATGTATTTTCTTCCTGGCAAGCTTTTGATCATGTTGCATGCGCCTAAAATCCCCCCGATTGTCTTTTCAAATCTCTTCACTTCGGTATTCATGTGATATATTCTCTGTATGTCCTCGGCGTATATATTCTCAAACGGATTATCAGTTTCTTGCTGCCTCCTGGTTTCCTGTTGACTGCTGGCCCTGCTTTCGCTTCCAACCTGAGCTTTATATGAAGGTTCGATAACTGTGTCTAATCTCCACATGCTTCCCGAGGCTTTTTCAACAGAATTTTTAATAAGCTCTTCATTCAGGGTGAAAGGTTGGATAAGCTCTATTCCCTCCCTGTTTTTGAGCTGAAGAACCATGACTTCATTCCCGAGCTTTGCGATAGAAACCAGCTCATCGATGATTTTCTCGCTTCCTTTTATGATTTCTCTCCTCCAGGAATTGATGGCGTCAAATATGACAACAATTCTATTTTGGGGCAGAGAAGATAATTTTCCATCTGCCGTTTCTTCTGGGAGTTTCAAGTCTTTCTTATCGAAGCTTATGAGTTCAAAGGAATTTATAGGGACGCTTATCCCATCCTCAAAGAGCTCAAAATCGTCCTTGGTTAGATCTTTGACGAACTCTCCGTCTTCGGTAACAATAACGTCAACCATAATCAGGCGAACTTCGACTTCGTGTTTTTCAGGAGGAAAAAATTGTTGTTTTTCTTGAAATCCAAAGAGAAGAGAGATTAATGCTATGACTGTCACAAAAAGGAAAACAAGTGCTTTTTTCAAACAGATATCCTTTTGGACGATTCTAGGGTAAGGATAATTTTCCGGGAATCTTTACCATATCCTCCGCACACGACGCAAATACTGACCTCTATATTTTTTATTATACAATTGCAATAAATATGCCACAATAATAAACTCATGGAAAATATGGAGCGGCCCTTATTTTTTCCAAGATTAGCAGATATTTTTTTGCCCGAATTATTTATTACTGTAAAATTATTAAACACAGGCTTTTTACATTTGACATCCATTTTTTCCTGATATATAGATTCTATATGAGTCGGCAGGTAAAATCTGAGAGAAAGAAGGTGAAAATAATCATAGCCCAAAATGAGATAGATATTCCCGGGAGGAGAAAATGAGAGCCTTTTTTAAGTTTATTTTGGCTGTGCTGTTTATTGTTTTGATTATGACAATCTCCTTCAGAGAGAAAAAGACTGCATGGAAAGGGACAGTTGAAGAGGAATATGGAGTAGAAGTCGTTAAGAATCCTAAAAAGCCAATTCATGCTGATGTTGTTTTTAGCCTTAAAGAAGATTTATCTATAGGGGAAAAAGAGAGAAAAGAAAAAAATATGTTTTATCTTCTCACGGATATGGAAGCAGATAGTAGCGGGAATATTTATGTTTTAGATAGCGAAGATGCAAACATAAAAGTTTATGATCAAAAAGGCCGATTCTTAAGAGTTTTTAGTAGGAAGGGCCAAGGTCCTGGCCAGTTGTCAAATCCCATTGATATTTATATTGACGATAAAGATCTGATTTACGTTTGTGATTCCGGTAACAATAGGATATCCATTTTCAACGAACAGGGGGGTTTTGTTAGGCATATAAATTTTCATGATTACTCGGCTGGAAAGATGGTCGGGATTAATCCGCAAGGAGGCATTATCCTTAGAGTAGATAAGACGTCCCTTGAATCAACCATGAATTTTATTACAAGGGCTTATTTTATCAATATGTATTCTGATAGGTTTGATTTCAAGAGAAATTTATACAGTATTAGCGTTCCTATCATGCAGCATTTCCGCAAAGGAGAAAAAGGAATTGCATTGACCATTCCTTATCAAAAAGAACTATGCTGGACGTTGGATTCCTCAGGCAATGTGTATATTGGGGAATCTCAAGCGTACGAAATTCAAGTATTTTCTCCTGAAGGAAAGAAGATTCGTAGGATTGAGAAAGATCATGAGCATAGCAAAGTCTCAAATCCGGATATTGAAAATTATGTGAAGGATCAATTCCTGTTTGATAATAAAGAAAGAACATTTTGGTCAACGACCATAAAACAGCAGTTGAAGGTTCCAGAGAATAAGCCTGTTTTTGAGAAGCTTTTTTTTGCTGAGAATAGGTTGTTTGTATTAAGATCCGAGAATGGCAAAAAAAAACGTTTCTTTTTTGATATTTTTGACGATGAAGGAAGGTACTCTTGGAAAATGCGGCTAAAAATCCGCCCCTGGATATGGAAAAATAACAAGATCTACGCCGTAGAAAAAAATGTAGCTGGTTATCATGTAGTGAAGAGATATAAAGTATTTTGGCGTTTATAATTAAGCGTAAAAAAACAGCAGCCCCCCTTTTTTATGTCATCCAAGTTTTTTTGCTCTAAGCTGGCTTCTTCTATGTTTCTCTAATTCTTATAATTTCAAACACTACCGGATTAAATGCATCAGGACAGGCATGAGTTTTTTTATCTGGGTCTTCTAGCCAGGGGAAATTAGACTCAAACATCATAGCAAACACCGCAGGCATCATGCTGTAAAGGGCATGAATACAAATTTTACCTTCTACTCCGGTTTCCGTAAACTTCACAACATCACCAACTTTATGACCTAAGCTGCATGCTCCTTTCATACTCTTAACTTTCGCCTCTACTGCTGTTATTTTTTTGACCATAATCTTTTCCTCCTTAGATTGTTTTTCTTTCAAAGATGAAATCTCAGTATCATCCTTCAAAGATATTCCTTTCAAGCCTGATAGGAATAGGCTGGATAAGGATAATGCTCCGATTGCAGCCCATGGAGCTGCCATGCAAAATTCTCTTCGATTAATTTGACAGAATTTATTTTTAATTTTTCTGGAGTTGTTCATCATTTCCTCCTTATTTTACTGTCCTATATGAGCATTTAACTCAAGGGCCTATTTTTTATTTTGGCTATAAGATAGTAATTGAGGAGAGAATAGTCAATTTGACAAAATAAAACTCTTTCTTTTAGCTCTATAATAAAGTATAATAATCCTATAGAAAATATAGGAATAAGGAGATATCATGAAAAAAAAGTCGATATACATCATAATGATTCTTGTTTTTCTGACAGGGTACTTAAGCCTTAAATCTCTATCAAAACAGGAATCACTAAATGCTGAAAAATCAAATAACGGAGATAAAAACATGATGAAAAAAGTAGAAAAAACCAATAAAGAATGGAAAGAAGTGCTTACTCCAGAACAATATCGTGTCATGAGAAAGAGCGGAACAGAAAAACCTTTTTCAGGTAAATATAACGATCATTATGAAAAAGGCATATATTACTGTGCAGGATGTGACACTCCCCTATTTAGCTCGGAAACCAAGTACGACCACGGCACTGGCTGGCCGAGCTTCACCGCGACTTTTGATGAAAACTATATCGAATACAGAAAGGATAATTCTCTGTTCATGAGCAGAATCGAAGTGAGATGTGCTGTTTGCGGCGCCCATCTCGGGCATGTCTTTGATGACGGCCCTGGGCCGACTCATAAACATTACTGCATCAACTCAGTGAGTCTGGACTTTAAAGAAGCAGACTCACAACCCGAATCCGAATCCCACTCCGCAGAAAAATCAGATGAAAGTGCCAGAAAGGCGGCAAAGACGGAAACTGCAATCTTTGCCGCAGGATGCTTCTGGGGAGTTGAAGATAAATTCAGGAAGACACCAGGCGTTATCTCAACAGAGGTCGGATATACTGGAGGACACGCTAAAAATCCAACTTATAAACAGGTATGCACTGACAAGACAGGCCATGCAGAAGCAGTAAAAGTAACATTTGACCCTTCTCTAATTAGTTATGAGGAACTATTGAAAGTATTTTTCAGTATCCATGATGCTACTCAAATAAATCGTCAGGGCCCTGATATAGGCAGACAATACAGGTCGGCCATCTTTTACTACAACGATGAACAAAAAATGGCTGCTGAAAAGATAGTAAAAGAACTTGAGAGTTCAGGCCGTTTTGGCAAATCCATCGCCACAGAAATCGTTCCTGCTTCTAAATTTTATAAGGCTGAGGAATACCATCAACAGTATTATGAAAAGCGAAAGAAGGGCAGTAAAGGACAATGCGGAACAGACAGCTGCCTGATATGAAACTAGCATAAGCAGTAATTAACCTGAATTATTCATAAAATCTGCCGACACTATATATTATTTTCAATGATATAAACTCTTTAGGTTGGTCTTTCTCGAAATAAAGATTCCAACTTTCTTTTATGTCCATTCATTCACTCTATGTCGGCGTCTTTTACCCTTCGGGCGAGCAAATCTGACGACCTTTATTATAATTAAATTGTAATCGCGAGCGAAGCGTGGCGATCCAATGATGATGCGCAAAGGCATGAGATTGCTTAGCCTGTTGCGAGCGGAGCGTGGCAATCTTCTTCGTTCCTCGCAATTACGTGGAGCTTTGTTACAGCGCAATCGCGGGGGGACGACCACGTCATAACGAGCGATAGAAGAGATCGTGGCGATCTCATCATTCTCCGCGACCAGCATGAGATTGCCACATTCGCTACGCTCTTCGCAACAGTGTCTGCGGCAACCTCGACTCGTAAATTATCCAGGTTAATTAAGATTTAGAGATTTTCTCAGCTGTAAAAAAATTCTCTTGCCACAAGTACGANTGCTATTTGCTCTTTAAATTTTTATCTGTAACCCCGTTATCATACATGCCCATAACGCCTTTTACTACTCCATCCTCTTTGATGATTTTTATGCGGAAATAGTCAATCTCTTTAAACATGAAGAGGTCGCTTGACAGAGGAATCATTCTATATTTGGGGCGGCCGATTCTCTGATAAAAAAGTTCTCCGTTTTCAAAAGTTATGGTTCTGGGGCCGTATTTTCCTTTATATAGCTTTAGAGTCTCTTGTTTTACTGTAACAGGATTTAATTCTGCTTTTAATGATTCTGCATGCCACTCATACCTGAATTTATCATCTTTGCTTTCTGTGCTGGCAGCTAGTTTTTCCAGAGCCTTGAGATGTGCAGTTTTTAAGGCGTCTTCTTGAGGGACCTCAATATGAGGTTTTATTCCTACTCCCTCCCAGTTGGTCTTCGTAATTGGATTTATAGCGCGCCCTTTAGGAACCCAAATTAGAAAGTTATCATTAATAACCATTAGCCCCCCTGGGTGGGCACCACCACGCGTGGTTTTCCCCACCAGAGTTGCTCTTTTCAGGTTTTTCAAATTATAGCTAAATTCTTCAGCCGCAGAAAAAGTGCGGTTACTGGTCAGCACATAAATATCAATATCAGGAACCTTTTTGCCAGGAACGTGAGGCAATGTCCATGTTTGCTGGGTCTCATCACTGGGTCGCCAATAAAAGGTATTCAAGTGCACTGGATCATCATCATAGAAGTAGCTTGTCAGCAATTGGATCATGCCTGCGCTTCCTCCACCATTATTCCTAAGATCGATAATCAAGATTTCGCAGTTGGCAAGAAAATTCATGGCAGCCACAGCCGTCTCACCTGCATATTTAGGATCGGCAAACTGCCTTAAATCAAGATAGCCGATATTCCCGGATAAAATTTTTACCTCATTGAACCCAAAATTTGTTCTCCTTAACTCCTTAAGCCGTAATTCAAGAAGCTCGGGATCATCCTTGTTCTTTTCTCTACGTCTCATTCGCTTTACTTCTTCGGGATCGTAGCCCACTCGAATATGTAAGTCTTTGCTGATTTCTCTAAGGTCTTTACCAAGCTGGCCTGCGAACTCATTAGGGGACGTTATCTTTTTATAGTCCCCTTTTTTCAGCTTTTCTGAAAGGTGACTGCTCATCTTTTTAGCAGTTTCTGGATAAACATAATTAGCTTCTAAAATTTCGCTGATTTTTTTTATCACCTGTTCCTGCTCATTTTGGCTTACTTTTAATTCCTTTGCCTGGGTAAATCCATTGACATTAAGCACAATGATAATAAAGGACGTCAATAAGACTAGAAGGGTAAGATTAAATCCATTTTTCCAGTGTTTACTTTTCTCAATAAAACTGTAATTTTCTTGTTTTCTCATGATCCTCCTTTCCTGTTTTTCTTCTTTTCCCAGAGGGATTTATGTAAATCCGTTTTAGACGGCATAACATTTTTTCCCAATCGGACTCAATGAGTTTAAAACCATAGCCATAAATAAAGATTTTAAAATCCTCTTCTTTTTGATTCTTCCTACTACCTTATACGTCTATCAATTATATTAATTTGCGAATCCGTAACATAAATAAGCGATTAGCATCTTTACTTGTATGTATGTACGAAATTACGCTATTTTGGTTTGAAAAACGCAAAAAGGAGTACAGGCCCCATTTTCCAAATAATCTGAAGAGAGCCAGGCTATTTCCTAAAACCTTTTCAATAATTTCTTTTCTTTTAAAGCCTTGGCGCATAAAATGTTTTCTATAGAAACTGAGGAGCTTTTAATCTTCTAATTTTTTGAATAAATAATTTTGATAATTATTTTTTTAATACGTAAATTATTAAATAAAAGATGGAGCTCTTTTCGCTTATATGTCTTAAGTCAATAGGAAATACTGCGCGACATCGGAAACTTTTATGGCTGCTAGCCATCTTTGCCTGGCTTTTCTTTGATTTGCCTTCGACTTCGTTCTCTCAATCCGATTATGTTCCGGGGATGGAGAAGTTTCCAGATATTGACATAACCCATTACGACCTCCATGCAGAATTTTTCCCTGATACGACAATTGTTAGGGCAAAGGCTGTCGTTGAATTTCAAGTGAAAAAGGCAAAAACTGATCTTGTAATTTTTGAGATTGACCGCAGGATTAAAATCCTAAGAGCAAATGATAGGTATGGTAATCCTCTTCGTTTTGAGCAGCCAGATGATTCAGACTATGTTGTTATCCATTTTGCTGAGCCGATCGAGGAGAAGGAAAGCGGGATGATCAAACTGGATTATGATTGTAACTTTCCGCCTCTTTTGAATGAGAGTTCTAATCCGGAATTTACTAAGGAATCACGTCAGGGCATATATTTTTTTCTACGAAAATGGTATCCAGTAAACGATTACTTCTGTGACCAGGCACCCGCTGATTTTACTTTCATCCTGCCCAAGGATTACGAAATTTTGACAAGCGGGCATGAGGTGTCTTCCGAGATAGAAAACGACAAGAAGATATCACAATGGAAAAGTTACGGATCATCAAATTACTATTTCGTGCTTGCAGGTCCTTTCATTCGGTATGCTTTTGAAGATCAGAGCCCAAAAATGATAATAGATATGGATGTCAAAAATTACTGCGCGCTTAAATCCGCAAAGGAGAAGGCTACGAACATCTTGAAATATTACGAAGATCTCTTATGCCCTTATCCCTATCCTGTTTTTTACCTTGCGACAACCCGCTCGAAGATGGATCCGGTTGGGCTTAACGGCCTGACTTATATTGATTACGAGCAGTTCTCGCATAAATACAAGTATTCTGAATGGACCTGGAGTCATGAGTTAGCTCATCACTGGTTTGGAGGAGTCATTCGAGCTAAGACTCCAGAGGACTATTGCCTTTTGATGGAAGGTCCTGCTGAATATTTCTCTCGGTTGTTCATCCGCTCAACCATGGGAGAGGAAAGATTTAAAATCGATTTAAAGGTTCAAAGGATGGTCGCACTCGCAGGAGGCGAAACTACACCCCTGACAAAATATTACGCTCTGGAAAGAGGCGGAGAGTTCTTGTATGCAAAGGGCTCTTATGTATTTCATATGCTTCGACACATCATAGGAGACGAGAAGTTCTTTGGCTTGATGAGGAGGCTTAACCAAAGCTTCTACATGAAGCCTGTTGGAATACGAGACCTGGAGGAACTGGCCGAGGAAACTTACGGACAGTCTCTTAAATGGTTCTTTGATCAATGGGTATATGGAACCGGAATCCCGGAATACGAACTGTCCTACAATATCGATCCCAAAGAGAATGGAGAATATAAAGTCTCGGGTCTCATCAAACAGAAGTCAGTTGAATTCCGGATGCCAATCGAGATTGTGACGATAAATAAAGATAAGAAACATACACACAAAGCATTTGTGGAAGGTCGAGAGAGCCCATTCCATTTTGAGGTCGATTTCAAACCTGATAGAGTTTTGCTGGATCCCGAATACAAAGTGCTTCGTTGGGACGATGATATAAGAGTCTGGCTATATACATCAAAAGCAAGGAAGCTAGTTCATAATAAGAAATATAAGGAAGCAGAGAAATTATTGGATCGCGCCCTTCAATTAAATCCCGACTGTTCCTGGGCAGCATTGGAAAGGGCTTCTGTCGCAGAGCTGCAGGGTCAAATTGAGCTTGCTCTCCGGTTGTATCTGCAAGCTCTCGACGGAGATATGAATTTCCATTTGATACCATGGCCTCATGAGCAATTAATACAGGTGCTATACCTCAGTGTTGGCTATTGTTACGATTTACTGGGAGAACGTCGGCAAGCAGTTGCCTGGTATCAAAAAGTGATCCAGACCGGACGCGACCCCCGTTTTGCTTTCTACTACGATAAAGCCCAAGAATATCTAAAAAAACCTGCTTCTAAGAAATAGCTAAAAGAAAATGGAGGCTGTCCCCATTTTCTCTATATCTTTTCTATGATTTGTGAGACCTTAGGGAACATCTTCTATTCTATAGAAGTTGGTACACGGGGAACGTTCCCTATTGATTTCTTTATTAGTTCTATCACGAAATCCATCTCAGTATCTTTCTCTTTCAAAATATTCTTTATTGTTGGTGAAACAGGATGTTCGGGAATGATTCCTCTGTCCGGAGCATAGCCAGATACGGCCATCGAATATTTCACCAAAGGAATTCTAACTTGAATCCCTGTGTTGGGCAAAGTAAGCCTCGGCATAAAACCAGATGTGTTGCCGTAATATCCTGCTCCGCACTCCTCTCCAACAAACTTTGCCTTTTTATGGAAATGGATCAGAGATGTGCACTCGCCTGTTGTTGAGAAGCTTGCCCCGTTGATCAAAACGTAGACTTTCCCTTTAAATGTGGGCTTTATTGGATTTTGGATTCCCAGGTTCGGATGGCCCAGCAGATCATATGTGCCGCTGTCGTTTTTCTTGAACCTGTTATCAGGAAGTTTCCTCTCTTCCGGTGGAACATTTGTATATTCTAAAAATGAGAGTTCCTTTTTTTTGACTCTTAAGTGTTTGTAATATGTAAATGGCTTGTCTGTCAGGTAAGCAAACAGTATTTTCCCGAATAAGTCTGAGCCACCTCCATTATTCCTGAGATCAATGATGAGTGCCTTAATATTCTTATCCTCAAATTCCCGGAAGGATTTTTTCATAAAACCGGAATATGATATCTTAGCCCTTTGATAAACGCCGCCTGCGAATGTCCTGATTGTTAATATGGCGATATCTGCTCTGTACTCCAGTTCTATGGGAGATAGACTCTTGGCTGCATCAGGATATCTTTCTTCAAAAATATTGGTCAATTCTTTTCTTTTAAGTCCTTTGACCTCTATTTTTCTTAACTCATTATTGTCTGGTGACTTATAAATAATTGAGTAAGAAGTCGTTTTTCCGAAGAGGAGGTTATATAACTCCCAGAGGAAAACCGTACTTTCCAATCTCCTGTATTTGGACGTTTGGATATGTCCATCTGAGGAAAGTACAGCCAGCATTTGCTCGAGGATTTCTGAGATGGGATGGTCGTTGATTGAAATAACTTCGCCGCCCAAAGCAAAATCCTCATCCTGGCTGTAATTGCGGTGGAGGTAGGCTTTTTTATCAATGAATTTTATCTTGAAAGGAAGGAGGATCGGCTCATTTTCCAGATAGGTCCTGTAAGAAGAGGAAGGATTTATCCCAGTGTGGCCGTCATTGATATTAGCAATCAGAGGATAAAGTAGCCTCAAAAATTCGACTTCAGTCAACGGTTGATCTATATTTCTAAAAATGCCTTCAAACTGTTGATCAAGTTCTTCCTTTGGAGTGTATCGGTAAAGCCCGCCGTGTCCTTCTTCCAGGGCATTTCGCAATAATATAAAATCATCTCTTAGTTGTTTAGCAGTAAATTTCTTTTCCGGATCGAACTCTTCTTTTTTACTTTCTTGTGCTTTTATGTTTAGGCAGCATAGAAAAATGAAGCAGAAGACCACAACCGGAAATAGAGGACTACAATTTTTTCTCATTCCAATAACCTCCTCTAATTTAATACGTTGATTTTGTTTTCTTGGTTGAAAATAAATTCAAAACATCCTGAAATCTATTTATTTTTATTTNAATTTCTCTTCAGATGCTTTCTCAAGATTCGCATCAAATATTCTAAAAAAAAGAAAAATCTAAAATTGAGGGAAGGGCAAATCCTGGCTTATCAATGGAATTCGCGTGGGAGAGTTTCCTTCCAGCTCCGTTCCTTGATAAGCTCTTTTTCCTCGAATATCTTACGCGTGAACTTTACGTACAATTTCCATACAACTCTCGCCTTCCCACTTCACAGTTGTGATGGAATGAATGATGTCACGGTTGACGCAGTTCTTGAACGGCCATCCAGGACTTTTAAGCACTCGGGCATCTGGCCTTTGTTCCCTGGGTTGAGGAGGAAGAAAGCCGGGGATTGTGCGCTCTGTGGTAGGGATCACCGGAAGCTCCAGGCTTGTTTCTTCGCTGCCTAAAAAAAGCTGGGTAGTCATGGGATAAGGAGTTGGCCAAATCATAGGAAACAGGGAATTTGACACGGNTAATCGAATCCGATGGCCTGGTTGAAAAGTCCAGGTAGTAAAATGCATAGAGAAGTCAAGCTCGTATGTCTTTCCGGGAACCAGGTGCTTCGGGTTTAGCCTGGACTGGTGCTGAGAGCCGTTAAAAAGGGCGCCTGTGACCAGCGAA
>JGI2171J19970_10002099_pt1 | contig 10996 bp, 10 predicted proteins | sample DeeMarSWOR324_28_FD_19970 | JGI IMG/M metagenome (IMG submission 19970) | reverse complement strand
AAGAGGCTCCCATAAAGCCAGCCGCGTTCGACCGCCTCTTCAAGGTGGGCCGACAGGTCCGAGATTGCGGTCGCTCCTCGCGGTAGTCGATCCAGCTCCGCTGTCATATCGGCGGCCAGTCGTGAAGGATCTATTTCAAAGTGCTTTATGATACGGTGGAGGTCCGAATCGGGCAACTTCAAGATCTGATGCAGCCAGTGCACCAGTTCCACGTAGGGATTGCCCCGCAGCTTGCAGAAGATTGTAGCCCCTTCAATCGCTTTGTAGCCCACACTATTGAGCTTTCCGAACAGGGATGTGCGACTTATCTCAGCCATTGCCACGTCCTTTGTTTTTCCTTGAATTGGTTGTGGGAACAGACACTTTCCGGCGAGAGCCGGTAAAAGACATAATGCTTCCGGATAACGCACTGACACCGCAGCACGCCAGAACATCGGAGTCACTCACCTACGGATATTCCCCGTGGTGTTCGCCGANATTGTTAGCTAAATACCACATTGTGTCAACCTTCTTCTGGATTTCTCTGGAGAATAGGATAATTGATTCGCCTGACGGACGCAACAATTTGGTCGGTTTTTGCGATTGGCTTTATGATTAAGGTGCGGATATGATCTGCATCAGGCAATGCGCACAGCGATGGACACATTGGGTCAAGGCGGAGTTCAGTCCAAGCCTATCTTCTCAGTGGTAACGTGTCACAATCATAGTCGGCGCGTGCCTGCTATCCAAATATAGGTGACTGTCCCGAATGGCGGTCCCTAGTCTTCTCCAGTTTTCTCTCACGTTTACCCTCGATCACTGGAACATCTTATAGCGCCCACCCATTTTCTTCGCATATTCTGACCCGTGTTTTTTTCGCACTTGTTCCTGAGCTACATCCAGTTTTTTGAGGTATTTATTCAGAGACTTCGGCATCCATAAAGCCTTTGACAACTTACTTGGCTTTGCCGCGATTTCCATCCCGCCTGCACGCATGACTTCGACCACTACGCTGCAGCAATTGTGTGATAATAGTTGGTATTTTGATTTCCCACAAAATTTCGTTGACCAGCACTTCACCATTGCGTTTTCATCCAATTGCGAAAAGGCAATGGTGTAGGTGTGGTCGGGACTCTTTCCCTCGGAGTAGTTGTCGTCAGCTAAATCTTCCATAAAGTCCGAGTTATATTTTTGATTAAACACGCTATGAACTCCCACGGTTACTTTTTTGCCGTCCCCATCGTTCGCCGGCCAGAAGCTCACGTACGTAGTATTCATCCCACTCCCGATTTCCATTGCACCATGACCGGTATTCCCATTTTCTGGCAACCAAATATAGACTGTGCAGACTCCCATCTTTCCCTTCCTTTAAAACTAGGGACAGTGACCAATTTTTGACCAGTTTAAAGTCACATTCATGAGGCATGCCCCACTTATTAAATCGTCCTCGCCGAATATCTTAATCGCCCCGAGTATATCGGGCACGCAAATACAAGCTGAATGACATCTTGTACGTCCACAGCTTCAGGTACAATTTTGCCCAGATCCGCTGCAAAGTCAAGGTGAATTTTGAAAATTCTTGATTTTACAAATTCTTCCGCTTCATCTTTTGCCCCATTTGGTCTATCTTGGCCCCGCTCGGCAGTCGTGCAGCCCGTCCGGCAAATCGTGCAGGCTTTCCACCACCCAACCGGGTATTCTCGGAAAAAATTTCTTAATGATGTTGACAGTTTGTTCTGATTGCCATAATATCCCGGTACGGTTGAAAAAGAGCTTCGGCCAGAGTCGCAGCGAGGCGCTTTGCGCTGCAGGATTGAAGCAGGCTTGGCTGCGTTCTTCCTCCTCAACGTTGTGTTTATCGCTGATATTGATGACGAAAATGTTATATGTATCCGGTTTTTTGGTCTTTTGCGGAGAGTACGGCTGTAACATAGCTTTAGACCAAGGGCGGATTCTCCAAGATGCTGGTCAGGTGGGACGATGCCATGGCAATTGATGTTGAAAGCCTGCTTTCAAGCGCCGAGGCTCCCTGCGGCGAAGACCTTTCTTACGACAACGCTTTCCTTGCCCTCGAGGGCATGCTGCGGACCCAGTCCGCGGGCGGCGTCGTGGCGGGCGTGGAGCAAGAGGCAGCAGAGCCCAACTGGCGGGAGGTTCGCGACAAAAGCTTGGAGCTTTTGCAGCGGTCCAAGGACCTGAGGGTAGCCATGTATCTTGCGCTTGCCGCTTTAGCGACGGAGGGCCTGACGGGCCTGCGCGACGGGTTGGCTTTGCTGCGAGGGCTGCTTGAGCGCTTCTGGGAACATCTCTATCCTCAGCTCGACCCGGACGACAACTATGACCCGCTCGAGCGGATCAACATCCTGCAGTCGTTGTCCCCGGCGACAATTAGCGAGCAGGATCCCATGAAGTTTAGGCAGCGCTTGGCAGAAGTGCCGCTCTGTAATTCAACTCAGATGGGCAAGTTCAGCCTTACAGACATCCAAATTGCCAAAGGGGAGATTTCGTTGCCGACCGACGAAATAGCCGGAGCCCCTGATATGTCGGTCATCGACGCGGCCTTTCAGGATACGGCAACCGACGAGCTGCTGGCAACGTCCCAGGCCACCGAAGAGGCAATTGAGCACTTGGCGCACATCACGACTGTGTTCTCCAAGAACGCTTCTCAAGGGCAGGCGCCCGACCTCGGCGATTTCCAGTCGGTCCTGGGGAATATCCACAGGTGCGTGCAGGGATATCTGGCAAAGCGAGGTTATGGTGACGCCGTACAGGAGGGCGCCCCGACGGCCGGCCGGTGAATCTGAAAAAGCGGGAGTGTCTCTTACCGGCGAGATTCGCTCGCCGAAGGAAGCCCTGCTGGCCATCGAAAAAGTCTGCCAGTACTTTGATCGCCACGAGCCATCCAGTCCGGTGCCGTTGCTTCTGCGCAGGGCACAAAGGCTGGTCTCGAAAAACTTCCTCGAGGTGATCCAAGACGTATGTCCGGATGCCTTGGGACAGATTCAAATGCTCGGTGGAACCAGTGGTGGGGGTAGTAGTGGGGAATACGAAACGGAGTAGTTGAGTCGGTTAGTTGTGTTGTTCAGGATTTCGAACGCCATTTTTTCCGGCGATCGCTATTATCATTGAGAAAGGACTGAGCATGGCAAAGAAGAAAAGCAGTCAAAAATTCATAGCTCGAAACCGAGCGCCGCGCGTACAAATAGAATATGACGTGGAGTTGTACGGCGCGGAGAAGAAAATCAACTTACCCTTTGTGATGGGTGTCATGGCCGACCTGTCCGGCAAACCGGCAGAAGGCCTGCCGAGCGTGGCCGATCGAAAGTCCCTGGAGATCGATGTAGATAATTTCGATGAGCGACTCAAGTCGATGAAGCCGCGAGTTGCCTTCCAGGTACCAAACACGCTTACCGGCGAGGGGAATCTAAGTGTCGACTTGACCTTTGAGAGTATGGATGACTTCTCCCCGGCGGCAGTGGCACAGAAGGTGGACGCGCTGAACAAATTGTTGCAGGCCCGCACCGAACTGTCCAATCTGCTGTCGTACATGGACGGTAAGAGTGGTGCCGAAGAACTGTTAGCAAAGGCCCTCAAGGACAAGGCCCTGCTGAACGCCCTGACTTCAGCGCCGAAACCACAAGCCGAATCTGCTGAGAGTGGCAAGGAGGAATAGACCCATGGCTGAAGAAATGAAAGAACAAAAAGAAGCGCAGGCGGCAGAGGCGGCGGCCATAGAGCCAAGTGAGTTCGATAAGCTCCTAAAGAAAGAGTTTAAGCCGAAGTCAGACCATGCCAAAGAGGCCATCAGTTCAGCGGTGCGAACGTTGGCAGAGCAAGCCATGGCCGAGACGGCGCTTGTTTCCGATGATTCGGTAAGGACCATCGAGAGCATTATCGCGGAGATCGACCGGAAGCTATCCGAGCAAATAAATCTGATCCTGCATCACCAGGAATTTCAGGCATTGGAAGGCTCCTGGCGAGGCCTGCATCATTTAGTTAACAACACCGAGACCGACGAAACACTCAAGATACGCGTCCTGAACCTCTCTAAGAAAGATTTAGCTAAGACACTCAAGAAGTACAAAGGCACGGCCTGGGACCAGAGCCCGCTTTTCAAGAAGCTTTACGAAGAAGAGTACGGCTCTCCGGGTGGTGAGCCATACGGCTGTCTAATGGGCGATTACTACTTTGACCACAGTCCCCCTGACGTTGAAATCCTCAATGGGATGGCCCAAATAGCTTCTGCAGCCCATGCTCCGTTCATCAGTGCCTCCGCACCTACGTTGATGAATATGGATTCCTGGCAAGAACTCAGCAATCCCCGGGACCTGACGAAAATCTTCCAGACAGCGGACTACGCGCCCTGGCGATCGCTGCGGGAGTCGGAGGACTCCCGGTACATTGGCCTCACCATGCCTCGATTCCTGGGCAGACTGCCGTACGGGGCCAAGACAAATCCGTGCGAGGAATTTGATTTTGAGGAGGAAACCGCCGCGGGCGACCACTCGAAGTATCTATGGGTGAATTCCGCCTACGCCATGGGCACCAATATTAACCGCTCTTTCAAAGAGTTTGGATGGTGTGCGCGTATCCGCGGTGTGGAAAGCGGCGGATTGGTTGAAGGCCTTCCCTGTCATACCTTCCCCACCGACGACGGCGGCATTGACATGAAATGTCCCACCGAGATTGGAATCACCGACAGGCGCGAAGCGGAACTGGCCAAGAATGGTATGATGCCGTTATCACACTGGAAGAATGAGGATTATGCGTGTTTCATAGGGGCCCAGTCGCTGCAGAAACCAACTGAATATGACGATCCGGACGCCACGGCGAATGCGAAGCTGGCCGCAAGGCTGCCGTACCTGTTTGCGACGTGCCGGTTTGCACATTTCTTGAAGTGCATTGTACGTGATAAGATTGGCTCGTTCAAAGAACGTAAGGATATGGCAGATTGGCTCAACAGGTGGATCACGCAGTATGTGACCACTGATCCCAATGCCTCCGAGGAGGTCAAAGCCCAGTATCCCCTGGCGGCGGCGGAAGTTGTGGTCGACGAAATACAGGGAGATCCGGGGTATTATTCGGCCAAGTTTTTCCTGAGGCCGCACTACCAGCTCGAAGGGCTATCCGTCTCTCTGCGGCTGGTATCCAAGCTACCTTCAGGGAAGAAGGGCGGCTAACGGATTGCTCCCAAGATAAGGTGTGTTTAAGGTTTTCGGTGAATAGGGTTAATTGAATTTCAATTTTAAGGAGCTGATAAGATGGCGGTAGACAATTTTTTAAAGATCGACGGAATCGCGGGCGAAAGCACCGATGCGAAGCATGAGAACTGGATAGAGGTGCTATCCTTTAGTCACCGCGTTTCGCAGTCGGGTACCGCGTCAGACAGTACTGCCGGAGGTAAAAGCAGCGGTCGGTGCGACCACGAGGATTTCTCGATAGTCAAGGAGCTCGATAAGGCGTCACCCGAACTGAATCTGCAGTGCTGTAGAGGCACGCACATCAAGGAGATGACGCTGGAACTATGCTCCGCCACGGGGGATAAATCGCCNTATATGAGATACGTGTTTGAGGGTCTGATCATCGCATCCATCAGAATTGGGGGCGGGGGGGGGATTCCCACTGAAACGGTGACGTTCAACTACAGCAAGATTAACTGGATCTACGTCGACACCGACCACGAGACAGGCAAGAAGAAGGGCGAAGTCAAGAAGTGGTGGAGCTTGAAAGAAAATAAGGGCGGCTAATGCGGCTGTTTACGACTGAGGACGCTTCGTCAGCTCCTTCTCTGCGGATAGGTTGGGAAAATGTCCACATGCTCGGTCAGGGAGGCTATTGCTGTGAACGCAGAAGAGTTATTACGAACTAGTCAGCTTAATGAGGCTTTGGAGGCTCTGGAATCTGAGGTTCGTGCTGATCCTGCCGATGCCAAGCTTCGGGTTTTCCTGTTTCAGTTGTTGTGCGTTCTGGGAGATTGGGAGCGAGCCCTCACGCAGTTGAATACGGCGGCAGAGCTGGACGCGGTGAATTTGCTGATGGCTCAGGTATGCCGGTCGGCACTTAATTGTGAGGCGCTGAGGAGTCAGATATTCGCCGGCAAGCACTCGCCGCTCATCTTCGGAAAACCGGATGACTGGGTTGGTTTGTTGGTGCAGGCGAATCGATTAGTTGCTGAAGGAAAGTATGAAGCATCGCAAGAACTGAGAGAGCGTGCATTTGAGGCAGCTCCGCCCGTCGCCGGTACTATTGACGGTGAGCCGTTTGAATGGATTGCGGACGCCGATACCCGGTTTGGCCCGGTACTGGAGGCCATTGTTGACGGCAAATACTATTGGATTCCATTCACCGCCATGAAGCGAATTCATATTGAACCGCCGACCGACCTGCGCGATGTAATATGGACTCCGGCTCATTTCACCTGGGTCAACGAGGGAGAGGTACCGGGGCTTATACCGACTCGCTATCCTGGCTCTGAATGCAGCGAAGATGGAGCTGTTCGCATGGCACGAAAGACCGAGTGGGTTGAGAAACCGGGAGAGGTGTACCTTGGCCTGGGCCAGCGCATGTTTGCCACAGACGAGGGTGAATTCTCACTGTTGCAGGTTCGACAAATAGAGTTGAACCACAATGAAGTAGAACAACAAGGTGGAACGGATAATGGCTGAACTCACGCCAATGGAGCGTCTGCAACCATGCTTGCTTGACCGCCTTACTGATGATGAACCGGATTCTCAAAAGGAGAGTCGCGATCAACGCGTAATATCATTGAGAAGATACAAGCGGGCTGTGGTTCGTGACTTGGGGATGCTACTCAACTCAAAGAGTCATCCTTTGCAGGACGTCATATATGAGTTCAGCGAAGCTTCTTACTCCGTCCTCAACTACGGCATACCGGACTTGTGCGGCGTACCCGTACTGAATATCAGGGCGACCGAGATTGAGGCGCAGATAAAACGATTCATCTTGTGTTTCGAGCCCAGAATCTCGCCGGGATCGTTATCCGTTCGAATGGCCTCGCCGGCTGATTCGGAGTATGTGCGTTCCCTCTCATTCGAAATAGAAGGTGAGATGTGGGCACAACCCTTGCCGGATCACCTTTTTGTCAAGACAGAGGTCGATTTGGAGACCGGCCACCACAAATTGAAGGGCGAGGCGAATGGATAGGCGCTTCCTGGACCTATACAACCGTGAACTCGCACATCTTCGGGTGATGGGGGCCGAATTCGCAAAGCATTTCCCTAAAATAGCGGGCCGTCTTGGCGGATTGGATGAGTTTCAGGCGTGTCAAGATCCTTTCGTCGAGCGTCTATTGGAGGGCTTTGCCTTTCTCGCAGCCCGGGTCCAACTAAAACTGGATGCGGAATTCCCAAGGTTCACTCAGTCGCTGATCGAGACGATCTGCCCACACTATCTGGCCCCTACGCCGTCCATGTGTATCGTGCAATTCAAGCCGGAACTGGATGAGAAAGGGCTTGCCGATGGTTTTTCGATCCCTCGTGGGTGCTCTCTTTATAGTATGCTGGGTACATCGGACCAAACCCGATGTGAGTATCGCACCGCTCACGACGTTACACTCTGGCCCATTAAGTTGAATCAGGCCGATTACTATACTCGCGAGTTGGCCTCGCTTGAGATCCCAGCGTTGCCTAATGTCAAAGCCGGGATCAGATTGCGAATTCAAACGACGGCCGGCCTTCACTTCAGCGAGCTGAAGTTAGATTCTCTGAATCTGCATTTAATGGGAGCCGGCGAGGTCCCAATGCAGTTGTATGAGCACCTTCTTGCAAACGCTGCGGCGGTTGTCGTACAACCGGCTGCCAAACCAGTCAAGTGGCACAAGATTGTTGATGCTTCTTGCATCCAACGTGTGGGTTTCGACAATAGACAAAAACTGTTACCGTACGATGCTCGGTCCTTTCAAGGATATCGACTTTTGCACGAATATTTTTCATTTCCTGAGCGGTTTATGTTCATCGAGCTTACAGGTTTGGGAGATGCGATCAGACATTGCGATGAGAATCAAGTGGATGTTATTATTCTGTTTCGAGAGTCGAAAGTCGAACTTGAGGGGACAATTGGTGCGGATAACTTCGGATTATTTTGTTCTCCCGCCGTGAACCTTTTCGAGAAGCGTCTGGATCGAATCCCTGTGTCGGACCGATTCTCCGAATTTCACGTCGTTCCCGACAGGACACGGGCACAGGACTTTGAGGTTTACAAGCTTACGAAGGTCATGGGCTATGGAGCCAGGTCGGACCTGTTGCAGGAGTTCCTGCCTTTCTATCTTGCCAAGGATGTCGGGGACGGCAACGCGAGTGGTTATTACGTTGTGAACCGAGTTCCGATACCCCAGGTCCGGGATGCGGGCTCGAAATCCAGACGATCGAGAAGTTATGCGGGCAGCGAGGCCTACATATCGCTTGTAGATTCCCGTGCTGCACCGTACAGCACCGATGTGAAACAGTTGGGCATCGAGGCCTTGTGCACCAACCGCGACTTGCCGCTGCACATGCCGATTGGAATAGGCGCCTCCGACTTCACGATGGAGAAAGCGGCACCATGCACATCAATCCGTTGCATCGGGCCTCCAACCTCGCCCAAGCCGTCTCATACTGAAGGCGAATTTGCCTGGCGCGTCATAAATCACCTGTCGCTGAATTACCTTTCGCTTAATGATACGAGCGGAGGGGAAGGCGGATCGGCGCTTCGCGACATTTTGAGACTCTATAGCGATACCAGCGATATGCAAACCCGCAAGCAAATCGATGGCCTCAAGTCGATAAGCTCCCGACCGGTCACGCGCCGAATAACGGGATCGGGATCTATCGCATTTGCACGTGGCCTGGAGGTCACTATCAATCTTGAAGAAGCGGCGTTCGAGGGAACCGGCGTCTTTTTGCTTGGAGCCGTTCTGGAGCAGTTTTTCGCCAAGTATGTATCAATCAACTCTTTTACTGAGACAGTTGTAAAAACCATCGAGCGTGGAGAGATTGTGCGATGGACGATGAGAAACGGGTTGCGGCCGATTCTCTGACCGCTGACCTGACAAATAAACCATACGCTTTCGATTTCTTTCAGGCTGTCCGGCGGCTCGAGTGTGCCAATGCAGCGCTGCCTCGGATTGGACGTTCGAGTCGGCCACAGTCCGACCCGGTCCGGTTTTGTCAAAACGTCTCGTTATCCTTTGCGCCCTCATCACTCGCAGCCTATGACAAGGCCACAGATGAGAATCCGGCTAAGATGACCGTTAATTTTCTCGGCCTTCTTGGCCCCGGGGGGCCGATGCCACTGGCGATAACTGAGTATGTCTACGACCGCCTGCACAATCACAAGGACCAAACGCTTGCCAGCTTTCTTAATGTTTTCAATCACCGGATGGTCTGCCTGTTCTACCGGGCTTGGGCGTGCAATCAACAGACTGTCAGCTACGATCGTAAGGACGAGGACCGTTTCGCGGCTTACATCGGCAGTCTGTTTGGCATCGGTGATGATTCTCTCCACAACCGAGATGCTCTGCCTGACGTTGCCAAGCTTCACTATTCCGGTCGTCTCGTCTGTCCGGCCAAGAATGCAGAGGGATTGCGGGAGATTCTGGAAGACTATTTTGACATCCCGGTGGACATACAGCAGTTCGTGGGGCAGTGGATTGACCTGCCTGACGAGTACTGTTGCCGGTTGGGAACATCTCCCGAAAATACACAATTGGGTTCAACAGTGATTGTGGGACATCGTTTCTGGGAATGCCAGCAGACGTTCAGAATCACGCTTGGGCCGATGGACTTCCCTCAATATCAGCATTTCTTGCCGGGATGTGATAGTATTCTGCGTCTCGTCTCGTGGGTCAGGAACTATGCAGGAGACGAGTTTCGGTGGGAGCTTCAGTTAATATTGAAGGCTGTTGAGATTCCGGGGATATGTTTGGGCGGAACGGGACAGTTGGGATGGTCAGCCTGGCTTGGTGCCAAGAAGTTCGAAAAGGATGCCGATGGTCTTGTGCTCAGATCTTTGCAAACATAGCCTGTCCTGGGCTTCGCATGGGCATTCCCAGCTACCTTTTTTCGGTTGACAAGGGAGGAGGTAAGGCCGAGAATCACAGCTTACAGATAATACTATGTTGTCGAGAGGATTGTTGAAAGATCGTGCCTGTAAATGATAATGACAAGATGGAAAGTCGCGTTCTTGAGACTGCGAATCGGCTTCGTTTGATACAGGTTGACTTTGCGGACGAGAGCGACCAGACGAGAAGAGACTACCTCCGTGAAGAGATTGAGAAGGTCCTGGCGGCCATCTTACCCTCCGAGCGGAATGAGTTCCTCAGAATGCTGCTGGAGCGGTTTCCGACCGGCGGTTTCGCTGCACAACCCGCAGAGACGGAGTCGGAAATCGAAGGCGGGTCAACACTTGGGGAGTCAAGACTCAGAAATGTTGATTTTCTGATTCAGAACCTATTAGAGACCCTCCCTACTCTTACAGAAGAGCAGAAGGTCATTATTGACAAGAGTCTGCAAGAGGCGGGGCTGGGGACGGAAGTCAAGAACTGTGATTCCATTGACTTGAGCCAGGAACTCAGATCGAAGCTCCAGATAAGTGGTGAGCGGCGTCTTGAAGCCCAGGAGCTGGCGGAACTGAGTGCGATGCTTGTCGAGTTCATTTCAAAGCTTGAACCCGTGGTCTGGAACACGTGGCGCGCCCTGTCGCCGCGATCCGCCGTTCGTTCCCAGGGCGCTCTGGCGAAAAAGATCGGGCAGTTTCTGTGCAAAGACGCGGAGGTATCTCGTAGTTCGATTGACGAGGATCTTAAGGTCCTGCAGAGACTGATTGCCGCCATGACCACTGCGGTGAGCCGAGCAGGCGGGCAGTTTGCGAAACGCCACCTCGCTAAGTTTTCACCCTCTGAAATTGCGGCTTTGGTAAAAATGGAGCCTGGAGGCGTTTTCGTCAGTCACGAAGTGAAATGCTGGCGAAAATACGTGGAGCTGGCTGAGACATTGAACGAGGACGCGATCGACATGGAGAT
>JGI2171J19970_10002094_pt1 | contig 11012 bp, 14 predicted proteins | sample DeeMarSWOR324_28_FD_19970 | JGI IMG/M metagenome (IMG submission 19970) | reverse complement strand
TATTCCCAAGCATCTATAATAAAGGAAATGGAAAAAAGAGGTTTGGGAACAAGAGCAACAAGAGCTACAATACTTCAAACACTTTACGATAGGAATTACATAACAGAGAGAAGTATCAGGGTTACTAATTTAGGTTTAGGTGTTGCTGAAGCTATCGAAAAATATGTTTCGGACTTTGCGGATGAAAAATTGACAAGAAGATTTGAAATAGATTTGGAAAAAATTGCAGAAGGAAAGCTGAAAAAAGAAAAAATAATTAACAAAGCTAAAACAACATTGATTAAGATATGCGACGAATTTAAGAAAAATGAAGATAAGATTGGCAAAGAATTGGGAGAAGCCATAATAAAAACTCAGGAGGATAAATCTATTCTTGGCCCATGTCCTAATTGTGGAAAAAACTTGAAGATAATGTTTTCTCCAAAGACAAGGAAACATTTTGTCGGATGTTCTGGGTATAAAGATGGCTGTAAAACCAGTTTTCCACTTCCTCCTAGATCAAAATTCCAAAGATTAGATAAAATATGTGATAAATGCAAAACTCCAATTATAAGAGTTATAAGATGGGGTAGAAGACCTTTCAATATGTGTTTAGATCCTAACTGTGAAACAAAGGCCAATTGGAAAAAATCAAAGAAGAAATAACCTCTTTCTATCTTGCCAAGACCCCAACAATGAAACTGTACACCCCCTTTAATAAAATAATTAGCCAAAACCAAGGAATACTGAAATTAAATAATAGCATTAATCCAGCCAACAGGTCAATCAAACCAAGAATAATAATAAAATCCTTTGCCAACAGGCCTCCCAACAGAGAACTTAGAGCTTTTATCAACATTAAAACCGCAACATAGAAAACAATAGAAGAAAAAATACCTGGAAATATAATGAGAATGGCAGCTATTATGTCTATGATACTGATTATTGCTAGTAACATATGATTAAAAATAGACTTAATGTTTATTTATTTCTAATATAGATAATGAAAATTTCTTAAAAAATAAAGGGGGTCACGAAATTAATTTCTATCTCTTACCATTCTTCTTCAGGTTCCTTTTCCTCTTCTTCCTCTTCTTCTTCTGGTTCTTCCTCTTCGCTTTCATATTTTTTCATAACGACACCTCATCAGTATCTTATTTTTAGAGAAACATGTAAATATTTAAAGATTTATGTTGTTAGCCTATTTTAAGAAAATGTTACCAAAATCCTTTGAATATATAAAACTATCTTCGGTGGTTGCAGTTTCTTTATGTTCAGTCATCTGAGTTACGAAGGCGTCTAATTCATCTACTTTACTTAATAACAAAGCTTCTGGAAAACTTGGATTTTTCGGAGATCCGTTTGCCGCAGAACCATGATGACTTATCATCATATGCAACAATTTTTGCTTTATCATGTCAGAAACATTCAGTTTGTCAAGTTTTCTTGTTAACATTTGAATGCCCATAGGAATATGACCTAAAAGATTTCCCTTGTCTGTTACTTTGATTAATGTGGTCACTTCAAACTCTTCTATTTTGCCTATGTCATGGAACAACGCTCCTGTTAACAACAAGTCTCTATCTAATTTAGGATGATGCTTTGTTATGTCATCACATATTTTAGTGATGGTGAGTGTATGCTCTAGGAGGCCAGAAACCCAGCCATGATGTTTGTACATGGCTGCAGGTGCTGTTTTAAAACTTTTAACGAATTCTTCGTCTTTTAAAAAAGCATCAATAACAGCTTTCAATTCGCCATTTTTAATCGTATTTATTATTTCTATTAATTCTCCCATCATTTCATCTGGATCCCTATGAGATATTCTTATAAAATCTTTGATGTTATAATCTTCTTGTTTAAGAACTCTAACAGTTCCCATGTCCTCGCTTACAGAAATTTCTATTTTTTCTTTGTAGTAATTGATTCTCCCATTTATGACTTTAATTACAGAGTCGGGTTTTATTGAATCGTATAAAAACTGTATACTTTCCTTGCTTTCAGTTCCCCAGAATTTGAGCATCGTGTCTCCAAGAGCATCTTGTAGTTTAAGTTCAAAGAAATATTTTCCACCTCTGGTTTTTCTTATAGGTTTTTTGAATCTCACTACAAACAAATCATTAACAACTTCCCCTTCTCTATATTGTGGTATTTGTTTAACTTTTCTTTCCATGTAAAAACCAGTATTTTTAATATTATATTTAAAGTTTAAATGGTTTATTTTTTCCTAGATTTTTTATTATCATCGAAAATAAACAGTTCATCAATTGTTGTTTTCAAAACTCTGGCAACATCATGGGCAAGCTTCAAAGATGGGTTGTATTTCCCCCTTTCCAAAAAAAGTATGGTCTCCCTTCTAACACCAACTTTTCTTGCAAGGTCTTCCTGTCTCAGATTATACCTAGCTCTGAATTCCTTTATTCTAGTCTTCATCTATATCTCCTTTCTGTTGTAATATGCCCAAAAAACAGCAAACAAAATTGCCATTATGCCTACTGCAATACCTGTTGCTTGGCTGACATCTCTGAACTTTATTAGATCGTCAGATAAAAAGCCAATTGCTAGTAATAGATAAAGCGACACATAAAATGCCTTTGAACTTGCCCTTTCAATTACTTTTCTGCTTCTTTCATCATGTAAAGGAAATCCTTCTTTCATAGCCCTGTTTCCTCTTACAAAAACAAAGATAGCAAATACAAGTATTGTGATTGCAATAAAACCTCCTNCNATTCCNCCTGATANATCNCCCCTCATAAAAGCTGTTACTGAGAACAAAGTTCCAGTTGCAATTACAAGTAAACTTATTATAATTATTGCAGCCATTCTGATCTTATCCTTGCTTTTTGTTTTCATTTTATCCTCCCATGTTATATTTTTCTAATATAAAGTTATTAATTTCTAACTTTATGTTATATATTTATAACATCTAATATATAAAGATATCACTAAAGAAAGATTTAAATAGTTAGTTATATGTATATACAAACTATGAGAATAGAAATAAGAAAAAGAAAAGACAAGAAAGCAATTCTCATAAGTTTTGATACAATAAGAGAGAATTTTGAATCAGCTTCTGAAAGAAATAGGTTTTATTGGGAACTTTATGGAAGAAAACAGATAGTTGTTAAAAAATCAAAAAGATATGTGTATGATAGAGAGGGACTTTTGGAAGATATACCACATATAAAAGTTTCAGATTCCGTTTTCATAATTGCTTTAAACCATATAAAAAAAATGATGGAGTTTTTTGATAAATGGGAAGATAAAATAGAGCTGAAAACATTCCCAGTTTTACTAGATAAAGAAGAGATGAGAGAGGTTGAAATTGATGAATGAATTTGAAAAAACAAAGACAACTATTAGGAAAATAGTTAACGAGTGTCCGTGGGGAAAAGAACAAACTTTAGAAAAACATATAGAAGAGTTGAAATTAGAATTAGAAGAATTAAAAGAAGCCTTTGAAAAAAATGATTTAGAAGAATTAAGGGGAGAGTTGGGAGACGTTTTTTATGATTCTTTGTTCTTGCTAATGTTGGCAGAAAAAGAAAATGGGATGAATATTGAAGAAATTATAAAACAAGTAAGAGAAAAGGTAGAAAGAAGAAAACCGTATGTTTTTGGAGACATGAAAGTTGATACTAAGGAAGAGGCGTTAAGGATTTGGAATGAAATAAAACAAAAAGAAAAGGAACAAAATAAGTGATTGTATGGAAAGGGTAGTAAGAGTTGGTGTGGGTGTGATGATACTGAAAGATAATAAAGTATTGTTGGGAAAGAGACATGAAGATCCTGAAAAAGCAGACAGTGAATTACATGGAGAAGGAAAATGGACGCTTCCAGGAGGTAAAATAGATTTTGAAGAAAAAATAGAAGATTGTGCTAGGAGAGAGGTTCTAGAAGAGACCGGACTAAAAATTAATAAAATAAAATTGGTAAGCGTTACAAACGATATTGCTTATGATAATCACTTTGTTACTATTGGGTTTTTGTGTGAGGATTTTTTCGGGAATGAAAAAGTTATGGAACCAGAAGAGATAACAAAATGGAAGTGGTTTTCTTTAAATGAATTACCAAAACCAATTTTTTTACCAAGCTTAAAGTTAATAAATAATTATCTTGAAAATAAAATCTATAAAGGTGATTAAATGGCTGAAGACGGTGTAAACCTTAAAATCGGAGAACTAACAGGAAGAGAAGATTTTGGAAGAGGTATAGCTAGACTTGATACAAAGACAATGAAAAATATAGGAGTTAAAGAAGGAGACGTTATAGAAATTGAAGGCAAGAGAAAGAGTGGCGCTATTGCTATAAGAAGCTATCCTGCTGATTTAGACTTGAATCTTTTAAGAATAGATGGTTTAGTGAGAAGAAATTGTGATGCTTCTATAGGGGAAGGCGTTAAAATAAGAAAGGCCGAGGTTAAGGAAGCTAAAAAGATTGTTCTAGCCCCTGCTCAATCCGGTTTCATACTTCGCATTTCACCAAGGCTATTAAAACAAAATCTTTTTATGAGACCAATGGTTAAAGGCGACATAATAATTGCGAACCCTGTTTTTAAAACAAGAGAAATAAACGATCCCTTTTCTGATATGTTAAAGGAGTTTGGCTTTAGCGTTAATTTTAATGAAGTTTTCATAGGAGGGGAAACAAGGCTTGTGGTTGTTAAAACAATACCAGACGGTGTCACACAGATAAGTGATATGACAGAATTGGAGCTTTTACCGCAATCAGTTGAGGTTGAGGAAAAGAAACTACCAAGCGTTACTTATGAAGATATAGGAGGATTGCATGAAATCATACCCAAGATTAGAGAAATGATTGAAGTTCCGTTGAGAAGGCCAGAAGTATTTGAAAGATTAGGTATAGAAGCACCAAAAGGTGTTTTGCTTCATGGCCCTCCAGGAACAGGCAAGACTTTGATTGCAAAGGCTGTTGCAAACGAATCTGGAGCACACTTCATTTCATTGGCAGGACCAGAAATATTCTCTAAATGGTATGGGCAAACAGAACAAAACCTAAGAAAGGTTTTTGATGAGGCAGAGAAAGGTGCACCGGCAATAATTTTTATAGATGAAATTGATGCAATAGCGCCTAAAAGAGAACAGGTAACAGGAGAAGTTGAGAGAAGAACTGTTTCCCAATTATTAACATTAATGGATGGTTTGAAAGTAAGAGGAAAGGTTGTAGTTATAGCTGCTACCAACAGGGTCAATTCTTTGGATCCTGCTTTAAGAAGGAGTGGAAGATTTGATAGAGAGATAGAAATTCCTGTTCCAGATAAGAAAGGAAGAAAAGAAATTCTGCAAATTCACACAAGAGCCATGCCATTAGAAAAGAACGTTGATCTTGATAATCTTGCTGACATAACCTATGGTTATGTGGGAGCAGATCTAGCAGGACTGGCAAAGGAAGCTGGTATGCATGCCTTAAGAAGAATAATACCTTCTATAGCTAGTCTTAAGGAAGATGAGCCAATACCCAAAGAATTATTAGAAAAATTAAGAGTGAAACAAGAAGACTTTGATTATGCTTTAAAAATGGTTCAACCATCAGCAATGAGAGAGGTATTAATTGAGGTTCCAAAAGTTAAATGGGAAGATGTGGGTGGTTTGGAAGATGTTAAACAGGCCTTGAAGGAAGCTGTTATGTGGCCTTTAAGCAACCCAGAGGGCTTTGAAACTTTAGGAATAAGGCCTCCAAGAGGGATTTTGTTATACGGTCCTCCTGGCTGTGGCAAGACCTATATTGTTAAAGCCTTGGCAAATGAAGCAGGCGTTAATTTCATAACTGTAAAGGGACCTGAAATTTTAAGTAAATGGGTTGGTGAATCAGAAGAAAGACTAAGGAATGTTTTCAGAAGAGCAAAACAGGTTTCGCCATCTATAATATTATTTGATGAGATAGATGCAATAGCTCCAAGAAGGGGTTTAGAAGTGGGAACAAGGGTTACAGAACAGGTTGTATCACAATTATTAACAGAGATGTCTGGAATAGAGGAAATGAAGGATGTTGTTATCATAGCAACAACTAATAGGCCAGATATTCTAGATTCTGCTTTGTTAAGGCCAGGAAGATTTGATAGATTGATATACGTTCCAGCACCAGAAGAGGAAACAAGAGAAGAGATATTCAAAATACACACCAAGAACATGCCTCTCAAAGGTGTTAACCTAAAGAAATTTGCCAAAGAGACAGAAGGCTATTCAGGCGCTGATATAGAGGCTTTGGTAAGAGAAGCTGCATTGTTTGCTTTAAGAGAGGCCATGAATAAAAAGGAAAAGGCTAAGCAAGTTACAGAAAAAGACTTTGAAAAAGCCTTGAAAAAGATAAAACCATCAATAACACCAGACATGTCTAAAAAGTATAAAAAAGCTGTTGACAATTTGAAGAAAACTGAAATAGAAGAAACTGCAAGATATATAGGGTGATTAAATGGATGAGAAGAAAGGGAGAATTAAGGTAAAACTAAACCACGAAGAAGAGGGGTTCTTTACTGATAATGTCACGGTTTTTCATAATCCCTCTAAATTTGTGGTTGATTTCTCACAAACTATTCCAAGATTTGATAACATTGAAGGAAAAATGAACCAGACGTTTGTTGTAAAACATAGAACAATAATAATGGACCCCATGTTTGCTAAGATTCTTTTAAAGACTTTGGAAAAGAACATCAAGAGTTTCGAGGAAAAGTTTGGTTCTATAAAGACTCCCAAGAAGAAGAGCAAGAGAGAAGTTGTTAGAACAGAGCCTGAAGGAACAACAAGGTATATAGGCTAATTTTATGGGTTATTTTGAAGATTTTGAAAGAGCTGATACTCTATCAGACATATTTGAAATAATCAAATCTATAGTTTGGAAGAAATTAAGAAAAAGCAGGGCTGGTTTGGAGCTAGGTTTGCTTGAACTAGGAAATGCTTCTGAAGGTCTTTTGGGAGCATACTATGTTTCAGGTTCTAATATGATTGTAATGAATGAAACTCCTTTGAAAAGAATACAGGAAACCAACCCTGATTTGCTTAAACCATACATTTTTTCAGTTTTACTTCATGAATACCTACATAGTTTGGGTTATTTCAACGAGAAAAAAGTAAAGGAATTGGTTTATGAAATATGTTGTCAATGCTTTGGAAGAAGAAGCATTATATCAGAATTCGCTAGAGACCTAAGACAATTCTTTCCTTATATAATATATCCTTCTGGATCGCCACAGATTGAGTCTAAGCTTAGAAAGGTTAAAGACTTTGATAAATCGAACATAAGATATATAGGTTAGTATTCTCTTCTTGCTAGTTCTATATCCTCTCTTTTTACAGTCTTTCTTCCTGCATGCTTAGCGAATTTAACCGCATCCTTAGCTACTTCAAAGGTAAAGTTCTTTACAACACTTGCTAATGCTTGGGCAGCTGTTTCAGATACCCTTTCTGCTCCTGCTTGCTTGAGAATTTCGGCCATTGGCGCAGCAGCAATCACAGACCTTTTTCTAGGCATATTTGATTTTATTTTGGCCAAATATTTATATTTATGCGTTTGCTAAGACTTAAATAGCTTTTTGTTAAAAAAAGAATTAAAGGTATTATAAATGAACTTAGAAAAGTTAGCAAAGTACGCATGTATTGTCTTTGTGTTACTATTTATTTCTACTGTTGTTTTTGCTCTTGAAGATAATCCAGTGGATTTATTAATTAATGGCAATCTAAATCAAAACGTTACAGTAGATTATGGAACTTTGATTAATGTAACAGGAGTTTCTTTGGCAGGAGATGTTAATTTGTATAAAGATGGAGAAGAGGTAACAAATGGAGAAGAAGTATTACTTGGTGTAGGACAATATTCATATAAAGCAAACACTACTGGAAACGACAGTTATGTGGCTAGTGAAAGTGGTACTTATTATGTCACTATTAATAAAGCTGTTCCTTCGTTAAATTTGTGGATAGATGGAGAAGAAAAAGATAAAACTGTTGATGCTAACTGGACAATTAACCTCACTGCAAAGACTAATGATAATGTTGATGTAACTATAGAAATGAATTGTTCTAGTTGGAGTGTAACTGATACAAATGTAAGTTATAATCTTGTTGATTTAACATGTGGTGAGGTAGTTTATAACGTAACCGCTTATGTAATTGAAAACAGTAATTATACTTCTAGCAGTGTGACTTATTTTATTACATCAAGCGAAACAGCACCAGTCTTACTTTCTAGAAACGAAACTCCAGAAAGTGTGGTAGAGTATTCACCAGTAGCTTTTTATAACTTTAATCTAACAGTACAAGATGGCTCTCTTAATAATTCCATTTTCACATTTGATGAAACTGAATATGACCTTACTAGTAATTATGACGAGATCGATAACAACACAAGAAGGTATCATATAACTCTTACAGATTTAAATGCAAGTAATTATGTTTATAGTTGGTTTGTAAATGATAGTTCGGGCCAAAGTTACTCTACAGGGAATTTAACTTATACAGTAGTTAAATCTTCTGATTTACATTTATCCATAAACGGAAATGAAGTTAGCGATAACATAGAGGTTACTACTCCGAATCATGTTACTGTTGTTTGTTGGGCAGAAACTTTAACTACTGATAAATTTACACTCCAAGCACCAACTTTACCCTCTGATAAATTTACACAAACTTCTAATGACACTTCGTACACTAGAAACGGTTCAACAGAAGGAATGCTAGGAGAATATAATTACCTTTGTTATATTACTGATGCTGCTCTTGTTCCTAACTATAATAATGTTAGTAGAAAACTAACTGTGGTTAGTCCACCATCTACTGGACCTGGAACATCACCACCTGCCTCAGGCACACTCTATTTTTCAGGCTTTAAAGATCTTAAAGTAAAGGCAGGAACTACAGGCTCATTAAGCTTCTTACTTAAAAACACTTTCACTACTGACAAAACTGATGTTCAATTATTATTATCTGGTAATTCTGAAGATCCTGCTAATCCAGTTAAGGAAGGATGGTGTTCTTTAGATGCAGAAAAAGTAACTGTTCCAAAATCTGGATCTAAAACTATAAAGTTGACATGTAAAGTTCCAAGGGCTGCTGTTCTTGGAAACTATTCATTATATATTAAAGCAATTAAAGGCTCTTCAAGTTATCCATCATCAGCTAAATTAATTGTTGAAGAAGCTCCACCTCCAACCACAACAACAGAAGAGGAACCTGAGGAGGAAATAGAAGAGGAAGCAGAGGAAGAGGTAGAGGTTTTAGGAGAAGCAGAACTAGAAGAAGAAACACCAACAGGATTCATTCTAAGTCCAGATATTTTACCAGACGCGATTTTGGTTATAGGTTTCTTATCTTCAGGTTTAATATTTTTGTTTAGGGAAAATGTAACTAGAACTTTTAAGAAACTTGGCGGAAGAGAGGAAATTGTTCCTCAAAAGAAAATTATAAAACCAAAGACTTCTTGGATAGATAGAATAAAAAGAACTTATGAAAAGTATAACTACAGTTTAGACATTGATTTTAGAAAAAAATATCAAACCGAATTTTTTGACGAAGAAGATGAGAACACTTAAATAACTAACTTCTTTAAAATATAATTATGAGAAAGAAATTGCTGATTTTACTGATATTCATCTTATTTGCAGCAGCAATAGAAATACCAGACTTGAATGTTACTGGAATAAACATAACTGGTTTGTTGATAGGTCTAGCAACAAAGTTTCTGTCGATTATGAAGATAATATTGAAAGAAGTACTCTTGGCTATTGCCAATATGTTGTAACAATAGGTTTTTCTTTGACGATGACAGTATGCTCACTTTGTGCAACAGGCTTTTTTGATTCCTCTCTTAAAGGCTTGTAAGCATGAATTGCTTTAACAGCTTCTAACTCTTTCAAGCTTAATTCCACTTTTAAAGGAGACATATTTTTTTGAATCCATCTCTTGGCAAAAGGCAATCTGTTGAATTTAACTTTAGCCATCTCTAATATTTTTCTCCCTTCTGGAATTCTGGTTGGTCTATCGTTTACCCATCTGAATATTAAAGGTGACCCAGAATCCTTAACAAAGCCATTACCAGGTGTGCAGAAAGGCTCTATTGCATAAACCTCATCTTCTCTTAGTTGATATTGAGAATCATTCTTAATGTTATGTATCAACCTTCCGGCATGCAGATCAAATCTATCTAAACTATGTCCAGTAAGATTTCTTATAGGCTTGAGATTATATCCCTTTGCAACATTTTCTATTGCCTCACCTAATTCTCCGAGAGTTGTTCCTGGTTTACACATGCTGATAGCCTTTTCCAACATTCTCTCAGAGCATTCTATTAGTTTGTCTTTACCAGCTGGTCTAATTGTTATCGCAGTATCAGCTATGTAACCATCAATATGAACTCCAACATCCAACTTAACATAATCTTTTTCCCCTATTGTTGTTTTATCATTTATTGCGGGATGAAAATGGGCAGCAATATCATTTATAGAAATATTAACAGGAAATGCAGGTTCAGCCCCTAGTTCAGCAATTTTCTTGTCTACTTTTTCGGCAATTTCTAAAACTAGAGCATTTTTCTTAATTAATTTGCTTCCATACTTCAAAACCTCTGCTGCAACCTTTCCTGATTTCAAATATTTGTCTAAAATTTGTTTTTCCATAACCTTTTTATTTTCTTCGTCCGTATAAATATACGATGCGAAAAGTGGGGTTTCAGATTTATGCGGAGTTATACGATTGTAATCCAAAAAAAATCTCACGTGTTAAGAATGTTAGAGAGATTTTTCTAGAGGCTATAAGATTTTCTAAATTAACTATTCTAAAAGAATGTTTTCATCAATTCAACCCACACGGTGTTACTGGAAATTTAATTCTTTCAGAATCCCATGCTAACATTCATACTTGGCCCGAACTCAACTATGTTTCTGTGGATATCTTTACTTGTGATGGTGAAGGTGAGGAAAAATCTAAAAAAGCCATTAAAACTTTGAAAAAGTTACTAGGAGCCAAAAGAATTTTTGTTAAAGAATTTCATCGAGGTATTAGATAATTTATCTTCCATATTTT
>JGI2171J19970_10002092_pt1 | contig 11016 bp, 9 predicted proteins | sample DeeMarSWOR324_28_FD_19970 | JGI IMG/M metagenome (IMG submission 19970) | reverse complement strand
ATGACCGGGAGGGAGCTTACCTGAGCCCGCCCCACGCCCGTATCTGTCCCATCCTCCATTTCACCGAGAGGGATATTTGGGATACCACCTTAGCCTTTGGCATTCCGTTTTGTGAGCTTTACAAACACGGGTATCGATCCCTCGGGGCAAAGACAACCAGTCGAAAGTCCAGCGATGTTCCCGCGTGGGAGCAGGATCTGGAGCACACGGGTGAGCGGGATGGGAGACGGCAGGACAAGGAAAAGGCTATGGAGAGAATGCGAAAGCTGGGATACATGTAGCCATCGGTGCAAGGTCGTGAAAAACGAGCTCTGAGCGCGAATTACTATTTTTTCGCTAGCCAATCTTGGGAAAATCGAAAGGGCCGCAAAATCGAGGGAGTGGGCCCGAAGGGTGAGTTTTGAGTTCGTAGTGAAGCGAACTTCAGAATGAGCGAAAAAATATGCTTGAGCGGCGAGGAGCGAGTTTGTTACAAAGGTTGAGATCCCCTTGCCTTCTCAGGAGATATCTACAAAGGAGCATGAGCCATGGGAGAGATTGTCAGCCCTGGATGCAAGAGGGGGATTCCGGGCAATGTGGAGATGCCGCTTGCGGTGGACCGTTTGCCCAACGGCAACACCCTCATTGCGGACGCCGGAGACGAGGCGGGATTGGGAAGTGAGATCGTGGAGGTGGATCCCGTAGGGAGCATTGTCTGGAATTATAACGAGGGGCTCCGGTTTGCTCACAGCGGTCGCCGGATGAGAAATGGAAATATCCTGATCACCGACACTACCAACGACCGATTGCTTGAGGTCACGCGTGATAAGAAAATCGTCATGAACTCCGATGATTGGGGAGGGGGAACGGGAAGGCTCTCGGACGGATCACACCTCCACTATCCCAACGAGGCCTTTGAATTAAAAGATGGGATATTTCTTGTGACGGATCGAAACAATGACCGGTGTATTCAGATAGATCGCGGCGGACGCGTGATATGGTCCTTTGACCAAGAGCTCCACCACCCCCATAACGCTAATCCGTTGCCCAATGGAAACATCCTCGTATCTGATTCAGATGGCAACCGGGTTCTCGAGATTACGCGGAAAAAGGAGATCATATGGTCCTACGGGGATGGATCTACTGAAACCCTGTGGTGGCCCAGGAGCGCGATTCGACTGGAGAACGGGAATACGGTGGTCACCGATAGCAAGAACCATCGGATTTTGGAAGTTTCGCCGGAAGGCAAGGTCGTCTGGACGTTCCAAACCGAGCATGTGGACAAATTCTACATTACCCGCGCCACCAGGGAGGGGACCTTTTTAATTGCATGTACGGACGGCCATCACCAGGTGATTGAGGTGGATCGGGCCGGACACATCGTGTGGCTCTTTCGGAACTATCGTCGACCTGTTTCTCTCTACGCACGGCTGATGAATGGCTTTTTCAAGGAGGTTGGTGCCGACGGAATACCTGACCATTGGGTTTTGGCCACTCGGCTTTCGGAAGGCGGTGGGAAGGTGATTTGGGATAAGAACAACAAGCCGCGTCCCTGCCCTGGTCTGGAATTCGATCGGCCTGGTGCCCTCTTCTTGCAACAGGGCATTGCGGTCGAACCGGGGGCAATATATCGGATAGGAGCCGAGATCAAAGCGGTGGATGTTAAGGATACTGCATGCCTCCACATGGATTTCTTCGACGCCTATGGGGGCAGCCTCTATCACGTAATCACCGAGATGCCATCAGGAACCCTCTTTACCGGAACCACCGATTGGACCCACGACATGTTCGAGGTGGAGGCCCCTTCCCGCGCCACGTTCGTTGAGGTGAGGCTGTACATTAATGGCAGCGGCAAAGTCTTCGTGAAAAACCTCATGCTTCACAAGGCATAGAAGGATAGGCCTTATGATCGCATCTCCCTCGCGGCCTTCTCGGTCGGGCGGATGATTTTCTCGATATCCTCTTCCGAATGCTAACGAATTCTGCGACAAAATCCAAGGGAAAATAAGCATTTTCCCCTGGCGGCAGGATGTGGGGCGGGCTTTCAGGGAAGGTAGCTTCTCGGATGCTCCCTGGCGTCTCAATAAGAAATAACTCACCCACAAATCAATACTTTTACGCTTGTCCTCCCAAGCTAGGTTTCATCTTGAATTCGATTATCAAGTCGGCAACGTGGAAAGGGTATGCTCAAAACGTGGAGACAATTGAAAAATGGTTTGACTTTGGTTCGTACTGTGCTATAAGAAGATAAGGATCGCCATCGTATTCATTATTTCAATTTAAAGAAATTCGCAGCCAAGCCTTCTGGAGGAAGTTATGAGACAAGGTTTCCAGAAGGTGGTGGAAATAAAGCCTCCAGGGGATTTTTTTACCTCCTCGGGGGCTTTTGTATTTGAGGGATGATCCTATGACCACACACGAGGTCAAACGCAAGCTCACCGCTATCCTCAGCGCCGATGTCAAGGGGTACAGCCGCCTTATGGGTGATGATGAGGCTGCCACGCTCAAAACCTTGACCACCTATCTGGGAATTATGGCAGATCTTATGAAACAACATCGAGGCCGGGTGGTAGACTCCCCTGGTGATAACGTGCTTGCCGAGTTCACGAGCGTCGTCGATGGCGTCCAGTGTGCAGTGGGCGTGCAGAAGGAGTTACAGGCTCAAAATGCCGAGCTATCAGAAGACCGCAGGATGGAGTTTCGCATCGGCATCAACCTTGGAGATGTCATTGAGGAAGAAGACCGTATCTATGGCGACGGCGTGAACATTGCGGCCCGGCTGGAGGCTTCAGCAGACCCCGGAGGCATCTGCATCTCCAAGACGGCCTTTGATCACATCGAGACCAAGCTGCCTCTGGGCTATGAGTATCTGGGCGAACAGACGGTCAAGAACGTTGCCAAACCGGTGGGAGCCTATCGCGTTTTGATGGAACCAAGGGTCACGGTGGTCTTGGTGATTGAGGTGGAGGGAGAAGACGAGGCCGTAGCCGTAGCAAACGACACCGGCTGCGGGCTTTCGGCGGCTGTTGTTATCCGCGATTTCGCCAAAGGCTTGACGCTTGCCGAGCGTATTGAATCCGGGATGGTTCACATGAATGATCAGACCGTTTCTGATGAGCCCCAGGTGCCCTTTGGCGGCAGAGCCGGATTAGAGGAATTCACTGAACTCCGCTGGATCAGCATGCAGCTCAGCCCGCGCCATTATCCATTCTAATATCCAATCGTAGAAGGAGGTTTAATCATGGTCAAGGAGATCATTCAGTTGTGCAATTTTTCTTATCAAATTTGATATTTTTTATTGACATAGATATCAAATTTGATATTTTTTGAATATGAGAGTGGGAAACAAGATAAGGCAAGCGAGAAAAAAATTGGGCCTGAATATGAAAGAATTCGCCCAACGCGTGGGGGTTAGTTATTTAACCATTTACAGGGTTGAAACAGACAAGGTGAGCCCTTCAGTGGCTCTGATGTCGGACATTGCTTACCATCTTGGGCAGCCGATAGTGAGCTTCTTTGATGATAAGAAGAAAATCACTATTATAAAGGCTGGCACAGCAGCTGCGGTAGAATCTGGAAATATGAGAGTAGAATTACTTCTTCCAAAAGGTGTCATAGACGAAAAAATATCAGTCAGCCTTGGAGAATCCCAAGGCGGTGAATTTGTTAGCAAACACAGTCACAAAGGTTTTGAATTAACATATGAGATCAAAGGGAGTGCCCGGTTCAAATATGGCAACGAGGTGCATGAGATCAANGAGGGCGATTTATTGTACTTTGATGCTAATGTCGAGCATTCTGTAACTGCTNTGGGACCNGTAAAATTTCTCTCCATATATTTTCGTCAATGAGTTTGGAGCAGCATAAGCGANCTCAGCTCCAATTTTGACCAAGAGGGCAAGCCGTGAACCTCTCTAACGTAATAAGCCNCGGGGCGACATATTTTCCTGAAAACAAGGCTATCGTATACGAAAACGAGAGCTTCACNTATAAGGAACTGGACGGCTGCGTCAGTCGTGTTGCGTCCTATTTTAAGAAACAGGGCATCAAAAAAGGTGATAGGGTAGCNCTGTATGCGAATAATCGGCCCGAATGGGTCATGATCTATTACGGCATCATCAGAATAGGAGCCACAGTGGTCTGCGTCAGCGCGGCCTACAGAAGCTCTGAGCTCGAGCACTTACTCAATGACTCTCAGCCTGCAATGCTCGTGACCACTGAGGCCCTTCTTCCAAACTTGCCCAGCACTGAAAGACTGCGCCATCTTAAAAACATTGTGGTCCTCGAAAAGGATACTGTTTTGTCGTCTTTATGCGAGAGCAAGACGGCCAATTCAAAGCGCGTACAAGCGGTAGATTGTGAAGCAGATGACACGAGCGTGATTCTCTATACGGGTGGAACAACGGGCATACCCAAGGGAGCGATGCTCACCCACAACAACCTCCTCTACACAGCCCAAAATGTCTGCTACCACGAAAGGATGGTTCCTAACGATGCCGGTCTTTGTTTCATGCCTTTGAATCACGTTTTTGCTGGCAATCACATCATGAATTCAGTTTATTACGCCTGTGCAACCCTTGTCTTGCATAAGGGTTTTGATATGGATGAAATTATTTCATCCGTCGAATCCAACCAGGTAACTCGCCTGTATGCCGTTCCCACGATCTATATCCGCTTTTTAAATAATCCCTCCTGTCATCAGTACTTGAAATCCGTTGGATATAGCTTTTCAGCCGCAACCAGCATGCCATCGGAAATCGTTCGAGAATGGAAGAATACATTCGGCCTAAACATCCATGAAGCGTATGGCATGACAGAGACATCCTCTCTTGTCACCTTTAATCACTTATACCGTCATAAAATCGGATCGGTGGGTACACCTGCAGGCGTGGTGGAGGTAAAGATAGTGGATTTGGATGGAAGAAATGCCATCACCGGAGAAGAAGGAGAAATTATCATCCGCGGCCCCAATGTCATGAAAGGATATTTCAATAATCCCGACGAAACCGCCAAAGCGATGCACGGGGGCTGGATGAGATCCGGGGACGTTGGCCGCTTCGATGATGAAGGATATCTTTATATCGTTGATAGAATAAAGGATATGATCATCAGCGGAGGCTTGAACGTTTATCCCACCGAAGTTGAGGAAATCATGTATACCCATGAGGCCGTTGAAGAGTGCGGAGTTGTCGGAGTGCCCCATAAGGAATATGGAGAGGCTGTTACTGCATTCATTCGGCTGAAAAAAGGCCGTGAAGACAGCGAAGATGAGCTGATCCAATTCTGCAAGAAAAGGATGGCGTCTTACAAGGTCCCCAAAAAAGTTATTTTCGTGGACGACTTTCCTAGAACAGCTCAGGGAAAAATCTTGAAACGCGAGCTAAGGAAACACGCAAAATAACTGAAATGGAAACGGCTTACTCTGAAGGGAAAACGGGTGAAAGGCATGGAGCTGAGCAAAAAGCAAGAGGAGATGCTGGAGGGGAAACAGGGGCGCGGTGCGCAAAAAGCTATGGAGATCCTTTTAGCCTATGGCGAGTGTTACAACGCGAAACGCATGATCCCGGTAACCAGTGTCCATATGGCAGGCAACTTCCCGGTACTTTTAGACGAGGGAATTGAATGGCTCGAGGATCTGGCTCGCGATGGAACAAGGGTATTAGTCTATACCACTAAAAACCCTGAGATGTTTGACTTCGAACAGGCTGAGGAACTCAAAATTCCCCATATCTACCAGGTAAGACAGAAAAGAATTGACGCGGCCTTGAGATCTCTCGGAGTCACACTCACCTATTCCTGCCACCACTATTTGGTGGGCAATGTCCCACGATTTGGGGATCATATTGCGTGGGCTAGCTCCGGAAGTCAGGTTTTTGCGAACTCAGTCATTGGGGCCAGGTCAAACAGAGATGGAGATCACGTGGCATTGGCTGCGGCTATCGCCGGAGTTATTCCCGAGTGGGGATTGCACCTCAATGAAAATAGAAAAGGCGAACTGCTCATCGATGTGGGGGCATTGAGCCTCGATCAGTATGACCCGTCTTCGTATAAGGCACTTGGGTGGTACCTTGGAAAGATCGTGGGTACGAACATCCCGGTATTTATCAACTTGCCTCCCAACATGAATATTGAGGAAGTGAAAGGCCTCCTCTACACCCTCACCGTGACCGGTGCAACCGGGCTAGTCCATCTGGTGGGTATCACACCGGAAGCCTATACCCTTGAGGCTGCCTTTGCCGGCAAGCCCCCTGCCTTCTCTGAGATTACTGTATCACAGGACCAAGTTGACAAGGCATACATGGAGATATCAAGCAGTTCAGATGAGAATGTAGACCTCGTCATATTTGGCTGTCCCCAGTGCAGCATCCAGGAAGTTCAGGAGATTGCGAACATGCTTGAAGGCAAAAGGGTGCACCCGGAAACGCAGCTATGGATTTGCACCTCTGCTTGGGTTAAGACCCTATGTAAGAGGATGGGTTTGTTAGATAAACTGGTCTCTTCGGGGGCTCGCGTGGTGGCCGATGTCGGTGCAGCGGATGGCCCCCATCTCTACCTTCGGGAACAGGGCGTCCGGGTTATTGCTATGAATTCTGCGAGGGGAAGCTACTATGCTCACAATCTTTTCGGCATGGATACCTGGTTCGGCTCTACTCGGCAGTGCGTTCAAACGGCTATCTCCGGAAGATGGGAGGGGAGGAAAAGATGAGAGTCAAGGCAAAACCTGTGACCTCAGGGGTTGCAGAGGGGCAGGCAATCGTCTCTCGCATGCCAATATCTTTTACGGGTGGAATGGACCCTGATACCGGGATCATTAGAGAACCGGGTCATGCTCTTGAGGGCCGAAGCGTGGCCGGCAAGATCCTCGTCTTTCCGACCGGCAAGGGCTCAACAACCGGTTCCTGGCAGTTCTATGCGGCCTACAAGCGGGGTTCTGCTCCAAAGGGAATTATCAATGTCAAGGCAGACGGCGTGGTAGCCGTGAGCGCAATTATCACAGCGACACCCATGGTACACGAGCCGGATAAAGATCCCTTCGAGTGCATAGAGGACGGCGACTACGTAAGAATTGATGCAAACCGGGGAATCATAGAGATTGAGAAAAAAAAGACCTGATGGAAAGGAGGTGATAGGTCTGAGATAAAAAGTATCAGGGAAGCTATTTGCATTAACGATAACACATCATAAATAAGGAGGATAGTCATGAGATACAAAAGGTTTTTTTTCGTGGCATGCACTCTCGCGTTATTGATCTCTATAACAGCGTGGCCATTTGTTCCAGTGAGTGAAGGCGCCTCCCAAGAGCCTATCAAGCTGAATTTCAGCACCATGTTTCCACGCGTCCATCTCCAGGGTGCGCTTAATCAATTGTTTTGCGATGAGATAGCCAAACGCACAAACGGAAGGGTAAAGATCACCCTATACCCAGCCGGCACCCTTACCTCCGCGCCAAAATGCTATGATGGGGTCGTCAAAGGCTTGTCCGATATCGGGATGTCTTGTCCTCTGTATGTCGGCGGGCGCTTTCCGGTTAGCCAGATCTTTGAGATGCCGTCAGAGCTGGAGAGCGGGTGGGTGACGAGCAAAGTGTATAATGACCTCAACAGCAAATTTGAACTAAAAGAATATGATGATGTGCATATTCTATACCTTCATGGCCCCGGCCGTAATGTGATTTCAACAAGGACGGTGCCTGTTCGAAAACTCCAGGATATGAGCGGGTTGGTCTTGAGGGCAAGTGGCGCTGCAACGAGTGTGATTAAGGCATGGGGCGCCACACCCCGAGCCATGCCCATGGGGGAGGCCTTCGAGGCCTTGTCTAAAGGTGTTGTGGAAGGGCAATTTGCTGTGCCCGAGACCTTAAAGGGATGGAAGCATGGCGATGTAGTCAAATATGTAACCATCCCACCCGTTTCAACCTCAAGCTGTCAGTTTGTCGTCATGAACAAGAACAAGTGGAATTCTTTGCCCCCTGATATCCAAAAGGTATTTACCGAGGTAAGCGCTGCTTTTCCAGACTATCATGGTCACGTCTGGAACTACTATGATAAAGCCGGTTTGGAGTATTTTCAGAGCCTTCCGGGAAGGGAACTGATCGTGATCCCCCAGGATCAGAGGCCTGCTTGGCAAGAAGCGGTTGAGCCGGTCATAGAGGCCTATATCAAAGACAAGACGGCCATGGGGCTGCCTGCCAAGGAATACCTGGATCTCTTTTATAATCTGATCGAGTACTGGCAGGCAAAAAAGCCTGACATCCAGGTTTCTGTCAAGTGGGTAGAGGAGAACTTGCTCAAGAAGTAGCGGCAAGTCTATTCGGCTTCTGAAAGCCCATTGAGCCGGATTCTAACTATATTGGGGGGAGTCCCAGGGATCCCCCCAATCGCTTCCATTAAGAGATGACGGACATGGATGCTTTTGAAAGTGTCGCACGTCGAGTGAGCAAATGGTTTAACGGCATTGCCTTGGCGTCGCTCAGCGTGATGCTCGGTCTTGTCACAGCGGACATACTGGGGGCCAAGGCCCTTGGAATGCCCGTTCCCGGTGCAATGGATCTAACCTCCTTGCTCGGACTTCTCATAATTGGCTTTTCCACGAGTGAGACCCAAATTATGGGACGTCATATCAAGGTGGACTTCGTGACAATGCGAACCCCGGAGCGCCTCCGGAAGATCTTTCGCTGTATCAGCATAACCCTTTGCATTCTATTCTTCACCGCGGCTGTCTGGCGTGTTTTCAACTATGCACACGGGCTTCAAGTTTCCGGGGAAGCCTCGTTAACCGTGAAGATACCTCTTGCTCCCTTTGCCTACGCGCTCGCAGCCGCCTTTGCGCTCATGGTTCTGGTCCTATTCATCGAACTCTACCATATAGTGAGGGATGAAACGAACGAATGAGTCCTGTTGCAATAGGCATAGTAGGTATATTCATACTGATAGTGCTCTTCATGATTGAGTTTCCGGTTGCCTTTGCCATGGCTTTTGTCGGCATCCTCGGCTTCGCCTATATCGTCTCCCCAAGCGCAGGCCTGGAAATGTTGGCCATGGATATCTTCGAAAATTTCTCATCCTACAACTTAACAGTTATTCCTATGTTCGTGTTCATGGGAACTATTGCCTTTAGAATTGGCATGAGCACCAGACTTTTTAATGCGAGCCATGCCCTGTTCGGAAAAGTACGGGGAGGATTGGCCATTGCCACTATCATGGCCTGCGCTGGCTTCGCTGCCATTTGCGGCTCTACAAACGCAACCGCTGCTGCTATGGGCACTGTCTCTTTGCCCCAGATGAAGCGATACAAGTACGATGATTCTCTGGCAACGGGCTGCGTGGCTGCAGCAGGAAGCCTCGGCATCCTGATCCCCCCAAGTGCCCTATTGATTGTTTTTGGTGTCCTTACTGAAGAGTCTATAGGCAAGCTTTTCATCGCCGGCATACTCCCCGGTATTCTCCTGGCAGCTCTTTTCATGCTTGCGGTTCAAATTCTCTGCACCAGAAACCCGAATCTCGGACCTCCGGGTCCGGCTACAACCATCAAGCAAAAGCTTGGTGCGATATCAGCGGTTGGTGAGGTTCTCATCCTTTTCCTTTTGGTTCTGGGTGGTCTTTTCACCGGCTGGTTCAGCCCCACTCAGGCGGGTGGCGCAGGAGCTGTCGGTGTTCTTCTACTCGGTCTGCTGAGAAGACAATTGAGCTGGAAAGGCTTTGTTGAGGCAGGTAAAGATGCCTTGTTAATTACCTGTATGGTCATGTTTATTGTCACAGGGGCAATGATCTTCGGTCATTTCATGGCCGTCACCCAAATTCCCTTTGTTTTATCGCGTTGGGTTGGTCAACTGGACCTGCCACCCATGGTGATCATGGGCCTCATTGTTTTTGTCCATCTCATCGCCGGGTGTTTTATGGACGGCTTTGCTCTTATCGTGCTCACCGTTCCGATCCTTCTGCCCCTAATTAAGGCTCTTGGTATCAACATATATTGGTTCGGCATCATCATTGTTTTGATCGTAGAGATGGGAACCATTACGCCTCCGGTCGGCATCAACGTCTATGTCATAAAGGGGGTGGCCGGGGACATTCCCCTTGAAACAATCTTTAAGGGTATATTTCCTTTTCTCGCCGCACTTATCGTTGCAGTGATCATACTGATGGTTTTTCCGCAAATCGCCACCTTCCTGCCCAGCTTTGCTAGCTATTGATACTCAAAAAATGCCCTCCCACTTCGTTAGGAGCCCTAAAGGGGCAGGCCCTGGTTGGTTCACTCAAGAAGGCAATGTGCGAACATGTCAGTGAGAATTGCCCGGGTTTCCGAACCCAGGTGAAGCAGGAAATTTACCGAAAACTGCCAACCATACTGCTGGCTGGCAAGCCCGCCGATCTGCCATGCCAACGGCGGACAAGAGGAATGGCGGATAAACGCGCCAGAAAACGGCGGGCAGGCATTGAGCGGAAACTACTAACAATAACTCACAATTCAAGAGGCAACCCCCAATTTTATGTTCCTAGCTGCAAAACTATGTAGGCTTTTATCAATAAGTGGAAATTTACTTTTCAAAAATGAGGCATTTTCATGCTCATTTCACGGATAGCATTTCAGCATGGACAATCTAACCCTCTGAAATCACGTTAATATTCTCTTGTCCTTAGAAATGACGGCACGGTATGGGCGTGGGGTTCCAGCAGATATGGAGAGCTGGGAAACGGCGGCTCAGGTACACAATCCACGATGCCGGTGGAGGTTTTGATGCCGGGTGGTTAAGTAGTAGTGGATCATACCGTCGGGAGGCAGTTCCGGGGTAAAAAGCCAAGGATTGAATCTGTGTCTCGTAAAGTTCAATATATAGTCTATTGCTCTTTTGGCTCCAAGTTATAATTTCTGAACCTCTTCCAGCAGTATTTTCACCTCAGCTTGCGCTTACAACAACAAGTCGCATGTCCGAAAGTCCGTCTTCCGTTTTCCACTACGATAAGTAGGTTTGGATTTGGGTAAAGTTCAAGCTACTGCTATGAGTGGAAAACTCCCGCAAGCCTTTTGGCTTGTCAT
>JGI2171J19970_10002090_pt1 | contig 11029 bp, 10 predicted proteins | sample DeeMarSWOR324_28_FD_19970 | JGI IMG/M metagenome (IMG submission 19970) | reverse complement strand
TCTGTGGGACGGCGACACGGGCGAAGCCCCTGACCATGATTGGTACTATAGGGACGAGGCCTTCACAGAGGGCGCAGACACATTCAACACCGCCCTCAGCACGCCCTACCAGCGTTATGAAAGGCGGCCCGGTTTCTACAGAGACTACTACGGAGTCGACGTCATCTTCAACAAGAGGTTGAGCGATAAGTGGATGCTGAACGGAAGCTTGACCTGGCAGCACCAGGCAGCCCATTATCCGGCTGAAAGCGTCTGGACCGACCAAAACCTCTGGGCTATCGACGGCAGGGCTTATTCGGCCTCCATCGGTGGCGCCAGCGGAAAGATCAACCAGTACACCTACTCCAGATGGCTGATCAAGGCTGGAGGACTCTATCAGCTTCCCTATGACTTCAACGTCTCCTTCACCTTCATGGCCAGAGAAGGCTGGCCGCTTATAGAACAAATCAGCTATACAGACTACGGACTTCCCAACACCAGAAGCAGAGGCTACACCTCCTACATTCATCCTTTCGGCGAATTCCGTCTGAACACCTTCTACAGGTTTGACCTCAGGCTGGAAAAGGTCATCAACCTCGGTGACACCGGAAGGATCTACCTGATGGCCGACATGTTCAACGTTTTCAACTCCAAGCTGGAGAACAGAAGGTACCAGAGGACTTGGGGAAGAATTTACCGCTATGCGGACAGGAGCCTCTCCTTCACCCGCACCTCCACTGCCTACACGCTGAACGAGATCCTGAACCCGAGAGTGTTGAGACTCGGAGTGAGGTTCCAGTTCTAAAAGTTCTTTGCTGAACGTGGATGCCCCTCCCGTGCTGTGAGCATGGGAGGGGCATTTTCCTGTTGTTCCGCGGCTATCAGAAAAAGGATCATGACAATCACCCGGAATATCCGACATCCGCAAAAAAGATGTCTCGATATTCATAAACGGAAGATGAGCGAGGCTGATATAAAAAAATCGAACGTTGGTTTCCCTAGCAGCAAGCTTATTCGAGTGCATCCCAGATGGTATTCGTTTATCAAATACTGTGAAGAAATACAGAATGGAGAGATTGAAAGGTTGAAAGTACAAAATGGTCTCCCGATTATAGCTGAGGAAGTAAAAAGAAAAATAAGGTTTGAGAAGATAGAAAATAAGGAGTCTGTGTAACTGTCCTTGGTTGAATAAGGGGGGATCGACGGGATCAACACATTCAGCCCTTGAGCAGAAAGAGGGAATATTGGAATTTTCCAGCCGTAAGAAAAAAAGTGCAGATGTCATTCAGGTGGAATCAGACATAGCTTTTTTTGATGAGCGAGTCCGGACGAATGAAGATGTACTAAAGGGAATAGAGGCCAATATTATCGAAACTATACAAGATGAGAGTGAGCACTCGAAGAAGCACAGGTTGAAAAGGAAGCTTTTCTGGCTTTTTATGGAATATTTTTTTGATAACAGCGATATTCCATTGAAAAGTTTTCTGGGAAAAATAGAAAAGAATATAATTTTGAGGACCCTCTACAAAGCTAACGGAGAGCAGAAGAAGACGGCGGAAATATTGGGCTTGAAGTATACAACCTTGAACGAGAAGATAAAAAAGTATCGCATCCGTATTCAAAAATAATGTTCTCAGCGGAATAATCAATATTGCTGGTTATTCGGAACTGAAATTGGCTGTAAAGGATCCATGAAGATCGAACACCTTTTTCACCCCGCAGCGAACCCTGTTTGACTCTTTTCGTAAGAAGCAGTAAAACTTTAAGAGGCGGGAGTCATACAGATGCAGTTAAAGCCAAAGAAATTTTTACCGCCTTTTTTCCTTTACCTGCTTTTCATTTTCGCCCTTTCTGGGACAGCCATTCAGCCAGAATTTGGATGGGCCTGTGCCTCCAGATGTGATCATGGCATTCTTTCCCTTCAAGAGAATCAGGAATCCGCAGAGGGAAAAAAATCTGAATCCTGGATGGGAGTCTATATGAACGGGATCAAAGTCGGCTACAGCCTTAATCAGGAATTCTCGTTTATAAAGAACGGGAGAAAATACAGGAAGGAATATGATAAATCCTGGATGAAGATTTCCCGATTGGGAGGCAATCCCGTTGAACTGACCACGATCCAGGAATCACTTTACGATGAGAAAGGCAAACCTCTGGAGTGTGTCCTGAGGACGAAAATGTCTGAGACCGAGACCGTCATGAAAGCGGAGATCGGTAGGAATAAAATAATATTCCAGATAGAGGATAAGGTCATTAAAGAGCTGCCTTACGAAGAGGAGTTTTATCTGGAGATTCCGGTGCGGCAGATAATCGAACGAGAAGGTCTGAGGCCCGGAAAAAAATACAGCTTTAAAATTCTTGACTTCACAACTCATGACCTTATCGATACCATCTTCGAGGTGATCGGCAAGGAGGATGTTTTAATCCTGGGGCAGAAATTGAATTTGTGGCATGTCGCAGGAAAAGCAGAGGCTGTCATTCCTGTCTCCAGCGAAGATTGGATTGACATGGACGGGAATGTCCAGAAAAGCGTTTCCAAAACCAGTTTCGTTCAATTGACTTCCCTCCGGATGTCCGAGGAAAAAGCCCTTGAGACCTCAGGAGAGAACTTCGATATCGCTTTTTCTACGGTTATCAAGCCCAATATAACGTTCGAGAATCCTCTCCAGGTTCAGATGGTCAAATTCAAACTCAGCGGTATTCCCCTGGAAAGAATACATGATTTCCCTTTTGACGGGATAAGTCAGAAGATCCTGGAATCCGGGGAGAATTATGTTCTTATCCAGACAAATTCCCAGGTATTCAGGGAGGAAGACGCGGTTTCTCTTCCGGTAGAGAAGGAAGAGCTTCAGCGCTTTTTAAAGCCGACCCCCTTCTGTCAATCCGATGATCCTGAGATCAGGAAAACCGCCGAGGGAATAGTCGGCGAAGAGAAAAATTCCTGGCGGGCAGCAAAGAAAATCGCCGAGTGGATTAAAGAAGAGATGACCCCGAACTATGATGTGGGCTTTGCCGATGCCAAGGAGATTTTAAAGAACCGTAAAGGAGACTGCTCAGAACACACTGTACTGACAGTGGCGCTTCTTCGTGCCGCAGGAATACCAGCCAGGGCGGCAGTGGGAATCATGTATGGCCGTGGGATATTTGCCTATCATATGTGGCCAGAGGTCTATGCGGGTCAGTGGGTAGGCCTTGATTCCAAATGGCTGGCCGTTGATAAGAAGAGCGGAGAGCTTTACACCGACGCCACTCATATCAAATTCGGACAGAGCCTTCTGGACGAAAGCATTTTCAGAGAGATGGCTCAGGCCGTCTCGGATGTCATAGGCAAGCTCAAGCTGGAAATAATCGAATATCATCAAGATAAATAAAATCATTCACGAAGAGGTGACCAAGATGAATTTCTTCAAGAAACATTTTCTCTTCTGGGTAGCTTTTCTCGTTTTTTTCTCTTTTCTCACTCAACTGTTTGCAGCCGATGAAAACCGTCCGGGTCTTTCCCTTAAGGAGACTTTTGAACTCTACGTCCAGGCTATTCATAACTCTGATCTCAAAACCCTTTTCACCACCGTCTCCAATGGTCAAGACTTTTTCTTCCTGACGAGCACAGGCAAACTCATCGATTCCCGGGAGGGCTATTACACCTTCCATGAGGACTGGTTTAAGGAAACAGGCTGGGAGATGCCGGTAGAGCTGTTGGAGGTCCACGAAGGGAAAGACTGCGGTTACACTGTAGCCAAATTTCATTACAGGCAGATTATACCGGAAGGCGGAACATATAATCTGGACTCCTATTTCACCTTGATTTTCCATAAGGAAGACAGGATGTGGAAGGTTGTCGGGGATATATGCACTCCTATCGAGCGCTACCTAATTGAAGAGAATCCAGAGATTAAATATTCATCGGACCAGGCCTATCTTTTGGGTATGATCAAAACCCGCCGGACAGTCCGGAGATTCAAGCCCGATCCGGTTCCCAAAGAGCATATCCTCAAAATCCTGGATGCGGCTCGTCTCGCGCCCACAGCCGGTAACCAGCAGCCCTGGAAATTTCTGGTTATCCAAGACAGAACCAGGCTTGACAAGCTTCAAAAGGAAGCGGTTTCGTGGTATCTTGAGACATATAAAATAAAAAGAGACCCGACAGAAGAGCAGTTGTCCAAAGCGCGCAGCCAGCTGGAAGAGATCATGAAAAACGTTCTCTCCGCTCCCGTCTATGTGGCTGTTCTTGTCGATTCCCAGGCCCAGTATCCCGATTATATTCTCTATGATGGGACCCTGGCCGCTGGAAATCTGATGATTGCGGCCAGAGCCCTGGGATACGGAACCGGTTTTTTCACCACCTTTTTTCCTGAGGCGAAGATGAAGGAGTTCTTCACTATCCCCATGCAGTACACGCTTATCTGCTTCACTCCGATCGGAATTCCTTATGAATGGCCCGATATGCCCCCCAAAAAGAGCCTTGATGAATTGGTGATTTTTGAGAGATTCTAAAAGTCAGTGGATCAAAAAATAAAGAGGATTAAAAAAAGAGTTGAGGACTACAGTCCGCAAATAATTGACATTCTCTGTGAGCTGGTCGCCATTCCGACCGTGAACCCGCCGGGCAAAGCCTACCAGGAGTGTGCGGAGTATCTCTGCGGCAGGCTAAAAGATTGGGGGATTGAGCATCGTCTGGTTACAGTCCCGGATGATAAATATCCCCGTTGTTCCATCATCGGAGCTCTTGGTAGTAAAAAGGAAAGCCTCCATTTTCACGGCCATTATGACGTTGTGCCAGCCGATTCAGAGAGACAGTTCAAACCTGTGCTTAAGGACGGCTGCTTATACGGCCGCGGCAGCTCGGACATGAAAGGCGGCCTGGTGGCCATGCTGTTTGCCCTCCTTGTCCTTCGGGACTGTGAGTTTAGCCAATACGGAAATATCACCTTCTCCCTGGTCCCGGATGAGGAAACAGGCGGCAGCCGGGGCACTCGCCATCTTTTTGAGGCTGGGCTTATTTCTCGGAATATAAAAGGAATGCTGATGCCCGAGCCGACGAGCGGTGTGGTCTGGAATGCGAACAAGGGCGCCCTAACCTATCGGATCACGATCAAAGGCAAGCCGGCTCATGTCGCTCTCGAGCACACCGGGGATAATGCCTTTGAGAGGATGGTGGGAATAGCCCGGTCTCTTTTTGAACTGAGAAAAGATGTCCACAAGAGAAAGACATCGATGGCGCTCAAACCTCGGCAAGCGAACCGCTCAGCGATGCTCATCGGAGGAGAATCTGGAAGCGGAGTCAATTTCAATGTAGTCCCTGATAAAGCCTTTTTCACTGTGGATAGAAGGCTCAATCCTGAAGAGAGTCTGGATGACGCCAGGGCCGAGCTGATGGAAGTCTTCAAAAAGCACACAAAGAAAGGCGCGGATCTGGATGTGGAGCTGCTCCAGGAAGGAGAATCATCCGCCGCCGATCCTGCCAGCCCTCTGGCCTTGGCGCTGAAGCGTTCAGTCAAAGATGTCACTGGAGAGGAACCGATGCTCGAGCTCTGCCCGGGATTATGCGAGATCCGCTTTTTTAACAGCCGGCATATCCCTGCCTACGCTTTTGGGCCGGGGATTCTGGAGATTTCCCATGGGCCTGAAGAGTATGTTCGTATCAGGGATATCCTGGATTGTGCGGCGATCTATGCTCTCACAGCGAGCCGGTTTTTTGGGTGATGAAGTGAAAGAATGAAGGCCTATCTGGATTGCTACCCCTGTTTTTTTGTCCAGGCGCTCAAGACAGCCCGCTTGGTCACTTCCGAAGAGAAAGTGATCCTCCGGATATTGAAGGAGGTCAGCCTGTATCTTAGCCAGGCCTCCTTTGATGTCACTCCTTCAGAGATAGGCCTGGGGATATACCGCATCATCTCCCGGATAACAGGCGTGAAGGATCCCTATAAAGAGGTCAAAGAGAGATGCATCAGTCAGGCTCTTGCCCTTTATCCAGAGCTGAAGAAGCTGATCGATGCCTCCGAGAACAGGCTGATGACGGCTGTCCGGCTGGCGATCGCCGGAAATGTCATCGACTTCGGCACCAGTTCCTCTTTTGACCTGAACAGAGATCTTGAGGCGATCCTTTCTCAGGATTTCGCCCTCAACCACTTCGATGACTTTCAAAGCACCCTCAAGAAAGCCGATAGGATTCTCTATATCGCGGACAATGCCGGGGAGACTGTGTTCGACCGGCTGCTCATCGAAGAGATCGGCCAGCCGGTTATCTATGCGGTCCGGGAGAAGCCCATCATCAATGATGCCACCCGGGAGGATGCGGTACTGTCCGGTCTGGATAAGGTCTCGAAGATCATTTCATCCGGCTGTGATTCACCCGGAAACATCTTGAAGTTTTGCTCCGCTGAATTCTTAAGGGCGTATCGCTCGGCCGACCTGATCATAAGCAAAGGCCAGGGAAACTACGAAGCTCTTTCGGATGAGAAAAGACCCATATTCTTTCTGTTGAAAGCGAAGTGTCCGGTTGTCGCCCGGGACCTTGGGTTGGAAGAGGGAAGCATCATCCTTTTGAAACGAGGGGAAAGAAAAAGAGTTCCTTCTTAGTTTTTTTTCGCCAGCGCTTGAACCCGGCGCGCTTCTTATGAGAGAATTGCGGTAATTCATGAAAGGAGCGGTTTAATGGCAAAAGGAATTGGAAGGAGAGAGTTTGTCAAGAAAACAGCCCAGGTCGGGTTTTCCGCTGCCTTAGGAGGCAGCCTGATTTTTCCGTGGTTGGAAAGCCCGGTTCAGGCTTTTGGCAGGCAAGGGATTGATATTGCCGTCGCCAGCGGCAGCGATTACCTGAAAAACACGATCAAGGCCGTCGACCTCCTTGGCGGAATGAAAAGATTTGTGAAAAAGGGTTCCAGGGTGGTCCTTCTCCCCAACACTCAGAGTCGGCATCCGGGAACGTATACCAAGCCGGAAATCGTCCGCGCCGTCATCAGGATGTGCAAGGAGGCAGGAGCCGCGGAGGTCAACTGCCTCAGCTGGCTGACGCCTAAACACTGGTCAGATACAGGTCTGGACCAGGCTGTGAAGGAAGAGGGCGCGAATTTGAAACTCGTGGACAGCAACGACGAATCCCAATTCAAGCCCGTCCCCATACCTAAGGGTGTTTCACTCAAGGAAGCACAGATCATGAAAGAGTTCTACAACAACGATGTCTTCATCAACATGCCCGTGACCAAGGACCACGCGGGAAACAAATTCACCGGAACCATGAAGAATTTGATGGGCCTGAATTTTCGGAGAAACAACAGAACTTTCCACAAGGAAGGATGGCAGACCGAAAAGAGCGCGATCGGGCACCTGGACCAGTGCATCGCGGATTTGAACACGGCCATCAAACCCGCGCTCTGCGTTGTGGACGGGACTGAATTGATAACGACCAACGGCCCTATGGGACCGGGGAAGCTCATCAAGCCTCAAAAAGTCATTGCCGGCATAGACAGGGTGGCTGTGGATGCCTACTGCACGACTTTATGGGGGCTGGATGTTCGGGACATCATCATGATCAACAAGGGATATGAGCATAAACTCGGACAGATCGACCTCAAGAAGACCACGATAGAAGAGGTCAAAGTCTGAACAGTCAAACTGACGCAGCTGAATGGCGAAAAAACGTATTTTATATTCAGCGCTATCCGCTTTTATAGCTCTATTCATTTTTAATCCGGAGACAATACAGGCCGCCTTTCAGGACAACCTGTCCCGGTTCCTGCCGGGATCCGGAGAGGTCCTCGGCTGGTCAAGGGATGGGGCTCCTCGAGCCTATCGAGGGGAAGGTTTATACGAATATATTAACGGCGGCGCTGAGATCTACCATGAGTATGGTTTCAGACAGGTTGTTGTCCAGGATTTCAAGAGAGAAGGCGGGAGGTCCATCTCGGTCGAGATATTTGAAATGGAGGATCCCAAGAGTGCCTACGGGATTTTTACTTTTAAGACCAATCCTGAAGACAAAGAAATATCCCTGGGTTCCGATGGTTTGCTCTCTGATTATTATCTCAACTTCTGGAAGGCCAGATATTTAGTCACCCTGACAGGATTTGATGAGGATGAGGAGACGATAAAAGGGCTTCAGAATATCGCTCATTCAATCGATAGGAAGATAGAGGCCGATGGGAACAGGCCTTCTTTGGTTTCTGCTCTGCCAGAAGAGGGCCTGGAGAGAGCCAGCCTGAAGTATTTTGAAGGGAATCTGGGATTGCACAACAGTTATCCATTCTTCACCGAGGATGTTTTCCGCCTAAAGGAAGGGATAAAGGGCGATTACAGAGGAGGATATTCACTCTACATAATCAAATCCAGGGCTGGCGAAAAAGGACAGGTGCGCTTTGATGAGCTGAAAAGAAGCTTTGAAGAGAGTTCAAGATACAGTCATTTTCAGTCACTGGAGGAATTGATCTTCCGGGTGGAGGACAGAAAAGGAAAGCAGATCTCTGTCACCGTGTCCAAAGATAAAATTCTTATTATCATCGGAGCTCTCAGCCCGGAACGGATCAAGGAAATCTTCGCTGTGATTCATGAAATGAAATAAATAAATTAAAGGAGGAAAAAAACTATGAAAACCAACGGAAAGACCGCCATCATCGATGATTTTAAAGGATACTCCAGAAGAGATTTTGTGAAATACCTTTTTGCCGGCTCAGCCCTCACTCTTTCGGCTCTGAATAAGCTGAATGCCTCAATCTATCAGAGCATCACTTCTTTAAATGAGAAGTATATCGAGGATGAGTCTCCGGACGGGGTCTATTGGGATGCGTTGAGTAAGCATTTTCTTTTTCAGGATGGGCTGATCATGATGAACAACGGCACGGTGGGCCCGATGCCCAAGCCTGTCTTCCATACTCTGATGAAGTATTTCAGAGTTCAGGTCACGAACCCGTTCGATGTCTACGCGTTCATCCCCCGGAAAAAGGAAGAGGTACGGACCAAGCTGGCTCAATTCATCCATGCCTCTCCTGATGAGGTCATCATCACCAGAAACACGACTGAAGGGATGAATTTCGTGGCCAATGGACTGGATATGGAAGAGGGAGACGAGGTCCTTCTTTCCACGATGGAGCATCCAGGTGGAACCCATCCCTGGAGGCTCAAGGAAAAAAGATTTGGCATTAAGATCAAAGAAGTACCGATCGGGCTGCCACCCAAGAGCGTGGATGAGATCGTCAGCGCTTTTGAGAAAGCCATAACTCCCCGAACAAAGATCATCAGCATCAGCCACACCGTGTTCATCTCGGGTCTGATTGTTCCTTTAAAGGAGTTGAGCCAGATGGCCCATGAAAAGGACGTGCTTGTCCTGGCCGACAGTGCCCACGGTATCGGCATGCTCGACCTGGACATGGAGAGACTGGGAATCGATTTCTTCGCTTCGAGCCCTTATAAATGGCTGGGTGCTCCCACCGGAAGAGGATTGCTGTATGTCAGAAAAGAAGCCCAGGACAGGCTGTGGCCGACGATCGCCTCTTCTGGCTGGAACAGATATCCTAATGCAAGAAAGTATGAGACACTGGGCCAGAGAGCGGATGCCCTGACCTTTGCTCTGGGAGAGGCCATTGATTTCCAGAATGCCATCGGAAGGGAAAGGATAGAGAGAAGAATCAAGACGCTCGCCGGGTATTTGAAGAGGGAGCTGAAGCAGATTCCAGGAGTCAAGCTCCATACGTCAGAGGATCCGTATCTCAGCGGAGGGCTGACCGCTTTTTCCGTGGAAGGTGTCGATCCTGAAAAAATAGTCAATTATATGCGGGAGAAATATAACATCGTAGTCCGGACGATCGGGAACAGGATCCAGGGCACCTACGGAGTGAGAGTATCGACTCATGTTTACGTCTCCTTCAAACATGTCGACATGTTGCTCGAAGGGATCAGACATCTCGTCAAGCACAAGAAATAGGGAGATAATCTTTCTTTTCGGGATCGACCTCTGGAGAGGACATTTGATTCTCTTATAAAATAGGATACATCTGTAAAATTCTTTAACATATTCCCCATTTCCTCTTTGAAGCCAGGAATTTTCCCCTGAAGGAGTCTAAACAAGATAATCCTGCGTATTGGCATAAAATTTGCATAATTTTTGAGTGGTAGCCATGAGTGAAAGAAAATTGCGATCAGTGCGGTTTGACTTCTATTCCAAGCAGACGATCGCCATCGTAATCGTCTTTCTTCTCTTTATCATCCTCAATGCCTGTCCCCACTCCGGCGAAAAAAAAGAATTTATCGGCGAATTCCTGGCCAATGACAGCGGCGTTTCTCATGGCGGATTCGAATGGGCTGGCAGTTATTCGGCCAGCCTGGTGGTCAGAGGGACCAAGGGGGACCTGATCCTTGATTTCGAGATTGGGCTGGGTGATTATTTGCAGAAGCATAAATTTTCCGTGTCCGACTTTGCCGAAACAGGCGGAACTATCAGCTTTAAGATCGAGGGGAGGCCGGCGACTCTTGTTTTAGTCGAAGAAGACAACATTTGGAACAGGCAGTACGATGATTATCTTTCTGCGAATAATTCGGATGACCCTGCTGAGCAGATTGGCTATCTTCCTATCGAACCTTTTGACGGATACAATTCCCGCTATTATGTCGACCTCAGGCTCAGCCCGCTTGTATCCGGAACAACACTTTCACCGCGTGATTGATAAAGCCTGTCTTAAACTATTCTCGCAGCCCTAAAAGACATCAATCGGTATTTTTTCTTTTTGAACCTTTGCCTGGATGCGGTTGAGGTCTTCTCGGCTTGCGGCTCTAAGCTGGTTGGAAGGATATCCCCTGTCCAGCGTGTAGAGCTGAACGGAGACAGGTCTGATTCGTTTCAACCTCTTGATCCATTCTTCGATATTTTCAGGATTGAGGTTTCCTCTTCCTCCAGCAGCAATCAAAGTCTGGATGTGGACAGCGGATAGTTGAACCAGTCCTTCGGTAATGGCTTCGATGTCCACACCCGGACAGGGTTGATTGTACTTTAAGAAAGTCTCTTTCGAGCCGCAGTCAAGCTTCATGATCCTCATATCGAGTTTAGTGAGTGAAGCCCTGG
>JGI2171J19970_10002086_pt1 | contig 11037 bp, 7 predicted proteins | sample DeeMarSWOR324_28_FD_19970 | JGI IMG/M metagenome (IMG submission 19970) | reverse complement strand
GGCAGAAGCCTGCGGCTACCCCATCACTGGCGATAACATCATCGTGATGAACTGTATTTGGGTGCTAAGAAGAGCGAAAGGACGCAACCTTGGAAAACAACTATTAAATGATATGATGAAAAACGAAAAGAACGCGGTTGGCTTCGCCACAATAGGTTTAGAAAACCATTGGAGCCCATGGTTCAAAAAACAGCAGATGGAAAAACTTGGCTTCAAATCACTTGACTCAGTGAAAGTGATGCATAAAACAAAACACAACGGAGAATGCTTCAAAATACACCTCATGTCGTTACCAACAACAAAAAACGCCAACCCGCCTAGATGGGACAAATCTGGACTCCTAGAAGACGAAGAATTCTGCCTCGCGCACCCACTCTACCACCCAGAAAAACCAAAACTAAAAGAAATTTTTGAAAAATGCTAAAATTCCCAAAGGACCAAGCTACAGTACACCCAAGTCGAACGGTCTATTTCAGTCGTAGACTGCGGTGTTTACTGAATATATTTAAGTAGAGTGCCACCATGTAAGCAGACAGGCTAGAGGTATTACCTTGGGAAAAAGGAAGGTCAAAAGCGAGGAAGAACTCAAGAACATGATGTTGCCCGTAGCCAACGATGTTCTAGGCATAGCAGAGAAACTGCTGGGGTTTGACAGGATACTNGTGAAATGTCAAGACGGCCATGAACGTCTCTGCAGAATACGTGGAAAGATGAAGAGAAGAGCGTGGATAAGGCTGAGNGACATCGTTCTGGTCTCGCCNTGGGATTTTCAATCTGACAAGCGAGGCGACATCATATGGCGATACAAAAGAAATCAAGCCGAATGGCTAAGAAGGAACGGTTACCTGAAAATTTCACAATAATACTTCTCGTAATTTGTCTGGCAAGCCAATCCTTTTAAAGAATGCATGGGCATCAAAAAATAACCAAGAATGAACGAAAACCCTTCTGCTTACGTGGCACGCACACGCGAGTTTTGTCTTCTTCCCGGCTTAGAAAGCTATAAGGTCGGAAACTAACGAGTGCTGAAGGTTTATTAAGAAAATTAAAAACTAATCTCACAAGGAAACATTATGCCAAAAAAGAAAAGCTGGTCTGAAAAACTGAGAGACAACAATGGTCTGCCAAAAGTAGAAAAAATCACCGACAAAATGAGCAAAAGATGGGGGACAGGCACTGTAGTTATCCCAGCGCCAATGGAAGTCAATGAAATAATGAGAAAAGTGCCTGAAGGAAAACTCATCACTATCAATGAAATTCGCGCCGCTCTTGCCAAAAAACACGGAGCAACTATTGGTTGCCCTTTAACCACAGGAATCTTCGTATGGGTTGCAGCCAACGCCGCTGAAGAAGAAAGACAACAAGGTGAAAAAGACATTACTCCCTACTGGCGCACCTTGAAAACTGGAGGAATAATAAACCCGAAATATCCTGGCGGAGTTGAAGCCCAAAAGAAACTTCTGGAAAAAGAAGAGCACAAAGTAATTCAAAAAGGCAAAAAATACGTCGTTGCCAACTACGAAAACTCATTGGCAAAACTATAAAGCAGAAGTGTAAACTTCATTGCGCTTCAAAATAAAGAATGAACTGAAAAAAACAGATTACAAGAAACTCACAGAATTCCTCAAAGACAACCCAAAGGTTTCCATTGAGCTTTTTCCCGGCACAAATTTGGAGTTTCTATCAGTCAATCCTGTGGTGGTTGCTGTTGAAAGCTTCGGCTACAAGATAAACACAGAAATATCGTTTGAGCAACCGATAGGATTTGAAGTTCAAGATGATCTAAAGCTCGACGACGAGATGCGTAATTGTTTAACAGCAAACCGTAGAAACTTCAAATTATCAAAGACAGTTACAGAACCAACCGACCTCGAAAAAGACCTAAACATGATCTTGAAGATCATAGAGCGAATTGTCAATCTCATCTGCAATAGATTTGGTGTGCTGATTGAACAAACTTTCATGCTCAACTCTGAACGGCTAGATAGGCAATTGGATATTGTGTTCAAAACTGGAGAATTAGAAAAAAGAGGGGAAATTCCGAGACCTTTTGGCACAATTCATGCAAATGGTTCAAAAGATGCTAAGGAACGTGCCGGTGACTTGATTCCGCTGTACAAAGAACACGACAAGACGTATCTGTATGATGCTAAACGAGTGTACTTTCTTCTGCCACATGATTTCGTGACTAATCTGCTTCGCTGTGATAAGGCTACGATGGTGAGGGAAGAGGAATTCGACAAAAGAGGCAAAGAAGTCCTGAGAGATTTGGTGTACAAGAAACACTTGAAGAAACACGAGACACTAAATGGAATCGCATGTTACTATGGACTTAACGAAAAAACTCAACGACATCTAAAGAAACATCTTGAACACAAAACTCCTCGCCACTAAATAGGGCTGTTCCTAAACTTCTATTTCTAAACTAGCTAAAAAGGCCATAAACTTGTAAATTCTAAGCGCACACGCAAGCATCTCAAAACCTCTTGTCAACGCTTCATACGATTGATTATTTCTCTACATTTATCCGCGTACTCACACCACTCTAAGCACGACTGCTCCTTCTCAGGCCTACCCAATTCCTTGTTGCATGTATCACAAATCCCCAGATCTTCGTCACTCCAAATCTCCACCGTTCCACCACAGTTAGGACACTTAAAATACTCAGGAACAGGCCTAACAAACTTCCTTATACCTGGACAAGTTTTGAAGTTTCCTCTAACCAAGACTTATTCACTGCTCTGATGGTAGTGCGGACGCACAACTACATTTATTCAAATTTCTGTTTAGTAAGGATTTCTCTTGAAACTCATCTATTCATTTGAACAGACATGCCGCGCACGCAAATCTTGTGCAAAAACAGTGTAGCAGTGAGATTTGAACCCGCGAACACCACAAGACCACCCAACTCTACGCGAGAAAACCATTAAAATTCCTTCCAGATATAAACTTTGATGCAACCCCTATCAATACACCAACAAACCTTAATCTCATACTACGTTGCCTGAAAACACAATCTCCAACAGCATCCGAAGCAAGCCCAGAAACAGAATCTACCCAAAAACAGCACCTACAAACCTTCCTCAAACGGACCGACACCACCATTCAAAACCACTACCCCCCCGGGGTAGGGGGGTCTGGAGAGAGACAAACACAATGACACAAATAACGTAACAAACAAAAACATCCAAAACTGAAGGATAGAAAAAGCAAACCAACTAAATCTTTTCCAAGACACATAACTCCTTCCGAAAGCCTAAAACAACGGAATAACGGAGCCATCTGGTTCATTCTCAAGCATAACCAGTCACCAAAAATTGATTACGAAACTCTATTTCAAATTCATAACGCTTAAACTCAATATCTCCGAGAAGATAATTTAATTCTAAACTCCGGATGTGTAAACGAGTGAAAGAAAAACTAAAACTAATCTCTCTCTTAGCAGTCATAACCATATATGCGTTAGCATTTGCAGACAAACTGTCCCCATTTACTGCAGATGCGACTTACATAGAAGGAGTCATCATACAAGACACCGTTTGGACGCTCACGGACAGCCCATTTGTGCTGTCCAAAAACATAACAGTCTATCCAACTGCCACATTAACAATAGAACCCGGAGTTGAAGTAAAGTTTGGAGGATACTTTTCACTAAATGTAAGAGGAAGTCTTTCTGCAATTGGTGAAGAAAATAACACGATAACATTTACCTCAAACAAGGAACAACCCGGAAGAGGAGATTGGTACACAATCAAGTTTAACGGAACTGAACCTTCCACATTAACATATTGTAGTATACAATACGCAATAAACGCGACGACCATAGAAAACAGCAATGTGAAAATCGAAAACTGTGAAATAGCTAACAACTCTCAAAATGGAATCACCATAGAAAACAGCATAACAGAAGTAAAATACAATGAAATAGCCAACAACACTGGGAGCGGTATCTGCATAACAGGTAACAATCAAGTCAACATACAAAACAATACAATAAGTTCGAATAAGAATGGAATACTATTAACCGGAAGCTCAACAACAGGAGTAAGCATAACAGAAAACACCGTAATGACTAACACACAAAGCGGAATACAACTCGACGCAAATGCTTACAGCGATCTCGTTATTATAGACAACATACTCTCCGCAAACAACATAGGATTCTACATCACAGGCCAAACAAACACATACATCACCAGAAACTCCATCTCATACAACACCATAGGAATCCACTACGAAAAAGGTACAAATCATGTTGCTTATTACAACGACATCTACGGCAACCAGCACGGTATGAACGTAGGCGTCGCATTTAACAGTACAATTAATGCAGAATACAACTACTGGGGCCACGAAACCGGACCCTACCATGTTTCGTTAAACCCATACGGAGAAGGCAACCCCGTAGGAGGCAACGGAGTCAATCTGCACTTCATATTCTTCCTAACTGCTCCAATAGGCTATATCAACACACGTCCCATAGCAAGACTTCTAACAGACAAAACACTGGTTCCACCAGATCAAACTGTCACACTAATCGCCACAAATTCAAGCGACGACAGACGTGTCGACAAATACCTTTTCGACTTCGGAGACGGAAGTAACAGTGATTGGACGACACTATCAATCTTTGTACATAGATATTCTTCACTTGGAACCTATAACGCAACCATCACCGTAATGGACGACTTCGGCGTTACAAGCGACAATGCTGCCATAGTAACGATAAATGTTCAAAACCTCGCACCTCTAGACGTCTCTATCATCCCAAGCGCTTACATAGTTGGCCATATTCAACAAGTCCCAATCACAATCCACGTCACCAACGGAACAAACCCAGTAGAAAACGCGCAGGTCACCCTATTTTCAGTACATAAGCGCAGGCTAAATTGCACATCAAATATGCACACAAGTTTCACACCTCCATCTGGCCTCACAAACACAACTGGATATTTCGTCACAATACTTAGTCCACCAAATGTAACCCAAAGAACCAACATCAGAATAACCGCAACCGCTTCAAAAAACGGCTACGCAGATGGCTCAGACCACGAGTACTTAGCAGTCCTACCACCTCTCTTGGTCCAAGTTACAGCGGATCCCGCTCTAATCGAGTCCGAAACAACATCACAAGTTACAGCCCACGTCACGTATAATGGACAGCCTGTTGTAGACGCAGAGGTCACGGTGTCGTCTGATAGTGGCGGAAACCTCTCCGCAGAAACCGGAATGACCGATTCAAACGGCAACGTCACAACTGTTTTCACAGCTCCACAAACATTCGCACAACTCAACGCAACGATCACTGCAACAGCTACAAAGACTGGCTATGCCGATGGTGAAGATCAAGTAGAAATAACCGTAAACCCTGGAACACTCAGTGTTCAAATTACTGCTAATCCTGTCGCAGTTGAGTCAAGAACTTCATCAACCATAACTGTTGGTGTAACATATAACGCAAACCCTGTTGTAGACGCAGAGGTTACAATATTGTCAGATGGCGGTGGAGACTTCTCTGCAACCAGCCAAGTCACCGATTCAAACGGCAACGCCGTATTTACTTTCACAGCGCCACAAACAACTACACAACTTAATGTCAATATCAAAGCGACCGCAACAAAGGATGGATACATCAACGGAGAAAGCCAAAGAGAAATAACAATAACACCTGAAGTTGCTCCGGGAGATGGTGTAGGCGGTTTGCCCCTAACAACCATACTCCTAATTGTAATTCCAATAATAGCGGTCGCCATAGTAGCTGTAATGATTAAACTAAAAATTATCTACCTTGCTCCAGAATGAGAACGAAAGTTACGTATCTCAAAGAAGATTTCTTCTAGCTCTACCATTCCTCTTTGCCACTTTCATAAAAGGCTAAACATGTTTACATAATCAGTTCCAGATAACAAATTATTCAAACTATCTGAAAACGTTTCATTTCACGCATACCTTATGAAAGTGAAGTCAATTTCTTCTATACCTAGCCCCATAACACGCACACACAAAACCAAACCTACTACAATTTTTTAAACTAAAACAACAATACTAATCCCACTGGAGGACAACATTTTGCCCCGCAGACGATCAGGACTAAGAGTACTCAAAGCAGTCTCATCACCAATGAGATTTAAAGTACTGAACCTTCTCCTAGACAAAGGCCCAATCTCCTACACCGAAATAATGAAAATCCTACGCCTCAACCCTACAAGAGACGCCGGCCGATTTGCATATCACCTCAAATACCTTCTAAAAGAAGACCTCATAGAACCCGACGCAGAAGCACGAAAATACCGCCTAACCGACCTCGGACGCACAATCATCGACATGGCTGAAGACATCGAGAAACACTTCTTCAAAAGAAAAAAGATGCTCGTCCGCACCTCACGTTTGGCGATGGAAGAATTCGACAGAAACAAAATCATCAACTCTCTCGTCCGAGAAGCAAACGTTCCCATAGACTTGGCCCAAAAGATTGCACGAGAAACCGAAGGACGCCTATCAGAATTTAAGACAAAATATCTCACCGCCCCGCTTATTCGAGAGTTCGTCAACGCAGTCCTAGTAGAGAAAGGACTCGAAGAACATCGACACAAACTCACGCGTTTAGGCCTCCCGGTCTACGATGTCACCCAACTAATACGGTCAAAAGGCACCGCATCTCTGGGCGTTGAGGCTGTTCACAAAGCAGCGGGCGACGCAGTACTTGGAGAATACACTTTGCTCAACGTGCTTCCCAGAGATATCGCCGACGCTCACCTCTCTGGAAGACTCCATCTCAACAACCTCGGCTGCTGGATTCTAAAACCGAATGAGTTCATGCATGACCTACGTTTCTTCCTTCAACATGGACTAAATCTTGGAAAAACGAGTCGTGTAGGATTGTCATCGCTTCCCCCGAAAAGCCTTGAATCCGCGCTTTCAACAGTATCCAATGTCCTCAAAATCGCCTCAACAGAAACTTCAGGAGAACAAGCGTTTGATTACTTCAACGTTTTCTTGGCGCCATTCGCACAAGGTCTTTCAGAAGAGAGAATTCAGAAATCCCTACGCATGTTTGTCTTTAACCTTAATCAATCCTTGTCAAATGAAGGTTTTCCTATAGGAGCATCGCTGGGTTTAGAACTTGTCGTTCCCAGCTTTTTGGAAAAAAAGAATACCATCGGACCTTGCGGGAAGAAGGTTGCCCGCTATGGGGATTTCGTTGAAGAAAGTCGCCTCATTGCCTCTCTTCTTCTTGAAGTGATGCTTGAAGATAACAAGCACAAACCAGTCTTTAACCCAAGTTTAATCGCAAAAATACGACCAGAAGTGCTGAGAAACAAAGAATGCGAGGATGTTCTCTTTCAATCCCACCAACTTGCAGCCAAGAGAGGTATTCCATACTTCGCAAACTTATGCTCCAAAAAACAAAAGTATACCTCTTACACCGCGACGGGATGTAGATTTGCCGCCGACTGGAAAGGAGACTGGGAACTCGACACGCTGCAAACAGGAAGCATCGACAGCGTTACACTAAATTTGCCAAGAGCTTCATACGATGCCGAAGGAAGTCAACCCGTGTTCTTTAAGCTTCTAGATGAACGACTAGAGATGGCGTGGCGTGCGTTAGAAATAAAGTATCGAACGCTCAGGCAACGCGCAAGAGAAGGACTGCTTCCATTCCTTACACAGAAAGCCGACGGCAACCACTATTTCAGGCTTGAAAACGCTACTCGTCTCGTCAGTTTTGTCGGACTGAACGAAACAGTTGAGTCATCTCTCGGAAAAGCTATAAACGAGGACACCGAAGCCACATGTTTTGCCAAAGAAACAGTAAGACACCTTTCTAAAACTGTTCAAAGTTACGCGAAGAAGCCTGAAACTCGTGTAGCTCTCTCTATGGTGCCAAGTGCTAACACGGCGAAGAGGTTAGCAGAACTGGATGTAGAACATTGCGGCTGGGCAAAGGTTCACGTTCAAGGGGCCAGAGAACAACCTTTCTACACAGACATGGTTGCAGTGCCTTTAACAAACAAAGTTTCTTGGAAAGATCGATTGCGTATTGAAGAAGAGTTTCACGAACTAACTCCGGGAAGCCACCTCGCCATCATACAACTCGCTGATTCAAAGCAAGACTTGGACGAACTCTTGGCAACAACAAAAGAAATTGTAAAGAAATACAAAGTAGGACTTTATGCTTACAACAGAAACCTCGCTTATTGCGCTAACTGCCAAAAAACCTTTTATGGGATACCNCCGAAATGTCCGTCATGCGGATCAGTTAATATGCTGGTTTGCTTCGGCCGTGTCTCAGCGAAGCATTTGCAGGCACCTTTTTCGAATCCAGCCCAGATTTCAGCTCTAAGCAACCGAGTATCATACGTGTTAATTTCAACCTAAGCTTCGTACAAAATTTTATACAACTCTTCTAAAAATTTAAAATAGAATTATCTTCCATTTATGTCATCCTTGCGTTACGAGGGGTTCTCATGGGTTCTTTAAAATATTCCGTTGGCTCTCTCGGGCGTGTGCCACAAGCTGATAGAATCGTGGTCTACACATCTAGTGGGTGCCCCCGATGTACTATGCTTAAAGAATGGCTAAAGAGCAGAGAAAAAGAATTCGAGGAGAAAGACATAGAAAACGTGGACGTTATGGCCGATTTAGTTATGAGAAACGCAGTCGTTCTCTCAGCGCCCGCTCTGGAAGTTGAAGAAACTGTTTATAGAGAAGACGAAATTTTTGACGGAAATGGGCGGATCAACGGTGAACTCTTACACATTTTAGAAGGAAAGTAGATGGAAACTGGCGAATCAACTTTTGAAGAAGTTCAACCGAAAGTCAGGAGAACCGATGGCTTTATCGTGTCGTGGAATCGAAACGCTATCGTGAGACAGCTTCTAACAGAGACAAAACTCGCCAAAGAATTCTATGATGTGAGGCCAATAAGTAGGGCAGAAGCGGGAGAAATAGCTATTGATGTTGAAAAAAGAATCTTTGATTTGAAGCTTAGATTTGTAAGTGGCCCGCTCATAAGGGAAATGGTGAACAACATCTTGCTCGACAGATCTAGGGAAAGACCAGAGTATACCCTTTACAGAAATCTTTTAACGCGAGTGGGAACGCCAGTTTACGACTCTTATTTGATAGATGTGGGACAAGGCTTCAAAGCTAAGGAAAATGCAAATCTTCAACCCAATCCTGAAACCGCTCATAAAAGAAAGGCGGACTGGGTTTCCGAAGAAGAATACCTGCTCCTAATGCCTCCGAAACTCGCTGACGCCCACCTATCAGGAGAACTGCACATACACGACCTCGAATATTTTGGAACAAGACCCTTCTGCCAAGATTGGGATCTCCGCTACTTCTTCTATTACGGATTAATGCCAGACGGAATTGGCACTAGAACAAGCGTTGCTGGTCCCGCCAAACACCCAGAGGTTGCAATGCTTCATACAGCAAAAATTCTGGCTTCTGCACAAACAAATTTCGCCGGCGGTGAGGGATTCTACAACTTTTTGGTTTTCCTCGCTCCATATATGAGGGGACTGAACTACAAGCGAGTCAGACAACTGATGCAGATGATGTTTTTTGAATATACACAGGCCTATGTGGCTAGAGGTGGACAACTCGTCTTCAGCAATATTCAGGTACAGCCGGGGGTCCCAGAACTCTGGAGAAAAGTTCCTATTGTAATGAGTGGACGAGTTGGGCCCGATGTCTACGGTGACTACGAGGACGAAGTTCGCCTCATGTTTAAGGCACTTTATGATGTGGCTTATGAAGGTGACTATTGGGGGAAGCCTTTTAATTTCCCGAAACTGGAAAACACTTTGAGTCCTGAATTTTTCAGGCCTGAATATGACGACTTCTGGCTTGACGTCCATAAAGTCGTGGCTAAATTTGGAATACCCTACTTCGACAACTTGATGCCAGCGTACAGAGGATATGGGAAGGGCGTTTCATGTTACCAATGCTGTGCTTACTGCTTTGTTGAAACACCAGAAGATAGCCCGGACTTCGACGAAAAGCTCTACTTCAACGATGGAAAACACTTTACAATGGGGAGTTGGCAGGTTGTGAGTCTGAACCTTCCAAGGATGGCCTATAAAGCTAATGGAGAAGATGAGAAACTCTTTGAAGAAAGCCGGAGATTAATGGACTCTGCAGTTGAAGTATTTAAGATCAAAAAGAAGTGGATGAACCTCGTGGCAGAACACAATCGAATACCCTTCGCGACGCAACGTCCATTGGACCCAAAAACTGGTAGAAAGGGGACTTCAGCAGTAGACTTTGATGAGCTAGCCTTTACGATAGGTATTGTAGGCGGAAATGAGATGGCTCAGTGGCATACTGGCTACCAACTTCATGAGAATTCTGAGGCGATTAGGATTCTCGTTAAATTGATTCTTGAGATGCAAAAATACAAGAAGGTGCTTGAAGAAAAAACAGGCCTTAAACTTGCTTTGGCCAGAACGCCAGCTGAATCTACGGCTCAAACGTTTGCGATAGCAGACGTTTTGACAGATGATTATCGCGACAAAGCTGAGAAACTTGTTAAAGGAGACGTGAAAAAAGCTAGGTTTTTGCTTGCCAAGCGAGAAAGTGATGTTCCTATTTATTATAGTAATGGTACTCATTTGGATGTTGGAGCTAAGGTGAGTTTACTGGATAGAATAGACATAGAGCAGAAGTTTTTCCCGCTTTTGAATGGAGGAGACATGCTTCATGTGTGGCTTGGAGATGCTTCTCCAGACGCTGAGGCTCTCTATAAATTGACTAAGAGAATAGCCACGAAAACTCATGTAGGCTACTACGCCTATACAAAAGATCTGACAGTCTGCAATGATTGTGGGCGAGTTACATCACCTCTTAATGAGCGATGTCCAAACTGTGGTTCCTCAAATGTGGAATGGTGGTCAAGAGTGACGGGTTATTATCAAGCGGTTAGTGGGTGGAACAAGGGAAAAGTGAAAGAGCTTCAGGATCGGCATCGACATCTTGTTTGAGGTTGTCTCCTTCTTTTTTACACATCCAGATTTCGAAGACTTTATGCTG